>Ga0075154_10000322_pt1 | contig 41823 bp, 31 predicted proteins | sample JI71714BDNA_FD_70965 | JGI IMG/M metagenome (GOLD analysis project Ga0075154, IMG submission 70965) | Wastewater effluent complex algal communities from Wisconsin, to seasonally profile nutrient transformation and Carbon sequestration -... | ecosystem: Engineered > WWTP > Effluent > Algae... | reverse complement strand
GCTACAGCGGCTCCTTCCAATAGGCTCTTCCAAAGCTGGGTTCTTTCTTTCCAAATCCAGTAAAGTCCCCAAGGTACATACAACATCCAAACAGTATATTTGACCCAACCTCCTGCTATCAATGCAAATAGCAACCACAATCGTTCCCCCCTCCATGTAAAATAAATACTAGCAAGTAAAAAGAATCCAGCCACGAGATCATTTTGAGTGGTGGTAGATTGAAACCCAATCATTGGATGAAGAAGAGTCAATCCCATTCCGATACCTTGTACTTGAGTATTTCCTCCTTGGTGCTTAATCAACAAGCCGATGGTAATCTGGCAACCTACCAATGCCAACCATTGAAGTAAATTAACCCCTTGATCATCTCCAATAATAAGATATAGGTGGGTAAGCAGGTATTCCGCCAATGGATTGATGTACAATTGCCTGGGGATACCGGTGGGATAAAACGCTACATTTTTTTGCTGAATCCATGTTAATACACGTGGCAGGTGGTATGCCATGGAATCGTAATTGTTGGGTGGGAAAAACCAAGCTTGCCAGCCATAGACGGCCATACAACCCATCAAAGGCCAGAAAAAATGAGTCCAAGTAAGTCGTTGGGTAGGAAATTTGAGGACGGGTAATAGCCCTAAAATCCACCAAAGTGCTAGCGCATTGGCTCCCAGGATTGAAAATAGAGAAGTGACTTCAATGCCTATTCCTCCCCATAATGCGGTAATTATCCCAAGCTTCAATGCTCTGTCAGGAGCAGTGGATGCTGGAAGTTTCAACCACCATAGACCAATAAAGCCAAGTAAACTACTTAATAAGAACCAGGACATGATACAATTAGAGGTAATTTCTTAAAAAAAGATTGAAAAAATTGACGAACATTTTTACTTTGATCTGGCAATATAGGATGAGCACCCATAAAAAATGAGTACCAACGCCCATCCTTGGCCCGAAAATATCCAGCATACGTTCGGACCTGTTGAATGGAACCACTTTTGACATATATGGGAACATCGGCTGATTGAAACGAACGAACTGTTCCTTCTTTACCAAGCTGTGGAAGCCATTGGATCCAAGGGAAAGGATCTGATGATCCTTGGATTTGGCATAAATACAAGGCAAAGCGAGAGGCTTGAACTAGATTCATAGCAGATAAGCCACTTCCATCCTCCCAGAAAGGTGTTGGGAAGGGATTCCAAATTGTATTGAGTTTATTTTTCATTTGTGTCCATGGAATAGATAACTCTGAGGTGGCAGCCCGTTGCATCAGGGCATCTGCGTACAGATTAATGCTTTCTGCTAAGCACTTTTTCCCGATTTCGAAAAGTGTTGGACTTTCCCATGTCAACAGGTGCCGTTCTGGAGATTGATTGGCGGTTTCGGTATCCTGCCAATCGATCCCATTGTCAAGCAAGGCTTTTTTTAGGAGTATACGAAATAGTGACCAAGGGGCATGCACACTGCCTTTTACCTCAAATTGCTGCGCACGGAGTGGGACTGTACCGGTTAAATACACGGTCGAACTACCTGGAGCGGAATAAATCATGACCTGATCTCCGGATTGAGCGGGACCTGTTGTGACTAAGTTCTGAATCGTCCACGTGGGATCTTGTGGATACAGAGAGTTTATTTTGGCTGGTTCACCTACCGTCTGTCCACCCGAAAAATAAACAGAAAATTGATTCTCTCGGTAGTTGAATACCTGAGGATAGGCACCGTAATAATTGCCAATGTCGCCCCAAACCCATGAATTGGGTAAATTGGGAATCGTCTGGGGATTTTTTAATCGAATTTGTCCTTCAATGCGTTGAATCCCTAAACTTTTCAAGGTTTTTACCAGTTTCTTAATCGGGTCCTCTAGCGAATCAAACCTTTGGGAGCCAAATGTTGGGTCACCTGAGGCCATAATGACAAGATCTCCCCACAACCCGCCATCCAACATGGTGCCTGTATGGTGGACTTGGGTTTGGTATCGAAAAGAAGACCCCAACTGACGTCGAGCCGAAGCAACCGCCATTATTTTCCAGGTGGATGCCGGTGATATCCAATCGGATCCTCGGTATTGATATACCTCTTTCTGGTCTTCTAATCGATGGATAGAGGCAACAACCGGAAAGGGTTGACGAGCAAGCCAAGTTGTTAGGGTATCGGTGAATGTACCTAGCCAAGAGGTTACGAGTAGGATGGTTAACATAAGGAAATAAGCCCCTTGGGCAATAAAAAGCCTGAGTATATTGTTATCTTTGCGCTCTTTTTAGGTAAAAATAATGTTTGGAAGTGATTCCAACTGAATATATTTCATGAAATTAACTTTTTTTGGTGCGGCACGGCAAGTGACGGGGAGCATGTACCTGCTCGAATTAGAAGATGGATACCAAATTTTGGTCGATTGTGGAACCAATTTGGACGTGCAAGATAAGTTAGATAAACGGGATGACAATAAGTATGGACTTTTCCCTTTCGATGCTTCTCTGATCAATGTGGTCGTGCTCACACACGCGCACATCGATCATTCTGGTCAAATCCCAAATTTATATCGGGAGGGTTTTGAGGGCCAAGTGCTTTGCAGTAATCCTACCTTGGAGTTGGCTGAATTGCTCTTGCAAGATGCAGCAAGCATCAATCAAAAAAAACATAAAGCGATTCAAAAAAGTAAACGAAAGTCGAAGAAATATAAATCAATTGATAGTGAGGATTTGTATTTTAGTCGGCAAGTGGATGAGGCGATGGCTAATTTTGTGCCTATTGCATTTGGGAAAAAGTTTAAATTCCATCCCCAGGCTTCTGTGACCTTATATCCCGCGGGGCACTTATTGGGTGCCGCCCACCTTGTTTTTGAGGTGGAGGAAGGCGGGGCTTTCAAAACGATAGGTTTTTCAGGTGATATTGGTCGTAAAAACTACCCATTATTGGTTGATCCAGAGCCTATGCCTGCTGTGGACTATTTGGTTATGGAAACAACCTACGGCAATCGATACCATCAAGACCAAGAAGAACCGGTGGAAGCACTAGGGAAAATCATTAAATCAGCCTGTTTAGATAAGCCGGGTCGGTTGATCATCCCTGCCTTTAGTGTCGGTCGGACCCAAGCGATGTTGTACACATTAAATAAATTGTACAGCGAGACCCAAATTGAACCAATTAAGGTTTTTACCGATAGCCCTCTAGGCAAGGCTTCGACCAAAGTTTATGAGAAATACCACCGATTATTGAATGCTGAGGCCCAAATGTTTCGGAAGGAAGAAGAAAACTTATTTGATTTTGAAAATTTGCACTACGTCGAATCGACCGAGGAGAGCAAAGCCCTTTCCAGCCATTTGGAACCCTGTATTATTCTGTCTTCTTCGGGTATGGTACAAGGCGGTCGGGTGGAATACCATATAGAGAAAAACATTGAAAATCCGTATGCCACTATCTTGATGATTGGGTATGCTACGGAGGGGACAATCGGCCATAAATTATTAAATCGTACGCAACGGGAATTGACGATAAATCATAAGAAACTGACGATCCAAGCGGACATTCAGAAAATTGATGTCTTTTCAGGGCATGGAGATTTGAATGATTTAATTAATTTTGTCCAACAACAACCGCGTGAGTCCTTGAAAAAGATCTTTTTGATTCATGGTGAACTCACCTCCATGGAGCATTTTAAAGGTATTTTAGAGGGAAAAGGTTATACACAGGTCAGTATTCCCGAATACAGGGAAACATTCACGCTTTAACCATTAACCACAATTGATGAGAACCTTACTGGAATTCGAAAAGCCGATTGCCGATTTAGAAGCTAAATTAGAGGATATGAAGCGATTGGCCGCTCAAAACAACGTCGATGTCAGCGATGCCGTCCGAACGTTAACGGATAGTATAGAAGAATTACGGATCGAAACTTTTCAGAACTTAACCCGATGGCAGCGCGTTCAGCTTTCACGGCATCCCGATCGACCGTATACATTGGATTATATCGAACGGATTTGTACCGAATTTCACGAATTACATGGGGATCGAACCGTGAAGGACGATCCGGCTATCGTTGGCGGTTTTGCCAATATTAATGGGCAGTCCGTCATGGTTATTGGTCAACAAAAGGGTCGCAAAACCAAAGAACGTCAATTCCGCAACTTTGGTATGCCCAATCCGGAAGGCTATCGGAAAGCCCTTCGGTTGATGAATCTCGCCGAAAAATTCAATGTCCCTGTTGTGACTTTGATTGATACCCCAGGGGCTTTCCCGGGTCTCGAAGCCGAGGAAAGAGGACAAGGCGAGGCAATCGCACGGAATATTCGGGATATGATGATGTTGAAGGTTCCTGTTATCTGTATTATAATTGGGGAGGGAGCCTCAGGTGGAGCCTTGGGTATAGCGATTGGCGATCGGGTCTTGATGTTAGAAAATACGTGGTATTCTGTGATCTCCCCAGAATCTTGTTCCTCAATCCTATGGCGAAGCTGGGATTTCAAAGAGCAAGCTGCGGAGGCGCTTAAACTGACGTCTTCAGATATGCGAGATAACGGACTCATCGACGGTATTGTTCAAGAACCTATTGGTGGTGCACATACCGATTGGGATGGCATGTCCGCCATTTTACGACAGGTTATTTTGAAAGAGATCAAAGACTTAAACGGTTTATCGCCCCAAGAAAGAATTCAAGCGCGAATCGATAAATTTTGTTCCATGGGCGTCTTTGTTGAATCATGAGTGATTACCCTGCTGCTGTTATTTTTGATTTTGGGCACGTCATCATCAACATCGATGTGCCCAAAACTTACAAAACTTTCGCCCAAATTTGTGGGAAATCTGCCCAAAAAGTAGAAAAATTATTTCAAGAAAATCAGATTTTTCGGAGGTATGAAATTGGTCTGTATTCGGATGATGAGTTTCGGGAAGCCGTACGGCAAATCTTAGGATACCCTTTTTCAGACGCGGAAGTTGACATGGCATGGAACGCGCTTTTGCTTGACATCCCACTTGAAAGAATTGATTTTTTATTGAAATTGCGGTCTAAGGTGCCTATATTTCTCTTAAGCAACACCAATACACTCCATATTCAGGCGGCAGAAAAAATCTTGAAAGAAACGTGTGGAATTTCCAGTCTGCAAAGTTTATTTACCCATGCTTTTTTTTCCTATGATTTAGGTCTTTGGAAACCCGATCCTACGATTTATACCGCTGTCTTGGACCAAATTGGATTACCCCCTGAAAAGGTTCTTTTTTTGGATGATAATGCTGATAATGTTGCTTCTGCCCGGCATCTCGGTATTTTAACCGAACACATTCTACCGTTGGAATATACGATGTTGGATGTTACCTCTTATCCACCCCTGACCTAATGCGCCTAACGCCTTTACACCTCATCCTATTTTTGTTCACTCTGTTAACCACGACAATCGCGGGGGCCGAATGGATGATGGGTAAATCCTTTGTGTACCACTGGGGCGAAATGGGCTGGCGTGAACTTAAACAAGGACTGTGGTATTCAATCCCCTTTCTAGGGTTTCTAACGACCCACGAAATGGGTCACTTCCTTGTCGCTCGATGGCGGAAAATACCCGTTACGTGGCCCTATTATATCCCCTTTTGGGTGGTCATATCCACCTCAATCGGGACCTTAGGGGCCTTTATTCGGATCAAAGGAAAGAACTTATCCCGAGTCGATTATTTTGATGTAGGTGTTGCTGGCCCTATCGCTGGATTTTTTATTGCTTTTGGCGTTACGTGGTGGGGGATGACCCACCTTCCTCCCTTGGACCATATCTTGACAATTCATCCAGATTATCGAGCATTAGGAGAAGACTATCGATTACTTTTAAGTCAACTTCGCCAACCTCAAGAAGTTATTCGATTAGGAGACAATCTATTATTTTATTTATTCCGAGAATATGTGGCGGATCCTAAGCTGTACCCACATGCGTATGAGGTGATACACTATCCTTTTTTATTAGCAGGCTATTTGGGTTTGTTTTTTACCGCACTCAACCTTTTGCCCATCGGTCAATTGGATGGAGGACATATATTATATGGGTTGATTGGTCCACGAGCTTTCGCCGTGGTTTCCCCGCTATTCTTCACCGGGCTTGTATTTTATGCCGGGTTGGGGTTGTTTACCTTCGAGGAATTTCAGACGATAGATCGAGATGCGTATGGGGAGCTAACCGCCTACTTTATCGGGTACATTTACTTTATGTATTTGTGTTTTTCGCGATTGACTACCTACTGGATAACCAATGTATTGATATCCTTACTTGTCGTACTTGGTCAAATGGGGCTTAGTAGTTGGCAACCCACCTGGGCAGGATATTCAGGCTTTTTAGTATTTGGCTTCTTGCTGGGTCGTGTTCTTGGGGTTCATCATCCCGAAACGTTGGATACAACCCCACTTTCTTGGTGGCGAATCGTCTTGGGTTGGTTCAGTATGCTCATTTTTGTTCTTTGTTTTAGTCCTAATCCTTTGATCTAATATGCTAAACGCACTATTTCGGCTCATCTTTGCTCAAGCTGGTTGGAAATTGGTTGGGCACACCAGCCATACGTACACAAAAGGTGTTTATGCCGTTTGTCCCCATGCGTCATGGGTCGATTTTTTTATAGGGCTAGGGACTCGAGCAACCCTCCGAATGCCCATTGGGTATTTGGGGAAAGAAGAGCTATTTAGGCCTCCTTTTGGCTTTATATTTACCTGGTTAGGTGGAATTCCGGTCAAACGAAACAAAAACATGAATTTGGTCGCAAGTCAAGTGGCTGCTGTGAACGCCGCTGATAAGTTTCTTTTTGCTTTGGCACCCGAAGGAACTCGAGGGGATGTGCAAAAACTTCGGACAGGTTTTTATTACATGGCGCACCAAGCCGGAATCCCCATTTTTCCAGTTGCATTTGATTATGGTAAAAAGGAAGTGCGTTTGGCGCCTCCTTTTCTACCTTCAGGTGACTTCAAGCAGGACATGCAAACCTATTTTGTCCCCTTTTTTGATCAAGTCCAAGGGGTTCGTAAGTCTTGGATCGAAAATTATCGAAACGGAAAATTTGATGGGTAGTAGCAACCTTCTACCTTTGTTTATCCATACGCTTTAAAATCATGCATCAAGATACCCAACTCATTCGAATTCAAACACCTCGTAGTCCTTTCCGCGAACATTCAACCCCACTTTATCTTACGTCCAGCTTTTGTTTTGACGATGCGCAACAGGGGATGGATTTGTTCAACGAAACGTTGGAAGGCAATATCTATTCTCGCTTTTCGAATCCAACCGTGCAAGAGTTTATTGATAAAGTCTGTATGCTGGAAAAAGGCGAGGATGGGGTAGCTACTGCTACGGGGATGGCCGCTGTTTTTGCTGGTTTTGCGGCACATTTAGCTGCTGGAGACCATTTGGTAGCCTCCCGTGCATTATTTGGCTCTGCACATCAAATAATCACGCAAATCCTGTCGAAATGGGGCGTGTCCCATACCTACCTGGATGCAACTGCCAGCCGGGAGGAATGGGAATCCGCGATCACGCCGCAAACCAAAATGATTTATCTGGAAACTCCATCCAACCCAGGATTGGAGATCATCGATATGGCGATGGTTGGTGAAATTGCCAAGCAGCATGATTTGATTTTTTTCGTTGATAATTGTTTTGCTACCCCATTAATCCACCAACCCGCTAATTTCGGGGCTAATTTAGTGGTTCACTCGGCTACAAAATTTATGGATGGGCAAGGCCGTGTCCTCGGTGGAATTGTCACAGGAACCCAAGAGCTTATTGCGCCCATTCGTTTCTTTTGTCGCCATACCGGTCCCTCCATGTCGCCATTTAACGCCTGGACGTTAAGCAAAAGCTTGGAAACGCTTTCACTTCGTATGGAAAAGCATTGTTCTAATGCCATGGCACTTGCGCAAGCTTTGGAAACCATACCGGGAATCAAACAGGTGAAATATCCTTTTTTGCCCTCCCATCCTCAATATGATTTGGCGAAAAAACAAATGAAAGCTGGAGGTGCGATGTTGACTTTTTGCCTAGACGGTACATTTGACGACGTGGTTCGTTTTACCCAAGCGCTTACTATTCCAAGCTTGACTTCCAATCTGGGGGATGCACGGACTACCATCACGAATCCAGCGACCACCACGCACGCACGACTCTCGGATGACGATAAAGCGCGTGTGGGGATTTGGCCTACGCTCATGCGGGTTTCGGTGGGGCTTGAGCATGTGGATGATCTGATTCACGATTTTCGTCAGGCCGCTGAGCTTACTTTTGGTACCTAAATGTTAATGGCTTGTGAATTTTGAATTGACGATTTTGGGTACGGGTTCGGCTAGCCCACAACTCGATCGGAACCCCTCCGCTTTTTTGGTTTCACTTGATACCGACCTGATTCTCATCGATTGCGGTGAGGGTACGCAATACCGGTTGCTTGAGCATAAAATTAAGCACAATCGGATACGGCACATCCTCATCAGTCATTTGCATGGTGACCATTATTTTGGTTTAATCGGTCTGCTGTCGAGTCTGAACCTAAGTCATCGAACTGAGCCATTAACCTTAATTGGCCCGCCAGGCTTAAGCGAAATTCTGTCGGTGCAATTTGAGCATTCTGGAACAGACATTGCCTTTGACATCCAGTTTATTGAAACACGACCCGATGAGCCGACACTCATTTTAGATCACCCTCGGTTTACTATCGAAACTTTACCTCTTGCTCACCGGATTCCGTGCAATGGGTATTTGATTCGTGAAAAAGTGTCAAAACGGAAAATCCGGAAGGAGTTATTGCCAGAAAATTTTCCTGTTCCCTATATCAAACAACTCGTTGAAGGGCATGATGTGACGGATGATCGTACGGGAGAGGTTTTTAAAGTGGAACATTTCACTTTCCCTTCTCTCCCCGCGAGATCATTTGCCTACTGCTCTGATACCAAATACCTCCCCGAATTAGTTCCTCTTTTGCACGGGGTAGATCTGTTGTATCATGAGGCTACTTTCGACGATGCCTTGGAAGATCGGGCTGCCAAAACATTTCACTCGACAGCCCGCCAAGCTGCAAAAATTGCCGCCTCCGCTAAGGTAGGACAACTGGTGATTGGCCATTATTCCTCACGCTATAAATCACTTGAGTCGCATGCCGCTCAAGCTCAATCCGTTTTCCCAGCTACCCGTTTGGCGGAAGAAGGACTCGTAATTCCCATCGGTCAAATCCGCCCCTAAATTTAATTTTTTTTAGTTTTTATAGGGAAAATAAAAGAAATTTCAATTCTTTTAAAGAACAAAGTCTATATAAATACTAGATTATATATATTTGTTGTCAAAAAAAGTTTCCCCATGCGCAGTTTTGATACGGAGATTGACAATCCTTTGGTCGAAAAAGACATCATCGATTTAGCAGCTAAAATTAGGGCCTTTCGCGAGGGGACCTTACACGAAGATAAGTTTCGGAGTTTACGCTTAGCGCGGGGAGTGTATGGTCAACGGCAAGCGGGCGTGCAAATGGTCCGGATTAAATTGCCTTACGGTAAAATGACTTTTGCCCAGTGGCGGAGGATTGCTGATATTTCGGACGAATACTCCAACGGGAATCTTCACCTCACCACGCGTCAAGATATCCAAATCCATTTCGTTCAGCTGGATAGAACCCCCGAACTTTGGGCTAAGCTGGAACAGGATCACGTGACGCTGAGAGAAGCCTGTGGAAACACAGTACGCAACGTGACCGCCTCTGAAACTGCTGGCATTGATCCAGACGAGCCTTTTGATGTGACCCCGATGGCACATACCATTTTTCAATATTTCTTACGCAATCCCATTTGCCAAGAAATGGGAAGAAAAATAAAAATTTCGGTCTCCAATTCGGCCAAAGACTCCGCTTTGTCGTTCATGCACGATGTTGGCTTGGTTCCGCGGCTAAATGAAAAAGGGGAGCGAGGGTATCAAGTGATGGTGGGAGGCGGGTTAGGCGCCCAGCCTAGACTAGCGGATGAGGCCTTTGCATTTTTAGCTGAAGATGAAGTCATTCCGTTCATGGAAGCGTTACTTCGTGTGTTTGATCGGCAGGGAGAGCGCATTTCTCGAGCCAAAGCTCGCCTTAAATTTTTGGTAAATAAAGTAGGTTTTGAGACCCTCATGCAGTGGGTAGAAGAGGAACGTGTGGCTTTGAAGTCCCAGCGAGTCCCTATGGTCGATCTCGATACCTCTTGCGCATTGCCCACCAAGTTCTGGTCAGGAAATGAGCCAACCTCCCCAGCGTACCATGTTTGGAAACAAACCAATGTATTTACTCAAAAACAAGCTGGATATGTTGGGGTTTATATTCGGGTTTTACTAGGCAATATATCATCGGAACTTGCCCGGGAAGTCATGAATGGTCTAGAGGGCTATGTTGGCGATGATATTCGGGTGACCATCCATCAAGGGTTATTCCTTCGCTTTGTACCCATCCAAAATTTATCTGTTGTGTTTGATGTTTTGAATCGTTTAGGCTTGGCCAGTCCGGGGGCGAACAGCACAGCACACATTACGGCATGTCCAGGTACAGATACCTGTAACTTAGCCATCGCCGACAGTACGCATAGTACTCAGGTACTTGAAAAGGTAATTACAGAAGAATTTGGTGATTTCATCTATGACCAGGATTTGAAAATAAAGATTTCAGGTTGCATGAACTCTTGTGGTCAGCATGGTATGGCCCATATAGGTTTTCATGGCTCCTCGTTGAAAGCACCGGATAAACGGGTTATGCCCGCCCTCCAAGTTTTATTGGGTGGAGGGCCATTAGGCAATGGTCAAGGGCGAATGGCTGAAAAAATCATTAAGGTACCCACTAAACGAGGCCCAAACGTGTTGCGAACCTTGTTGCATGATTATGATGCATTACGTTTGGAGGGAGAGTATTTTCATGATTATTATGATCGACAAGGGAAAAATTACTTTTATGAACTCTTAAAACCGTTAGCGTCGTTAACGCAATTTACTGAAGATGAATTTGTAGATTGGGGTCATGAAGAGACTTTTTCGACGGCGATCGGGGTAGGGGAATGCGCTGGAGTCATGGTTGATCTCGTCGCAACGCTATTGTTGGAGTCGCTAGAAAAGTTAGATTGGTACCAAGAAGCGGTGAACCAACATGCATGGGCTGATGCCATTTATCATGCCTATTCTGCTCAGGTCAATGCGGCAAAAGCGTTACTTTTGGATCGAGACATTCAGTGCAGTACACAACAGAAAGTACTACAACAGTTTGATGAAGTTTACCCGGAATTTGGTGGTGATTGGCAAGTGAAAATTTTGCAAATCAATAAAAATACACCAACCGAAGCATTTGCTTTACTTTATGGCCAAAAGGCGGTTGATTTTGTTTCACAAGCACGTTCGGTGCGGGATAAACTTTTTCACGCATGAAATCGACAAAAATCCCTCAATTAACGGTGGTAGGGGCTGGACCCGGAGATCCTGAACTGATCACCTTGAAAGCTATACGTGCACTTCGAGAGGCCGATGTGGTGATGTACGATGCGTTAGCCAACCCAGACCTACTGGATTATTGTGTACCTACCGTTGAAAAAATATATGTTGGAAAAAAAGGGTTTGAGCCTTCCATCAGCCAAGACTCGATCCAGTATTTGATCGTAGAAAAAGCGTTTGAAAAAGGACATGTGGTGCGCTTGAAAGGTGGGGACCCCTTTATTTTTGGTCGAGGTAATGAGGAAATACAATACGCCGCACAACGAGGATTGCAAACCGCCTATGTGCCGGGTATTTCCAGTATTCAAACTCCTGGATTTATGAATATCCCTCTGACTGCTCGTGGCTATGCCGAGGGGTTTTGGGTTTTGACTGGACACAAAGCCGACGGCGCCCTTACCCATGATTTAGCACTGGCGGCTCAATCTCGATCTACTGTGGTTATCTTGATGGGCATGCGTAAATTGGCTTTGATTCAGGCTGTTTACGAAGCGCAAAATCAAGCGCATACACCGGCCCTCATTTTGCAGGCAGCTACCACGACGGGGCAGAAGTCAGCAGCGGGCACAGTTGGTGAACTTGAGCGATTGGCGGCGGAGGGTGGATTGAGTAGTCCAGCCATCATTCTCATTGGCCCCGTCATCCATGCGATCAATAAGGAACCGCTAAATCGTTATTTCCATGATCTATATTCTTAAATTATGTCGATAGAAACTACTTTACGTGCACTTCAGGGGCTTGAAGGTCTCCGGTGGTTAGCCAACCAATATCCCGGTGAGGTTGTCTTTTCCACGTCATTTGGTCAGGAAGATCAAGTGATTACAGACTTCATTGCCCGCGAGAAGTTGGCGATTGACCTGATTACGCTCGACACGGGTCGACTGTTTTCTGAGACCTATGAGTTGATGGATAAAACAAGAGCTCGGTATGGTTTAGCTTTGCAGGTCATGGCACCCGATACCAAAAATGTGGAAGAGTTAACCTCCAAAAAAGGTTTCCATAGTTTTTATGAATCGGTAGAAAATCGAAAAGAATGTTGTAAAATTCGAAAGATCGAACCTTTAAAGCGGGCCTTGAATGGCAAGAAATTTTGGATTACGGGTTTACGGGCTGAGCAATCTGAAAATCGGCAACACATGTCGGCCTTGGAGTGGGACGACGCTTTTGGCTTGTATAAATTCAATCCTTTGTTGGATTGGACGTATGAGCAAGTGATCAACTACCTTGCGACGCATCACGTCCCCGATAATCCTCTTCACCGAAAGGGGTTTGTGAGCATAGGGTGCTCGCCATGTACACGGGCGATTCAGCCAGGCGAACATCCTCGCGCAGGTCGTTGGTGGTGGGAGGATTCAAAAAAAGAATGTGGTTTACACGCAGGATAATACATACTTATGCAACTTAGTAATCAAACAACATCCGCTTTATCAGCGATTCACACCTCTTTCCCTCGTCAGCTGGAGGATGAAGCCATTTATATTCTTCGTGAAGTAGCCGCTCAATTTGAGCGCCCAGCGATTCTATTTTCTGGGGGTAAAGATTCCATCACGGTCGTACGCTTGGCCCAAAAGGCATTTTTTCCCGGAAAGATTCCGTTTTCGCTACTTCATGTTGATACGGGGCATAATTTCCCTGAAACGATCTCATTTCGAGATCAACTGGTCGCCGAACTTGGTGTGGAACTCCATGTTCGGTACGTCGAGGACTCCATCAAGCAAGGAAAAGTTAAAGAGGAATCTGGGAAATATGCAAGCCGAAATGCACTACAAACGGTAACTCTTTTGGATGCGATAGAGGAGTTTAAATTTGATGCCTGTATCGGAGGTGCACGTCGAGATGAAGAAAAAGCAAGAGCCAAAGAACGTATATTTTCGGTTCGCGATGACTTTGGGCAGTGGGATGCCAAAAAACAAAGACCTGAACTATTCGAGATGTTAAATGGCCGAATTGATTTAGGCGAAAATGTTCGGGTATTCCCCATTTCAAATTGGACTGAATTGGATGTATGGAATTACATCAAAGAAGAAAAACTGGATATACCGTCCATTTATTTTTCACACCAACGGCAAGTATTTGATCGAGATGGTATGATTTGGTCTGACTCGGACTTTATTAATAAGTCGGCTGATGAAATTCCATACCAAGCGACTGTCCGTTTTCGAACAGTAGGTGATATGACGTGCACGGCGGCCGTCGCGTCACATGCTGATTCTATTGATCAAATTATTGAAGAAATTTTAGCAGCCGAAATTTCGGAACGAGGCGCCCGAATTGACGATAAACGGTCCGAGGCTGCCATGGAAAAACGTAAACAACAAGGCTACTTCTGATATTATGGATATACTACGCATTGCAACCGCAGGTTCTGTGGATGATGGAAAAAGTACGTTGATTGGTCGATTATTATATGAAACCAAATCGATTACGCAAGATAAAATCGAGGCTTTAGAGGCTGCTAGTAAGCGAAAAGGACTGGATTTTGTTGATTTATCTTTGTTAACGGATGGGCTTATCGCTGAACGTGAACAAGGGATCACGATTGATGTGGCCCACATATATTTCAATACGGCTCGTCGGAAATACATTATTGCGGATACGCCCGGCCATATAGAATATACCCGAAATATGGTAACTGGGGCTTCCAATGCCCAAGTATCCATTATTCTGGTTGATGCCCGTCTCGGGCTGAGTGAGCAAACCAAACGTCATTTTTACATCGCTCAGTTGTTGAGAATTCCGGAGGTGATATTGGCCGTAAATAAAATGGATTTAGTGGGGTATGACCCGATCGTTTTTGAAACCATTGTACAAGATTTCCATACGACCTGCCAGCAAATTGGATTTGATGGACAAAACGTCCATTTCATACCATTATCCTCTTTATATGGAGAAAATATGGTCGTAAAATCGGAGAAAATGCCATGGTATTCGGGTGACTCTCTTCTTGATATACTGGAATCTTTGCCCCCTCAAGGGGATTTATACGCCGATAAGCCTGCACGATTAGGAATTCAATCGGTAATTCGACCCAAATCAGAAGCATACCATGACTACCGTGGCTATGCCGGGCGGATTTCTTCTGGTCAGTTCTTCCCCGGTGACCGTGTGATTGCGTTACCCTCTGGTCAAGAAAGCGCTATTGACCGTATTGAGAAATTTGGTGAACCGCTTGATCGTGCCCGTATTGGAGATTCCGTTGTGGTCACATTAACGGATGATATTGACATCAGTCGAGGCAATATGCTCATAAAAAAAGAGGAACAATCCCCTTTACAAGCCAAAGTAGTTACGGCTGAAGTGTGTTGGTTAGACCACCAGCCATTAACCGTCGGAAAAACCTATGCATTGCAGCATGGAGTAAATCGACAAAAAAGTAAAGTAATTTCTTTGAAATCCCTATTGGAAATGCCATCTTTGATTAGAAAAGAGGATCCCAATCAGCTGATGTTGAACGAAATAGGCCAAGTAGAAATCAAGTTGGGAAGTCCAATTTTTGCCGATGTGTACGCTTCAAATCCCCGAAATGGGGCCTTTATATTAATCGACGAACAAACCAATTCTACTGTGGGTGTAGGCTTTGTTGAAGCCCACTAAGAGTCACTATTTTTCAATAGTTTAGGGTTTAGTGAAAAGGCAGCCAGTATCTGGCTGTCTTTTTTATGTATTTCGAACGTAACTTCCGAGAACTTTAATGTTGTTTTTGTATTTTTTTGCGGCCTTCTTGAAGTTTTCATCTTCATGATAACCCAATAATTCAATAAAAAACCAAAAATTAAAATCTTCATCCCCTTTATAAGGTCTACTTTCAATTTTGGTCAAATTAATGCCTGCTTTTTTGAAATCTTGCAAAAACGAGGCCAAAACGCCCGGTTGGTCGGTATCGGGTAACCGAACGATTATAGTGGTTTTGTCATTCCCACTGGGTTGATTGACAAAATCGCGGGATAAAATGAAAAATCGGGTTCGGTTTTGATTATTGTCCTCGATGTTTTTAAACAATACAGGCAAAGAAAACAACTTTGCCGCGATTTCGGAGCAAATCGCAGCACTTTCTGGGTCCTCGGCTGCTAGCTTAGCTGCTTTGGATGTCGATTCAACTTGAATCTCTTCGACAGTATGCTGTTCAAAATATTTATTCAAAAAGCCTCGGCATTGGCGAAACGCGATGTCTTTTGAATAGATCCGTTTGATTCGATCGGGTGATTCTGCCTCTGTGGCCAAGGTAAAATGTACGGGTATTTTCAACTCCGACACAATACTCACTTGCATCTCATGCAAAAGATCGACAGTTTCGTATACAATACCTTCCTGGTTATTTTCAATCGGAATAACCCCAAATTTGGCTCGTCCGGTTTCGACAGCTTCAAATACAGACCGGATCGTAGGCAACGTCATATATTCTCCAAGCGCACCAAATCGACTTTCAGCGGCTTGGTGCGTAAAGCTCCCTTCTGGCCCCAAGTAGGCGACTCGTTCCGGCAATTCATAATGACGAGCAGCGGCGAATATTTCGAGGAAAATTGCCTCAATGGCTTGATCAGTCAATGGTCCAGCATTGAGATGTTTCATCCGGTCTAGAATGAATTTTTCTCGTTCTGGGCGGTAAATTACCGTTTTTGTAGCGCGTTTGATTACACCTACCTCATGCACCCATTTCATTCGCTCGTTTAAAAGTTCAAGCAACTTGGAATCAATATCGTCGATTTGGGTCCTTATGTCTTCTAGTGTCACGTGTCTTTGGGTATAAAAGGATTAGGAAATAACAGGTTCAGGTAAACGGGGATCTTCGTCAATGATGTCGACTTCGAAACGAAGATTTTCAATAATGAATTTTTGTCTTTCAGGTGTATTTTTCCCCATGTAGTAAGATAAAACTTTTGGAATGGAGGATTCTTTCTCAAGAATGACAGGATCTAATTTGATATCTGGGCCGATAAAGGCTTCAAATTCATTGGGTGAAATTTCACCAAGCCCTTTAAAGCGTGTGATCTCGGGTTTATTTCCTAAGGCACGTACAGCTTCTGCTTTTTCTTCTTCAGAATAGCAATACCGCGTTTCTTTTTTGTTTCGAACGCGAAACAGAGGCGTTTGTAAAATATACAAGTGCCCCGAACGGACTAAGTCAGGGAAAAATTGAAGAAAGAAAGTCAATAACAAAAGTCGAATATGCGCGCCGTCCACGTCGGCATCCGTCGCGATGACAATTTGATTGTAACGTAATCCATCCAGACCCGCTTCAATATCCAAGGCATGTTGGAGGAGGTTGAACTCTTCATTTTCGTAGACAATCTTCTTCGAAAGCCCATGGCAGTTCAAGGGTTTTCCACGTAAACTGAAGACCGCTTGAGTTTCAGGATTTCGAGCTTTGGTAATGGAACCTGATGCCGAGTCACCTTCGGTAATGAAAAGAGTTGTATTCAGTCGATGCTCGTACTTTTCATCGGCCAAATGAAACCGACAATCCCTCAGTTTCTTATTGTGTAAGTTAGCTTTTTTGGCGCGTTCATTGGCTAGCTTTTTTATGCCCGACAATTCTTTTCGCTCACGCTCAGATTGCTCAATCCTTTTCTTCAAGGCTTCCTTCACGGCTGGATTCATGTGGAGGAAGTCATCTAACTTTTGTTTGATAAACTCATTGACAAACGTTCGGATGGTGGTAGATTCTGGATCAGGTGAGATCGTAACTGAACCCAATTTGGTTTTGGTTTGGGATTCAAAAACAGGTTCTTGAACGCGCACCGAGACCGCCCCAATGATGGCTTGGCGAACATCTTCTGGAGCATAATCTTTACCGAAATGTTCCCGTACGGTTTTGACCAAAGATTCTTTAAACGCGGATAAATGGGTACCACCTTGCGTTGTATTTTGGCCATTCACAAAGGAATAATATTCCTCGCCGTACTGATTGCTATGTGAAAGTGCGATTTCAATATCGTCCCCTTTCAAATGAATGATGGGGTACCGTAGCGTAGATTCATCGGTTTTTCGCCGAAGCAAATCCAATAAACCATTGTGCGAAATGTATTTTTGCTTGTTGAATTGGAGGGTTAAGCCGGCGTTCAAAAAACAGTAATTCCACAGCATGTTTTCAACAAACTGAGGAATGTAGTGGTAATTTTTGAAAATGGTTTTATCCGGTTCAAAGATCACCAGCGTCCCGTTTTTCTCAGCGGAAGGTTCAATGGGCGATTGTTCTACCAATTCACCGCGTTGGAAACTAGCCCAAGCGGATTGCCCTTCTCGAAAAGCTTGCACCCGAAAATAGTAGGATAGGGCATTCACGGCTTTTGTCCCGACTCCATTGAGTCCAACGGATTTTTGGAATGCGGAACTGTCGTATTTAGCACCGGTATTGATTTTGGATACAACATCCACTACCTTCCCAAGTGGAATACCACGACCATAGTCCCGTACTTCGACTCGTCCATCATCCATTTTTATTTCAATGGAACGTCCGTAGCCCATGGCATACTCATCAATACAATTATCGAGAACTTCCTTTAGCAATACATAAATGCCGTCGTCTGGAGAGGAGCCATCGCCAAGTTTCCCAATGTACATACCGGGCCGTAAACGAATGTGTTCTTTCCAGTCAAGGGATCTAATGCTGTCTTCGTTGTAAGTGGACTCTTGCTGGTTCGCCATACAGATGTCAATCGTCTAGGTTTTATTCGACATGCAAAATAAGGACAATTCAGCAAATCTTCCAGTAACAATCAGCGATTGACCTAAAAAACCTTTGAAAATCAGGGTTTGAGAAGTTACATCGTGTAAAATTTGCTGTCTCTCCCAAGGAAAGACAAAAAATGTGCGTTAATTTGCATTTGTATTTTACCGAAAAACTGATGTAAGGGAAGAGGCCCATTTTTGAATTGATCTCCTCTTTTTTACTAATTCATATCGATGAAAAAGTTATTTTTTGTTATTTCACTGAGCTTGAGTACGGTTACTTTGTTTGCACAAATATTTCCACAACAAGCTATTCCTCCTAATTTTACCCCACCCATGCAGGCCCCAGCTACCGGACCTGCACGGACAAGCACCGCTGTTCCCTCAGGAAACGAAAATAGGGTATTGGAATTGACTCCAGAGGAGTTGCGAAGTAAGGCGGTTGAGGACTCCATTCGGTTGGAAAAAGAAAAAGAACTAGCCGCCTCCAAATCAAAATCAGACCTGCGAAAACGTGTGCTTGGTTATTCCATTTTTAATGATGCGCGGTTTGAAAACAACCTGCTGGCGAATGTTCCGACACCTAAAAATTATATCCTAGGGTCTGGGGATAAGTTAACGTTGGATATTTACGGGTATGCCCAAGCTAACTACCAAGTAGTCGTAACCCCAGATGGCTTCATCAGTTTACCTCGGGCAGGTCTTGTATCTGTAGCTGGGATGACGATTGAAGCCGCTAAAGTGAAAATTGCGTCTAGCTTAAGTCGATTTTTTCCAGGCTTGAGTGCTACGCCGGGCTCTTCCTCTACCTTGAATGTTGCGCTAAATAATATCCGGGGGATCAAGGTTCAAGTGATTGGTGAAGTGGTTGCGCCAGGCTCCTATACGGCAACATCCTTAACCACCATGCTGAATGCATTGTATGCCGCCGGTGGACCAAACGAAATCGGCTCTTTTCGATCCATCAAACTTATTCGGCAGGGTCAGGTGGTCAATACATTGGATTTGTATGAATTGATCATGAATGGATATGCCAAATCGGACTTTGTTTTACAAGACCAAGACGTCATCCTTGTTCCTCCTTTCATTTCCCGCGTAGCGGTAGAAGGATTAACCAAACGAACGGGTTTATTTGAATTGCTTCCCAATGAATCCCTCTCTACCTTAGTACACTATGCGGGCGGGTTTCATCAGTTCGCATACACACACCGAGTAAAAGTGTACCGCGTTACCCCAAGAGAATACAAGATCAATACAGTCTCCGCGGATAATTTTGATCTATTTAAAATGACGAATGGAGATTCCCTTGTGGTTGATCGCATCATCAACCGATATGAGAATCTGGTATCGATCGAGGGGGCTGTTTTTCGTCCCGGTGAATTTTCATTGGATGACTCGCCAACTTTATTGCAGTTGATTGATGCCGCCGAAGGACTACGAGAAGATGCTTTTGGGGGGCGAATCAGTGTGATTCGGACAGATGATAATTTGCGTTCCAGCAACACGTCAGTGAATCTTGCTGACATTCGATCAGGACGCTTAGCCGATATCCCATTGAAACGACTTGATGTGGTCTACGTACCATCTGTTTTCGATATGTCGGAAAATGCAACGGTTCGAGTATATGGCGCAATCAATAATGCAGATGCGACAGTAGGGGTTATTTTACCCTTCATTAAAGATCAAACCATAGAAGATATCTTGGTAAAAGTAGGTGGCTTAACCGAAGCTGCTTCGCTTTCGCGAATAGAACTTGTACGACGAAAGCGGAATGTAGATCCGACCCAAGCAGGTGCTCAAATTTCAGAACTGTTTTATTTTGATATCAACAGTGACCTCAGTGTGTCAAGAGAAGCGCAGAAGTTTAAATTGATGCCTTATGACGAATTGTTCGTCCGGAATTCTCCGAATTACAGCAAACAGCTTTTCGTGAATATTGAAGGTGAAGTATTATATCCTGACATGTATGCCATTCAAAAGAAAGATGAAAAGATTTCGGATTTGATTTTACGCGCCGGTGGGATGACTCCCCTCGCGTATTTAGATGGGGCTACCTTACTTCGTACTGTGCAATTGAGTGAAGCAGAAATTGAGCTTCGGAAAAAGACAATCGCTGATATTTCATTATCAAGTGCCAATAATCAAACCATTCAAGTGGAAGAAATATCCACTGAAAAGCAGGAAGCCATCGGAATCAATCTACGCCGCATTCTGGCAAGTCCAGGATCGGAAGATGACATGATTTTACAAGAGGGTGATTTGATTCGGATCCCCAAGCGCTTGGAGACTGTTCGTATTCAAGGGGAGGTTTTGTATCCAACTTCGGTAAAATTTAGAGGAAATGGTTTACGCTCGTATATTTCAAAATCGGGTGGATTTACCAAAAGATCCTCTCGGTCCAAAGCCTATGTATTGTATGCGAATGGCTCTGTGGATCGTACCCGTCGATTTTTGTTTGTCAATGTTTATCCACGCGTTGAACCAGGCTCAGAGATTATCGTACCTCAGCGCGTCATGAATACCCAACAGCAGTTGTCTCAGTTCCAAAATATTTTAGCAACGCTGGGTGCCACGCTTACTTCCATTACGACTATTTTCCTTTTATCTCGTACTTTTTCGCAAAATCCATGAACCCAGTCATTATACAAGAGGAACAATTATCCACGCGCGACCTCCTATTGAAGATCATTCATCGGCTGCGTAGCATGATGCGGTATTGGCGTTTTATCGTACTCTGTACGTTATTGGGCGGGATGCTGGCACTTTCACTTGACTTGATCAACAAGAAGGAAGATCAATATGGAGCGAAAATGGTCTTTAATTTAGAAATTGGAGGCGGTGGGGCTGGAATGAACCAGCTGGCAGGTTTATCCTCTGCCTTTGGTTTTGGGGCTGCATCTCCCCAGTCAGGCGACTTGTTCTCAGGGTCAAATTTTATGGAATTGATTACCTCCCGGGTGGTGTTCGAGAAGGCACTATTGAAAGAGGTGGACTTAGGGGGCAAGAAAGAGTTATTCATCAACTACTACAAAGATTCCTCGGATATCAGCCGAACCATCTGGGGCGGGAGTTTATTGGACGAACCCAACCAAGAACATATTGATTTTCGGTTTACACCCAAAAAGCCAGATCAACTGCTACCGAAAGAAAATACAATTCTGGGCGAAATATATGAAAAATTAAAGGGGGAGACCTCTGTTAATGCCATTACGGGAACCACTTTGACTGAACTAGTGGTCATTTCAAACAATGAAATGCTGGCCAAACGGTGGGCTGAGGTCCTGATGGAAACGTTTGAGGAATTCTATAAAGAGGTAAAAACAAAAAAAACACGGGAAATCTTAGCGTTTCAAGAGGACCGACTTACAAAATTACAAGGGCAGATGAATTCGACGGATCGACGTTTGGCGACCATCATGTCACAAAGTCAGAATGTGGTTGATCCTTCAGGTACCATGGTACAAGAGCAAACACGGCGGAGTAATTCATTCTATTCTCAGCAATACCTAGCCCAGCTTGCAACAGTAGATAATCTTCGGAATACCCTGATCAATCAAACACCTATTTTAACTATTGTAGAACCCATACGTTTGCCTTTGATTTCGTCTCGTTCGTTAATCGGGACGACAATGCCCATAGGAGGCTTGATCGGGTTATTCCTATCCTTTATTTTGATCGCCATTTACGCGGTAGTTCAAGACGTAATGGCTTCTTTGTAAGATAAATACAACAAACACCGTGAAGATACAGGTTACGAAAACTTTTTTGCCTCCACTTGAGGAATATCAAGCCTATGTGGCCAAAATTTGGGAAAATAATTGGTTAACCAATAATGGTCCGTTTGTTCAAGAACTTGAACATAAATTGGCTGAGTATCTTCAGGTGCCCTATTTGCTTTATGTTTCGAATGGCACTATCGCCCTACAATTGGCCATTAAGGCCTTGAACTTAACGGGTGAGGTATTGACAACACCTTTTTCTTATTGTGCGACAACTACGTCTTTACTTTGGGAAAATTGTAAGCCTATTTTTGTCGATATTCATCCCCAAGATTACAATATCGATGAAACACAAATCGAAGCCAAAATAACCCCAGCCACTCAAGCCATATTGGCGACACATGTGTATGGACGCCCTTGTCAAGTGGAAGCGCTCGAGTCGATAGCACAAAAACATAATTTAAAAATTATATACGATGGGGCGCATGCCTTTGGCGCGAAGGTAAATGGGCGGTCTGTCCTTTCATTCGGGGATATTGCGACATGCTCTTTTCACGCGACGAAGGTTTTTCATACCATTGAAGGCGGTTGCTTAGTAGTAAAAGACCCGTCAACTTACGCGTTGTTGAAAAACTACCGGAGTTTTGGTCATAAAAACGATGACTATTTTACTATGGGAATCAATGGGAAAAACTCGGAATTTCATGCGGTTATGGGGTTAACCAATTTACCCCACTTACCTGAAATAATGGCGGGTCGAGCACGCGCTATTGCACAATACGAAGCCACATTGGATTGGTCAAGACTAGCTAAGCCAACGGAGCGCTACACTGATTTCGAGTACAATCAGGCGTATTTTCCTGTTTTACTTCCTTCAGAGGAGGATCTTTTGCGGGTGGTAAAGGCCCTTGATGCCATCGATATTGTGCCAAGACGCTATTTTTACCCTTCGCTCAACCAATTGCCTTATTTAGTTGATTCGCAATCTTGCCCTGTATCCGAAGATATCGCGCGACGGGTTTTATCTTTGCCCTTATCTGCGGATATTTCGGAGGAAATTGTAGCGCAAGTGGTTACTTGTTTGAATACAACATGTAGGGCATGAATTCACCGGATATTTCAATAATCATCGTCAATTACAAAACGCCTGAACTTATCTTACGTTTATTGGATTCTTTGGCCTTATGGGTTAAGGTGTGCAGTTACGAGGTGATCGTGGTAAATAATGCTTCGAAAGGCGCAGATGAACAACTGATTTGTGAGGCGCACCCACAAACCCGTTGGATAGAAACCGGGTATAATGCAGGGTTTGGCCGTGCGAATAACCTGGGTATGCGGGCCGCCCATGGCAAAACACTCTTGTTACTGAATTCCGATACGTATGCGATAGATGATTCTATTGATCGGTGTTTTCATCGACTAATCCATGCGGCTGATGTAATCGCGGCTGGGGCCATGCAACTCATGCCCTCCGGTGAACCCCGAGCGTTTTATCATACCTTCACATTTCAGCGATCTTTTTGGATCCTTCCGCCAAGTTTGGAAAAGTATTTGGAAAAATGGATCCCGCCAACACGCTTTGACGATCCTGAGCAAGTTGATTATATAGCGGCTGCCTTTTTGATGGTCAAAAAAGGCTTCTTTGAACAAACAGGCGGATTTGATGAGGAGTTTTTTTTGTACGGAGAAGATACGGAATGGGGAAGTCGGTTGGGTAAATTAGGGAAATTGATGGTGTACCGAGATTGTTTCATTGTACATGAGGAGTGGGGATCTAAGCCGGAACGCTATGAGACAGCAAACGATTTTACCCATTTCAATCGCTTTGATCCGCAGATTCAATTATCTAATTTGGTATGGATTCGTAAATATTATGGATTAGGTCGGTTCTTTGCGCTTATGTTGCACTATTGGACTTGGGTTCCTGTATTTTTCTTGGTGCGCATGCTAATCAATGTGAAAGAAAGAAAATGGCCTTGGGAAAATCAACATAATCAACTGCGGTTTGCCCGCACGATTGGCCAATTTTCCAAGTTTTTTTGGCGTATCGTTTTTCGAGTTCCTACCTTTTACCGGATTGAATCATGAAAAAGGTTTTATTTTGCACACCAACAGGTGGTCGAACAGGGTCCGAAATGATGCTGCAGTATATGTTAGCGACTTGGCAAGATCTTGTATCCCCTCATATTTATACCCGGGGTACTGGTGAAGTTTTTTCAGCCTATCCCACAGTAACGTATCCCAAACGAGGTGATTTTGTCGGCCCTTTTTATGAAGGCATTTACTTTAAATTAAAAAAAGAGTCACCCGAGTTTGCTTTGCTTCGGAAACTTCAGCACCAAGAGCGGTTTGATATGTGGTATTTGAATACCATTCAAATGTACAGTTTAGCTCCGCTTGCTGTCCAAATGGGTATTCCGTATTGGGTTCATGTTCACGAATTGCTTTCAGTATATGAAGAATTGCCTCGAGAAGCGTTTGACTTTTTACTAAAAAATGCGGCAAAGATTATCGCATGTGGCACCCAGGTCTTGGATTGTATTCAAAGTATGGGATATGGGCAGGTAGTTCTCGTGCATGAAGGTATTGATACCCGACTCATGGTTCCCTCGGGTCAACTCCATGTTCGTCAATCGCTGGGTATTCCCTCGGACATTTATTTATGGGCGATGTCGGGTACCGCCAATACACGTAAGGGGTATGACTTGGTGCCTGAGTTATTGTCGTATCTCCCACCGACACATGGATTGTTATGGATCGGAGGTGAATCAAAAACAGGTTTAGGACATTATGTGACTTCCCGATGCCGTCACGAAAATCGTGCTTTTTTTCAAGTCGGGCCTCAAACCGATCAATACTATGATTACCTCGCCGCAGCACAAGGGTTTGTTTTGTTATCCCGGGAAGATCCTTTTCCGTTAGTCATGCTGGAGGCTGCTTATTTAGGGTTACCTGTACTTGGTTTTTCGTCGGGTGGCGTGAGTGAATTTGTTGAACCTTCTTTTGGGGAGGTGGTCGAGGGTATATCACCGAAAGCTTTAGCGCAGAGGATGATTTCTTGGGCGGACCAACCTGCCCCTGTCAACGCTGCACGGGCAAAAGCCATGCAATTTGATGTGATGCGTCGTAAATCTGAATTTCAAGACTTGTTTAGGGCATGAGAAAACAAATTTTGTTCGTTGGCCACGATGCTAACCGAGCGGGTGCTCAAATTTTCTTGCTGCAAGTGATCCGTTCGCTATCGGAACGGTATACGTGTAGTTTACTACTTTTAGCCCCGGGGGATTTAATTTCGGCTTATGAAGAGGTTTGTACAGTGTATCATGGCTATTCTCTCCCCAAGCGGTGGTGGCAAAAAACCAATCCATTGGCTCAAGATTCTCTAAAAGGAAAAGAATTTGACCTCATTTACTTAAATACCATTGCGGTTGCTGCGGCATTTCCTTGGCTCAAACAACATGTTAAGGGAAAATACATCAGCCACTTGCATGAATTGGCGTATTCCCAATCGTTGTATTCCATACCGGCTGATCGGGAGTTTTTGTTTACTAAGGCCGATGGCTTTGTTGGATGTTCGGAAGCTGTTTCTTCCTACATTCGGCCACAAATTCCGGATTCTACGCCTGTTTTTACGGTACATTCTTTCATTGAGAATGATGCGGTTCTTGCACGCATCAAACAAGCCGGGGAAAAAGTTTCCCGTGCATCATTGGGGATTTCAGAAACGGCATTTTTAGTGGGTGGATGTGGCCATGCTGAATGGCGAAAAGGCATTGATTGGTTTTTAAGCACAGCGGCTGAACTAGGAATCGAGGCAAACCTTATTCATTTTCTTTGGATAGGGCTTCCGGAGGTCGGTATTTTGGCGGAGCAAGTACACTATGATGTGGCGCGCTTGGGACTAACGGATCGGATCACGTTTTTGCCTGTTACCCCGTTGGCTGTCGAATGGCTGGCTCAGTTGGATCTATTTTTATTGCCCTCTCGTGAGGATCCTTTCCCTTTGGTTATGTTGGAGGCTGCGCTGGCGGGGGTTCCAGTACTCGGGTTTGACCAATCAGGAGGTTGTGCTGAGTTTGTTCGAGGTGGAACGGGCTGGGTGGTACCCTATGGAAATTGTCGTGCCATGGCTCAGCAAATTCACGCTATTCAAGGGGATCCTATCGCTCGTCAACAAGCGGGTGAGCGCGCGCAACAGGCTGTCCAACAAACCTATCAATTTGATCGATCCATGGCTCAACTTGAGAAAATTTTGACCTATTTGATGAACTTATGAAGATAATTTTCACCCTGTGTTCCGTTAATTATTTAGCCCAAGCCACAACGTTGGGGGCATCTTTGGCGCAACATTGTCCTGATGTTTCGTTTAAAATAGGTTTGGTTGATCTCCTTCATACAAAATCCATTGATCCCGCGTTGATTCCTCCCTATGAATTAATCGAGGTGGATAAAATTGGTATTCAAAACTTCCAAGGGATGTGTGATCGGTATGACATTACCGAATTAAACACCGCAGTTAAACCGTATTTTATACACTACTTTTTTTACCAAAATCCAGCGGTAGAATCGGTGATTTACCTCGATCCTGACATTATTGTTTTTGATAATTTAGCGGGAATATATTCTTCATTAGCCACCCAAGCCGTGGTACTGACCCCCCATATTCTTACGCCCTACCGGGATAATAAATGGCAAAGTGAGACCGATTTGGTGAAATCTGGAATTTATAATTTAGGATTTATTGGGGTATCCCGACGGTCTGAAGGGATTCGTTTTGTTCGCTGGTGGATGCAAAAATTGATCTATGGAGCCAAGAATGACCTATGCCAAGGTCTGTTTACTGATCAGCATTGGATTGATTTTGTGCCTTTATTTTTCAATGAAGTGGTCATTGACCGGGACCCCGGTTACAATGTCGCGTATTGGAATTTACATGAACGACACCTAAGTTTTCGGGATGATCAATGGTTTATCAACGAAGATTATCCTCTACACTTTTTTCATTATTCGGGTTATAGTCCCTTCAAACCTCAGGAAGTTTCGAAGTATCAAAACCGAATACAGTTTGACGATCGGCCGGATATTCGGGAGTTATTTACATATTATGGTGATCAATTACTCGCCAATCATCAAGCGTATTGGCAAGAATTCTCCTGTGATTACATTAAACCTGTGAAAATTAAACGATTTTTGCGGGTTCGAAAATTGTTTTTAGCTCCAATCCAATGGGGATTACAAAAAATAAAGCCGATATGAAGATTGCAGTATGGCATCATTTGCCCTCGGGTGGAGGAAGTCGAGCCTTGCATTTGCATCTATCGGGATTAGTCGACCGTGGGCATCAGATCGCGATTTGGGGATCAAATCCCTCTATTGATGGGTTTCTGACGTTTAGTCGTCCGGTTACTTACCATCACGTCCCGTATTCTCCTCCAACGGCTTTCACTTGGAAAGCTCAATGGGCAAGCCTGTGGTTGGAGCCCGGCCCATCCCTTCAGGCCATGGAGTCCCATGCCAAGCAATGTGCTGCCGAGATCGACGCTGGTGAATTTGATGTTGTTTTTTTGAATAGTTGCTTTCATTTTGCGGCACCGCTAATTGCCAACTACCTAAAAACACCTACCGTTTGTTATTTAGGGGAACCCTTTCGCCCGTATTATGAAGCACAACCTCATTGGTTTTGGGCGGGTATTGATCTCCCAGCTCGTGTGTGGTATAGACGGAGCTTTTGGCAAACGTGGTGGTCTGATTTAACTCGGGTACGCCAAGCACGTGTCCAAGTAAAACGAGAATACCAAGCCATACATGCCATTGGTAGGTTATTAGTAAACTCCATTTTCTCCGCCGAATCCTGTCAACGCGTGTACAATCGCTGGCCGGAGGTGTGTTATCTGGGTATTGATACGGATTATTTTCAACCTCAAACCCAAAACGAACCTTGTTATGTCTTGGGCGTAGGAAATTTGGTGTTCCATAAGAATGCTTCAGCGGCTTTGGATGTCGTTGCGGGCATTCCAGCCGAAATTCGACCTATATTACGTTGGGTGAGCAATCGACATGACGAGGCTTTTGTGTTGTCCTTACGCGAAAAAGCTACCGCTTTGGGGGTTCAGTTTGAAGTGGATGAAAATATTTCGGATGAAGCCCTTTTGCGGCGATACCAAGGCGCATTTGCACTGGTCTATACCTCGTTGCTCGAACCTTTTGGCTTAGCACCGCTCGAAGCCAATGCCTGCGGTGTACCCGTGTTGGCCTTAGCTCAGGGTGGAGTGCGCGAGACGATTCATACCGGCGTAAATGGGTATAGTTCCCCGTCAATTAACAATTTGAGTCAAGAGTTAATACATTGGTTAGCGAATCCGGTGACACGCGATCAGCTTGGCGCTTCGGCCCGCCAGTTCGTCATAGATCACTGGAGCCCATCAAAAGCAATTGACGAAATTGAGAATGCATTGAAAAAGTCCCTATGAGAACGCTATTTACGGTGGCGCACTACCGCCACATTCCCCGTGTCATGCTTTTGGCACAAAGTATCCAAAAATACCATCCTCAAGACCGACTCCAAATTTGGCTTACGGATGTTCAGCAAAGTCTCGACCTACCCGATTGGGAGGGTGTCTCCTGGCATTATTTAAACGAACTTTCTGATACATCCTGGGAGCAGATGGCCAAGAAATACGGTTGGGAGGTATTTCGAGAAAATATGAAGGTATACATAGGGGCTGATCTCCTTCAGAGGTTTGAGCGGATTCTGTTTGTGGATCCGCGCAGTATTTTCTTTCAACCTTGTGAAGATCTTTGGGCAGCCGCAGACTCCGCGCAGATGGTCCTTATTCCAGAATTACTTCAAGCGGATGGTCACCCCAAACAAGAAGTTATTTTAAATCAAGGAATTTATCAAAATCATGTTTGGGTGGCACGTCAAACCGAGGATTCATTTGATTTTTTCTCTTGGTGGAAATCCCAGGTAAAGGAAAAAGGGTATGTTGACGTTTGTCGTGGGTTAAATGCCGACCGCTATTTTTTAGAAATTGCGCCTTCCATTTTTCCGAATTTTACCATTTATCGGCATCCCGGGATTGGCGTTTCCCATCGAAATTTACCGGAGCGAAAAGTCAATTGGTTTCAACGAACATCCAATGATTTCCCCTTGGTGTTACATGAATTCCAAGAAGAGACGGAATATCCAGCTAGTGTACAGCCACTCATGAGTCGTCGAGAAAGAAAGCTTTGGGAAGCTGTGAGACCCCAACTGGGGATGCCTGAGTTATCCAATACCCAACAAAAAATTCGCGCTTCTCTCCTGAAGTGGGAAGCGCGAATTCATCGTTTTTTTGATCAATTTTAACTTATCCTTTATAAAATAGCCATTTGGCCATTTCTTTCCAGGTCACTTTTTTCCCGTACATTAAGATCCCAACCCGGTAGATACGTGAAGCAAGCCAGGTGGTAAAAATGAACCCGGCAATTAAAAACGAGATGCTCAAGGCGATTTGCCAAATGGGTACGCCAAAAGGGATTCTGACCATCATGATGATCGGGGATGTAAACGGGATCATGGATAACCAGATCGCCAAAGATCCGTTAGGATCGCGGAGAACAAATTGGGCAAAGACAAACGAGGCGATGATGGGTATGGTGATAGGCAACATGAATTGTTGTGTATCTGTTTCAGCATCCACAGCCGATCCGATAGCGCCAAATAAGGCACTGTACAGCAAATAGCCACCAAGAAAATAGAATAAAAACGAAATCACAATAGTGGCCACGGGTAGCGTTTCCAAAGCACCCATGATTTCGGGCAATGCGCCGGACGACATGTTGGTTTGCATTTGTTGTTTGGCCATTTCTTGAGCTTCTGGTGGCAATTGGGCCAATTGTTGTTCACTTACCTCTGAATATTTTGACATTTGATCACCTAAAAAGGAGCTACCAATAGAAAAAACACCCAAAGAAAGCACGATCCATAGCCCAAACTGAGTCAAACCAACCAGAGCTACACCCACGATTTTACCGATCATGAGTTGGAAGGGACGAACCGAGGAAATAATGACCTCCACGATCCGACTGGTTTTTTCTTCCATGATACCCCGCATAACTTGGGCGCCATAAATAAACACAGCCATATAGATCAAGAAGGCACAGAAAAATCCGATGGCACTTGCCGCCGCCGCTGAGCTCTTCTTTTCCCCTTGTTCGCTTAAGTTTATGGTCTCGGAGTTGATGTCCATTTTGGCATCCTTTAAAACACTTTGCGTAATGCCCGCCTCGGTAAGTTTTAAAGTTTCCATTTCCCGCTCAATATTCCGTTCAATGGTGGTTTGAAGCTCCAACGGGATTCCTTTTTCAGCAAAAATTTTGACCCCTTTTGGGTTATCGTAAATCGTAGCTGGAATAAAGACTAACGCGTCCCAACCCGACTTTTTAAAGAGTGCTTTCGCGGAATTCAACGAAGATTGCTGATAGGTATAGACATACTCAGGCGTGGAGTTAAATTTGGCATTAAAGAGGCCACTTTCATCCACGATATGAACTTTCTTGGTATTGATGGTGGTAATGGCGGCCCAAATAATGACGCCATACATAGCCGCAATCAGAACTGGGCCTAAGATGGTCATGACGATAAATGACTTTTTCCGGACACGGGTGAGGTATTCCCGTTTTATAATAAGTAGGATATTTTTCATAGGATTAATTTGCTTGAGGTTGGTTATCGCCTTGAACGGCCCGAATAAAAATTTCATTCATGGACGGAATATTCTCGCTAAAATACCGGAGATCCACGTGGTCAATTAAATAATGTTGGATCGCTTTAACCTGGTCAAGAGATGGCATGACCAGCGTAGCCTCCGAAAGACCTTCAGGAAGTGCCGTGAACGATTGAACCGTAAAATCTGGGTGGCTTGCTAGTGTACCGGCAAACCGTATGGTATACGAATTGTTTTTGAACTGGCGTTTGATCACGTCTTTTGGACCATCTAATACTTTTCTGGATTTATTGATGAGGGCCACATGATCGCACAGTTCTTCGACAGATTCCATTCGGTGAGTCGAAAAAATAATCGTGGAGCCTTTTTCTTTCAACTCCAGAATTTCATCTTTAATTAAGTTCGCGTTGATGGGGTCAAAGCCAGAAAAAGGTTCATCCAGAATAATCAGTTTGGGTTCATGCAAAACAGTGGCCACAAACTGGATCTTCTGTTGCATACCTTTTGACAGATCTTCCACGTTTTTGTCCCACCACGTTTTTATGTCAAATTTGGTAAACCAAATGCGCAACTTATCCATAGCTTCAGCCTTGGAAAGTCCTTTGAGTTGGGCAAGGTAAAGAAGTTGTTCGCCAACCTTCATTTTCTTGTAAAGCCCACGCTCTTCTGGGAGGTAGCCAATTTGTGCAATATGTTTCTCTTGAAGTTTTTCACCATCAAATAACACATAGCCTTCATCAGGGCCTGTTATTTGGTTAATGATCCGGATCAGCGAAGTCTTTCCAGCCCCATTAGGGCCTAAAAGTCCAAAAATAGTTCCTTTAGGAATTGAAATGGAAACATCTTGGAGTGCGGTATGCGCTGAATAATGTTTAACAATGTGGTGAGCCTCTAAAATATGGGCACTGGGCATGTGGATAAGGGGTTTAGGGATTGAACAAAAACCTATTGGTTAAAATTAACGAAATCCCCTTACATTTTTGAATGGAATCAGATTTTGGTGGGCGTTTTTTGTATAAACGGAAGTTCTAGAGGATGGATTCGTCTTTATTTTTTGATAAGCATGTTTTTTTTATTGTATTTTTGAGCAGTTTTACAAAAAAATACAAATCCCTATGCGGGAAACCCCGTTACGTACTCTAGTTTCTCTCCCCAATCGGTTATTTGTTTGGTTGGGGGTTCAACTCGTGGCTCTTCTCGATAAACTAATAGGGGAGGAGAATCGAAAGCAAGGTCAAATCAGGTTGGCCCAGTGGAATGCCGCATGGGACCACGCACTATACGGTTGGATCAATCCGGACGGAAAATATGCCCGACGGATTTACCAAATTTATCGTTTTTTCTATCGTTCATTGGGGGCGGTTGCAGCGTATATTTTCCTTCTTCATACCAACTTTTTGTGGTTGATGGGCGGAATGCCCGGGGTAGAAGACCTTCAAAATCCAAAAATGGCACAAGCATCAGCGATTTTTTCTGCGGATGGTGTAGAAATTGGAAGTTTTTTTGCTGAAAATAGAATTCCTGTCGATAGCGCACAGATCGCTAGGCCTGTATTTGAGGCGCTGATTGCTACTGAGGATGCTCGTTTTTTTGAACATGCCGGGATTGATCTTACGTCCATGGGTGGTGTCGCTCTCGGATTGTTACAAGGGGGTGAACGTGGAGGAGGAAGCACAATTTCACAACAATTAGCCAAAAATTTGTACAATACACGTAAGAAAGAAATGCGGGGCTTGCTCTATTACATCCCTGGCGTCAGAACGGTTGTGTACAAGAGCAAAGAGTGGATCACGGCGATTCAGCTCGAAAAGCGGTTCACGAAAGGTGAAATTATTACCATGTATCTAAATACGGTATCCTATGGAAATAATGCCTACGGGATTAAAACAGCCGCTAAAACTTTTTTTGATAAAGAACCGAAAGATTTGCTGATTCAGGAGGCTGCTGTTTTGGTGGGTTTACAAAAAGCAACTACCTACTACAATCCGGTCCGAAACCCAGAGCGTTCGAAAAATCGGAGAAACGTGGTGATTCGTTTGATGGAGAAGCATGGTTTTGTTTCGTCCTCTATGGCCGATTCGTTGGTGGCCACTCCTTTGGTCATTAATGAAAACACGGGAGAAGAAGAAAAAGAAACACAAGGGAACTACGGGTACTTAAAGTCCGCGATCGCTCGCTTCATCGAGCAATATTCAGAAAAAAATGAATTGGATATTGATTTGTACCGGGATGGCTTACGGATTGTCACGACCGTTGATTCTCGTATACAAGATATGGCAGAGCAATCCATGTGGGAACACATGAAAGGATTACAGAAAGAGTTTGAAGGACAATGGGGGAATAAAAACCCTTGGGTTTTTGAGTCAGGTGATGAAATTCCAGGATTTATCGATACCGTAGCCAAACGTACTACGTATTATAAACGCCTAGACCGTAAATTCGAAGGGAATCCAGACTCGATCGCCAAATACATGAACTTGCCCATGCCGATGAAGTTATTTTCGTACGAAGGAACGAAGTCTATGGTGATTAGTCACATGGATTCCTTGCGGTATTACAAAAAAATCCTTCAGTGTGGGCTGGTATCCATGGATCCTTACAACGGCCAAATAGTCGCATGGGTAGGTGGGATTGATTACGATCATTTTCAGTACGACCACGTAAAACAAGCAAAACGACAGCCAGGTTCCACGTTTAAGCCCGTGGTATATACCGCAGCAATTGATGGGGAGCAAAATCTTAGTCCTTGTTTTCGCATAGAGGATTATGTAGAACCTAGGGAGATTGAAGAGAATGGGGTGAAGAAAATTTGGCAACCTCGAAACGCCAACGGGGTATATTCGCGGGCTCAGCTGACATTACGGACTGCGCTAGCTAGATCTGTTAACTCGGTAGCGGTTCAATTAACGGATAAGGTAGGTCCAAGTATCGTGGCGCAATACGCCCGAAAATTGGGTATCCAATCCCCCATGAAAGCTGTAGCCTCGATTGGGCTAGGGACCTCAGACGTCTCCTTATTGGAAATGGTGAGTGCTTATTCACCATTTGTCAATAACGGGCGTAGAGCTGAACCCATTTTTATCAAAGAAATTCAAGATCGCAACGGGAAGGTATTGGTATCGTTTGAATTGAAAGAAGAACCTGAGCAGGTTATCTCGGAGGAATCGGCTTTTCTCATGCGTTTTATGTTACAAGGCAACGTGGAAGAACCCGGCGCCACAGGCTTACGGATGCGAAATTATTCAGCTATTTTTCAAAATGGCGGGGAATTTGCGGGTAAAACAGGTACAACCTCAAATAACTCAGATGCTTGGTACATTGGTTTTAATAAGGATTTAGTGACGGGCGCTTGGGTTGGAGGTGATGATCGAAGCATTCACTTCCGAAGTAGTATGGGGGAGGGTAGCCGATCGGCATTGCCCATGGTTGGATTATTTTTGGATAAATTGTATCGAAACAAGGAACTTGGATATAAAGCAGGGAAGTTTAAAAAACCTACTTTCGAGACTACTAAGCCGTACGCAGATTGCGCCTATTATGATTCCTACGGTGAAGAAAATAATGATTCTGATTCAAGCGTTGTTGAATTGGATAGTTTAGGTCGGCGTTTTGACGTTGACTCTATTCAACAAAACACCGATTTCTCAGACCGGTTCTCACCCAAAAAAGAGGCTCCTGACTCAAGTAGAAGAGAACGGGCTATACCGAAATCTGCCCCAATTATTTCTTCACCTACACCCGTCGGGGAAGAAAACTCTGAGTTAAGTCGGAGAGAGTTGCGAAAGCTGAGACGGGAAGAAAGACGTGGAAAAGCACAGTAAATTGAACTTTTATTTTATATTTTTGGGAAGTCTCCTTATCTAAAAACAAATTCAACATGGACGAATTGCTCAAAACAACAGATTCTAAGCCTCGAAAAACGAGGAAACTGGCTCGACTTCATAAATTGAATGTCGATGAGATTGTTTATGCTAAGTCGGTTATTAATTACACCGAGTTAGTCATGGTTTCAGGTGAGGCATTCCTTGTCTCAAAAACTTTGAAAGAAGTGGAAGAGTATCTCCCACCTCATAAGTTTTTCAGAGTACATAAATCCTACATGATTGCGATTCCATTTTTGGAGGGATTGCAAGTCCATGAAGAGCCATGTGTAAAATTGACAACAGGTGAATGCATTCCCTTGTCAAGACGTAGAAAAGATGAATTTTTATCTTTCTTACGCATTATTCGGCCACACCTGGCTTAAGTTGAAAATATGTTCTGTAAATGGGTTTTCGGTACGCAAATTGAGCCCACAATACAGGATATACTAGGTAATCAAGCCAAAAATAAGGAGTTGTGAATTCAATAAAATCATCGATAATTGTCCCAGATTGCGAACGATTTAATCCGTGAACATGACGCCAAGTTTTTAAAAAGAAGGGGAGTTCTGTCCCTTCATCGATAAAGTAACATCGATCATGAGTTTCCTGATGATCGGTAATTAGGCTTGTCCATTTCTGCTTGAACCCAAAGACATTGAGCTCAAACGAAACAATATCTCCGGTAAGATTTCCATCGTACCGGAGAACTTTTACTTTGGGGAAGGGAGGGGTAAGCGCTTTCAATAGGGATTGATCAAAACCATTCCATACCATTGGAAGATCTTGTTCAACAAACGTTTGTAATCGAATAATCACGGGTAGTTATTTGAATTTTTTGGAAATGGTGTCTAGTTTCGCACTAGACCTCAGCAGGATAACCTTCTTTGAGGTGAAATTGTTAGCCATATTCAAAACGCCATGAAACTAGCTATCCTACTTTTATTCGTAGGTCTGGAAACCCCTTTTTTTGGAGAAATTCGGGTTCAAGGGGCCGTCTGTCCAGAGTCTGCTGTCACACTTCACATTTCGGCTCGAACCGGTGAAATCTACCAATGGGAGTTCCGACCCAATGCCACTGAACCTTGGCAGTCATTTCAGTCGCCCATATCCTTATCCGGATCGGAACTTCTCGCCACGAGCTGGCCTACCCATCTTTTACCGGCTGAAATTCGGGTCAAGTCGTGGCGAACAGATGCTGTTTGGTATAGTTCAGTCGTGAGAATTGAAAAGCCTAGTGCCTTAACACCGCTAATCCAAGGTTCTCTTCGGGTATGCACAGGCCAAGATGCGCGGATGCGCGTCGATTTCCCACCAAACGGGACATGGCAGTGGGAGCGATGGAGCCAAGGTCAGTTTGTTGCACTCGGGGAGTCTTCTAAGTTTACCCGAACCCAACAAGCTGAGTTGGTGATCCGTGGGACAGCCGGGGTAGATGACCAAAGTGTCTTTCGATGTTGTTGGACTTCACCGGAAGGGTGCACCCATTATTCACAGCCATCGACACTCCGTATTAATCAACTCAGTACCCTGTCTCCCACACCCTCTACCACCATTTGTCAGCATCAATCTCAATGGCTACGGACTGCCAATATTCAAGGGGATTGGATCAAAAATGATTGGTTTTTAGCTGATAGCTTGGGGGTTCTTCGGTACCAGCCCGATTCATCGGGTCGGTCATTTTTAGTGAATTCATGGCCTTTACATCTCCGAAACGTCCAAGTGCGTGGGTGGTTCACGACGCAACAGCGGATTGGAGAAGATACACTTACGGGGACCTGTTCGCTCGTGACCAACCGGACCTATACGGTTACAGCTGCGCCACGCACACCCGCCGATAGTTTGTTTACACAATGTGGTTTGGCGTCTGTTGCGATTCAACCTCGCGGCGGTGATTGGTCGTTTTCAAAGCTAGGTCCTTGGCAAACTACACCGAGTATTCTTCATTTTACGAAACCTGATACGATTACCCGCTGGCATCGTGTTCGCAATGCCGCAGGATGTTTGAGCTTACCCTATTCGATCACCGTACAAGCTCTACCTTTGCCCAACGGAAGTATCGTTTGGGCAAAGGACTTTACTTGTGCTGCGGATACGCTGTTGCCGGTAAAAATGAGTACGGACGACTCGAAACATGTACGGTTTCGTTGGCGTGAGGATAGCCTATGGAGCCAACAGCCTCGAGTACTCAATAATTCGTCTTGGCTATCTTGGAAATGGCAAAGTGTACAAACTGGCTGTTTTAGTCAACCAGATTCTTTGTTTATCCGGCATATTCCTCGCCTGAAATCACGGGTACATTTTCCAGCCAATCCGGTTTGTCCTGAAGAACGAGTGGTTTTGGCTGGCTCATCCTCTGATTCAACCGCTCATTGGACTTGGTTTGGCCTTGATGCGCCTCGATTTGGAAACGTACTTCCTGTATCAACTGCGCAAGATCTGCGGGGAATGGTGCAGATCCAAAATAGTTGTGAGGTTGAGGAAAAAGCGTGGCAAATTTTAATTGAACCCGAAATTCAAGTGAACTTGATTTCGCAACCTCAGCAAGAGGTCTGCCTTGGGGATTCTACAGTTTGGGAGGTACATGTTTCAAAGCCTGTTGAGGTGAATTGGTTTTCTGATCAATTGGGTGAAGTGACAAAAGGTGTGCGGTGGGTAGGTCGAGGCGAGAGAGCGGGTGAGCATAAAGTTTGGTATCAGTGGACAGATTCTTGTGGTCGGGTAGGGTATTCGGATACATTAACCTGGACTATTCATCCTACGCCTGAACGTCCATCCGTGGCTGATACCCTCCAATTATGTCAGGGTGACAATTTGCCTACTTCGTCAACGCCGGATCGTTGGATTTGGGCAATCGCTGATCCTGTTTCTGTCGGGGAGGCATACACGTATGTACATGCTGAAAGTCCACTGGGTTGTCGCTCAGATTCAAAGCAAGTTTTCCTAGGCGTAAGTAGTCCATTCAACTTTACGCTAACTCCCACACAAGATTGGGTTTGTACTTCAGGTTTGCGGAATCGACGAGTTTTTGTACAAAATGCATCGGATAGTCCGGTGCAATGGCTAACGGCTGGTGTACAAAATTTTGAGCTAGGGGGTTGGTTTATTGATCAGGCAGGCCTGTTTGTCGCCAAACAGCAAAGGGGATGGTGTATTCGGTATGACACAATTTTTGTAGCGCCGAAACAGGTGAGTCCATGGAATGAAACACCCCCATCACTAGTTTCGTATTGCCCAAGCTCCGATCCGATCCTAACGATTCCCAAGGAGGATGGGAGGGCATTATATTGGTATGAGACCTCATTTCAAGAACAACCAGTGTTCAATGGCAATGCTTTTGAACGGACCTCTCGTTTGCCTATTTGGGTTCGTAAACGAGAATATGTTCAAGGGGAGCAATTTTGTGAATCCGAGGCTGTTCGGATTGTACCTTCTCCATTACTAGCAGTTAGATCAAAAATAAATCGACAAGATCGATGCCGCGGAAACATGGCTTCATTTGAGGTAGAAACACAAGGAAATGGCGCAGGGCAATGGTGGCAGAAAAAGCCCAATGATACAACCTTTATCCCGATTCCCAACGCCCATTCGACGTTACTTCATCTACAAAATATTGGATCCAGCACTCACCCAGATCAAAGTAGGTATAGTTTCACTTGGAATCAAGAGGATTGTCTTGTTCGGTCTGATGACATGTTGTTGACTGCTATGGGATTTGTTCAATCTTTGAGTTCCCAAGAGGTCTGTGCAGGAAGTCCTTTTCCGCTAAGGATTCCAACTAAACAAGGCGAACTTGCTTCAGTTGAATGGCAAACACGTCCTGGAACTAGTGGTCCTTGGGTCGTTCAGTCGCCCCCCAATGTAGTCGAACCCGGAAGTCAGTTTTGGCGAATTCGGGGACAGTTTCTTATGGAAAATGGACAAACGTGTACACAGACTTCAGACGATGCCCGTGTACAGGTCCATACAGCTCGAGGCAAATTGGAGATTCGTCCTGATTCATGTCCAGGACAGCCTGCCCATTTTAACTGGATTCCAGAGACACTCGGTGGATTGATTACTTGGGTCGGAAATCCGATCGGTCAGTCCTCTGGGCGTTTATCGGAAGGCGAATACCGTTTTCAATACCAAATAAGGGGTTGTATTTGGGATACTACATTTGCGGTAAACGTCGCAGAAAATGTAGTAGCTCCTCCTACATTACCGCCCTTTACCCAATTATTTTTAGGGGATTCTACCCTGGGGTTGTCATTACTTCATCGACCCGACTTGCGATGGTTTACCGATTCTCTGGCTACGCAATGGATCGCTCAACCTCGGTTAGACCAATTGGGGCCTTTTGCGTGGTATGCTAGTTTGGTTCAAGATGGATGTGTGGGCCCAACAGCAGTTTGGCGTGGGAGAATTTTACAACCGCTTCACATCAAGACATCGAAAACGTATGTTCACCAATGTTCGGGACAATCCATTGATTTGACGGTACAAGCTAGGGGGGAGGGTCCAATTACATATCAATGGTTTCAATCCGCGGACTCTTTGGCGGGGTGGACGCCGTTAACAACTTGGTCCTCTCGGCATCGGGGAGAGCAAACGGCTTCATTAAGGCTATATTCCGTGGGTTCTTTTCCTCATCTGGATGGGAGATGGTACCGATGTTTAATTCGAGATGAGTTCGGCGAAAGCTGGAGCGATCCCATTCGACTGGAAGTTTGGGACGCCCGCGGAAGTTTACTGCCACACCAGTTTGTTTGTGAGGGTACTTCTCAAAGCATAGACATTCGGGCCTTTCGAGGTTGGCGAAATAATGAAACCTCAGCATATTGGGAACAACGCACGTCCGATGGTTGGGTTTTCTGGAAAGCTGGGTTCCAGCTCGCTTTACACGAACAGCCAGAAGCAGAATATCGGTATGCCTGGGAGTTCCAAAATTCAAATCAGGAAACTTGCCGTCAAACCAGTGATAGTTTTCGGATTCAACGGGTAAATCGGCCTGAACCTCCTCATGAAACCCGTTGGACTTATTGCCAAGAACCTAAAAGTATATCGGTACCGCTCAGCGGCAGCCAGTTTAGTTGGTATGAATTTCCAGAGCAAACCCGAATAACATCAACCAGTACACCAAGAATTTCTTTGCACGCAGCAAACGAGATGATTTGGTGGGTGGCAAGAAAAGGTACTTATTGTGAAAGTGTTCGTGTCCCGGTGCAAATACAAATTCATCCTCGACCCGAGCCGCCCGTATCCAGTACCCCAAGGGAGTCGATTGGGTATTCTCTCCAATTTTCAGCCGTGGGGGAGCAATTGAAATGGTATCGAACGACCCGGTCGGGTAGTCAACTGGATCCGCCAAGCTTTAATCAACCTGGGCTGCATCGTTTTTATGTTACCCAAACCAATGTTTGGGGGTGTGAAAGTCCACAACACCTTATCGAGTCTCGCCTTTCATGGCCAGCACGGATTCGACTGCAACCCCAGAGTCTCTATGAATGTGATGGAAATATGGTTACATTTCAGGTTCGAATGGAGGGAGCCGGGCAATTTCAATACCAGTGGTTTCAAGCTAAAGGGGAAGGTGAATTTCATCCAATTCAGGGTGCAACGGGGCAAGATTTGCGGATTCCGTCCGCCGGTTCTATCGATTTTCCAGATTCCTCTCGGTTTTTTTGTTCTGTAAAATGGGAAGAAGAAAGGCAATTGGTGTCGGATACAGTTTTTTTATGGACCAACACGGTGTCTAGTCGCCCATCAGCCCAGTCGATCTGTCCTGATGCTGAATTTGCATTGGAGCCTTCTATGGTAGACTTAAAAGGAAATGCTCGTCAATTCTTTTGGGAAATAAAAGATAACAATCAATGGATTTCCAAAATCGGTCTGGCATGGCCCTTGGACTCATTTCCCTCTGCCCGAACAACGGTACGGGCGCGGGTGATTTTTCAATCCGAACTACGGGAAACGTGTACACGAACCTCTGGCGAATTTACGGTAACCCGAATTCCCCAACGCTTGGATGGAACATTGCCTCCTAAATTAGTATCATGCGATACCGCTCAGGTACTCCCCATAGTATCGCATTGGCAGTGGCAAAAAAAAGAGGCAGTGGATCAGATTCGGTCTAAGTTGGATACGGGTTGTTGGTCGGATTGGTCGGATGTAGTTTGGGAAAAACACGTTTGTTGGGCCGATGAATTGACGTGTGAACACAATGCTGAGGCTCAATTGACTAAAAGTTGGGAAAACTATCGACTTTCATCAGGATTGGTGTGGGCCAAAGCACGTGGGGCCGGGAGTATTTCGGCTCGAGGGTCTTTTCAAGAATCAATACATTGGTTGATCCAAGGGAAGGGAGAGGTGGAGCCACCACCAAGTGCCTCCGATCAAGCCCGGTGGGTAATCTCAACACCGAAAATCTTTTGTGACCAAGAGCAAACGATCTGGGAGGTGAAGGCAAATTTAGCTGACCTTCGAACCTGGGTCACCGACAGTTCCGTTTCAGTTTCCTATGGTGAAATCCCTAAACCACCACCATTTGACGGAGTTCCGAGGGTTGAAGGTACAAAGTTTTGGTGGATGAATGCGCCAAGTAGGGAATGGCAACGGTGGGATCCCGTTGCCTCTCGGTGGTTGGAAGTCGTGTTTCCGGTAGATACAGCCCTTCTTTCGTCCTCCTTCAGATACCGCTATTGGCATTTCTCATCACTATATGAATGGATTTCGGTACCTCGTTTACGTTGGACCGATATCCCAGCGGTATGCGTTCAGCGGGGGACACACAATTTTCATCATAACTTACATTTTCCTTTGCAAGCCGAAGTTCGGACCACAAGTGGTCAATTGATTCAATCTTTCCTTTGGTCAAATCCAACCGAAACATGGCCTTTGGAGCGTCGATCTTTCGCTGGTCCTATGAAAATTCTTACCTTTACGGACGTTTGGGGTAGAACCTGTACCATCAGGCAATGGTCAGATTAACAGTAGAAATCTATGAGTCAGTTTAATTTTAAATCGTATCATGTACGCTCAATGAATGCCTCCACGGAAGAGGAAAAGGCACGTATTAATCAGGAATTGAAAGAGGTGTACGCCAGCCTTTCCTCTGAAGAACAAGCCATATTCAATGCTGAGCTTCAAACTTTTTTGATTAAAGAGTTGGGCGCTATCCAATCTATGGTACAAGCGGCTAAGGACGAGGAGGTGTAGGTACATACACCCTTTTGAAGCACAAAACGCCCTGATGGATAACCTTCAGGGCGTTTTTGTGATCAAATTTTGCAGATTAAATGTGTTGAAAACTGCGCTCAATGAATTGTGTCAAGGCTTGACCTGTCAATAAACCTTGAGATAGTAAAGCTAGATCAACAAGGTGTTTTGCCGTTTTTTCAGCTTCTTCAGGTGCTTTTTGAAGGAGTGAATTGACTATAGGATGATTTCCATT
>Ga0075154_10000321_pt1 | contig 41838 bp, 34 predicted proteins | sample JI71714BDNA_FD_70965 | JGI IMG/M metagenome (GOLD analysis project Ga0075154, IMG submission 70965) | Wastewater effluent complex algal communities from Wisconsin, to seasonally profile nutrient transformation and Carbon sequestration -... | ecosystem: Engineered > WWTP > Effluent > Algae... | reverse complement strand
TCGTGTTCGATCCAGCAGGGTTGTGCGGCACCGAAATGTTCGAACCCTCCATGGGCGCGTTTGGCTGGGAAAACCGAGCAATCGATTTCGATACCCACGCGGAGTAATTCCTCCAACGCCCATTTGTTTTCTTCTTTAATCGAAAAGCCAGGAGCTCGGTAAGCCCGAACTTTTTGGCTGATTAAATCTTCTAATGAATGAATGGAACGTTCCAAATCTTGCCGAAATTGGTTTCGTGTCTGGGTATAGGCCAGTTGATGAAGATCGGAATGTGTCGCGATTTCATGCCCCCGATCTGCGATGTCACGAATGATCTGCGGGTATTTTCGGGCTACCCAGCCCAAACAGAAAAAGGTAGCTTTTTGGTTGCGCGCATCCAACGAATGATGGATACGCGCCATATTTTGCGCCAATCGGGCAGGAAACGCCGACCAGGAGGCTTCGGATTGGGTCTCAGGGTGATCCAACAAGTGAAACCATTCTTCGATATCGAATGTGAGTATATGCATCAGAAGAAGCGTTTTCCAGCGGCGTAAAATGCGTTGACATCCGCACGGGTCGGGAATGAAAAATAGGTCATTTCCTCGGCTGGATTGGGTATCGTTTCGGTATCGCCACGATCGATTTTGGTTAAACTTTCCAGAATACAGTCCATGCCAATTTGTTTGGTGTGGCGGATGAGTTCCTCCTGGGAGCGGTTACCAATTTCTACCTTCCGCTGAACCAATATGGGCCCAGAATCGATTCCTTCATCCACAAAAAAGACCGAAACACCAGTATGTGTTTCTTGGAAACGTAAAACCCAAAACGAGGGCATTAAACCTCGGTATTTCGGTAACAGAGCCGTATGTAAGTTGATGCAACCTTTGGGAGCAAGATCCAAAAGAGGTTGTTTGAATATTTGATTGCCTCCGATGGAAACCAAGACATCCGGTTGATATTGCCGAATAATCTCCAGATTAGACGCTAAATTGACCGATCCTGTTAATTGAATCAGAGGTACATGGTGTTGTTGAAGAACCGAGCGGACAGACCATTTGGGATTTAGCTTGGCCCGCAGGAATTTCCAGCCGTAATACAGAAAAAACTGCGTACCAAAGACCTGAAACGTGGTTTTCATTTTCCCCCAAAACGTCTCTCGTTTTCCGAAAGGGGAAACATCAAACAAGACAGTCCCTACCACCTGCATGTGGTCGGGCAGGTTTTGGATCAAATAATGAATGTTTTTCCCCAAGTAAAAGGGATCATCTTGGGTGAGGATGACAATTCTCATGATTTTTGAATGAGTTGTTTGATTTTGGATAGAGGTTTCCACCACAAGGTGTACCAATGCGGGGTAAGTTGATTGACTTTCCAGGCTTTTCGATCTTCTTGATTGGCTACCCACCGATGGCGCCAAGAAGCTGTACTAGTCCCACCATTGCGCATGGTCATGAGTACTTTGGGCAAATAATGCGACGAAATACCGTGTTTATACAGCATCCGCAGCATAAGTTCATAGTCCGCACTGCATGTAAAATCGGTCCGGTAAAATCCAAACTGATCATACACTGATTTTTTCAGGTAAAACGACATGTGCGGGGGCATCCAGCCGTCCAGCCATTTTTTTCGATCATAATCACCGACGCGCCAGTACCGAACAATGGTCGAGATGTCATCGGGATTGACATATTGTTTGTCTCCAAAGATGGAGTCTGTTCCAAATGAGTCAAAGGCTTGAGCAACGGCGCTGATGACATCGTGGGTTGGATAAAAATCATCTGCTCCAATGAAGCCAATAACGTCGCCTTTTGCCATGGCGAGGCCTTTGTTCATGGCATCATAAATACCTTGATCGGGTTCTGAAATGAAGCGGAGGCGATCTTGGTATTTTTGCAGGATGCCCAAGGTACCATCTTGGGAGGCCCCATCCACAACGATGTAATCAATGTGCGGGTAGTCCTGCCCGAGCACACTCTGAATGGTCATTTCGAGGGTAGAGGCACTTTGATAACAAACCGTAATGATGGTGATGGTCATGAAGTGAAAATAGATTCGGTTGGCAATTTACGGATTTTTCCCTAGGTCACGAATGGATGCAAAGCTAAAACACCTAAGAGCCCGATAATGGCTACCCAAGTTTCCATGAGGGTCCAAGTCAAAAAAGTTTCGCGTATGGTGAGTTGGAAGTATTCTTTGTACAACCAAAATCCACCGTCATTGACATGAGAAAGGATCAAACTTCCAGCGCCTATGGCAATGACCATGAGTTCAGGAGAAATTCCCGTTTGGGATTGAACCACCGGGGCGATGAGTCCCACGGCGGTGAGGCCTGCGATGGTCGCAGATCCGATCGCGATTCGAATTAATCCGGCCATGAGCCACCCCAAAACGTAAGGATTGACTGGCCACGTTTGAATTTGTTTTCCAAGTGCTTCGGAAATTCCGCTGTCTGCCAGAACCTGTTTCAACGCACCGGCACCGGCAATAATGAGGAGAATCAACGAAATGCCTTTGAATGCATCTTCCAGGTGTTTGTTCACCTCGTTCAAGGTAAATCCTTGCCGAATACCCAAAAAGTACATCGCCAAGCCCACAGAAACCAGCATACTCACAAACGGTTGGGCCAAAAGCGCGACGATGGGATGGGATGGAAACCAAGTTGTGAGAACGCTACTTCCAGACAATAAAATGACGGGCAGAAGGGCGACCAATAGACTGATTTTCAGGGAGGGAAGGCGAGTTGCCACCGGCTGGACGACCTCAGCTAAGGATACACGCGTGCCGTATTTCGCTAGTGTTTGTCCAAAAATAGGGCCTGCCAAGGATATGGCGGGGAGGGCGATGAGTAGGCCATAGAGCAGGGTTTTGCCGACGTCTGCCTGAAGCTGGCTGGCAATAGCCGCAGGAGCCGGATGAGGAGGGAGGTACCCATGTGAAACCGATAGGGCAGCAAGCATTGGAATCCCAAGCGTTAGGATTGGGAGTTGGGTTTGGTAAGCTACGGCAAAAACCAGGGGCATTGCCACGACAAACCCGGCATTATAAAATAAAGGTATTCCGATAATCAGACCCGCTAGTGCCATACCCCAAGGAAGGCCTTTCTTCCCAAAAAGCCGGACGAAGGTGTCGGTAATTTGCTGAGCGGCTCCACTGACGGCGACTAATTTACCCAGCATAGCCCCAAATCCAATAATGAGGATTAGATCCCCAAGGGTTGCTCCAATACCATTTTGGATGGACTTAGTCACTTTGGACACGTCCATGCCCATGGACATCCCAAGTCCTAGGGCGATTATAATAAAGGAAAGGAAGGGGTCCCATTTCCAAATACCCACAAGGAGAATGAGGCCTAAAATAGCCAAGATCAGGAGTAGATAGGTCATGTGTTCAGGTAAGGTTGAATCTAAAGGTTGCCCAAGTTACAACCTGTTCCTTAGATTGAGCATATCTTCTTAGACAATTTACCTGAGAACAATATCATCGGCATGGGCTGCCATTTGATTGGGCGCTTTGGCTCGAAGAACCTCGGATGAGGCTCGGACACGGGCCACGGCGATGGAGTTACCTTGTTGATCTTGAATTTCAACGATTTCCCCTGCGGTAAAATCCCCCAATACGTCAATTATTCCGACAGCCAATAGGCTATTTCGTTTGGTCAGCGCCACAATGGCCCCTGCATCGATGCGGATAGCGCCTTGGGTGAGTGATCCGCTCGCCAACCACTTGAGTCGGGCAGGTAAAGAGGCCTCTTGGGCCGGGAAAACCGTCCCGGTTTTTTCTTCAAAAGCAGCCAAAAGGCCATCCTTCATGCCAAAGATGATGGTTTTAATGCCGAGTTCGGTCGCTAATTTGGTAAAGGTTAATTTGGAAGCCATACCGCCCGTACCAAGGGTCGATTTGGCTGGAGCAATCCAATCCATCACCTCGGCTGTGATGCGCGGAACGTGCCGAACCATGTGTTTGTTGGCATCCAGTAACCCCCCCGATTGTGTGCATATCAATAAGGCACTGGCACCAAATCCAACCGCGATCAGGGTGGCCAATTCATCATTATCCGAAAATTTTAATTCCCGGTTGCTGACCACATCATTTTCATTGGCGATGGGGATAATGTCATTTTCCCAAAGAGTTTGGTAGGTCTCTTTCAGTTGGAGGAATTGTTCTCGTTGCGCGAAGTGCTGCCGTTCACATAAACTTTGGGCGACGGATACGCCATACGGGGCCAAATGCTCGGCGTACATGCGCAACAGGATGGGATTTCCGATGGCCGCTGCCGCTTTTCGTTGGCTGATGTCGCCTTGGTACCCTTGTATGTATCGCTTTCCAGCACCTACTGCACCGGAAGACACAATCACGATACGATGCGATTGGGCCAAGTGGGCAATATCAGCGGCAATTTTTGCGATGATGGATTCATCTGGCTCTCCATTGGATTGGGTTAAGGAAGCCGTTCCAAATTTAACGACGAGTAGGGGTTTGGTCATGTGGGGTATAGAAAAGAGAATAACAAAGGTAAAAAAGAAACGGCAAAGACAGAATCCTTGCCGTTTGACTCGCACATATGTAAGTTAAACCCTATAAATACAACGTTAATTTCTTTGCGGCTCTTTCGCCGGATCCTGAAGAATGCGGATACTCGGGGTTTGGGTATCGTCAAATTGACCATCCGACGACGCCCAAAAGAAGGCGGCTAGAAATCCGCCTGCAACTAACAAGGCTAAAACGATTAATCCGATGATGACGCTCATAATTTGGTAATTAGTAGATTTCTTTTCCAGGCTTTGTAGTAGGTCAATCCTACGGCCAATAACACGACAGTTAGTGAACTCAACGGCATAAATAGGGCCGCAATCACGGGCGATAAGGCGCCAGAAACAGCCCATGACAGGCCGATTCCATTGAAAACCAACGAAAGCAAAAAGGCAATTTTAACCACCTGCAATGTATCTGAGGCAAATGCGATAAAATCGGGCAATCGAGGCCATACACTGGCATCCAAGAGCCCGTCAGCGGCTGGGGTAAATACTTGAACCTCTTCCGATAACGCTATACCTACGTCACTTTGTTGTAAAGCCCCGGCATCATTGAGTCCGTCCCCAATCATACAAACTTTTGCCCCTTCAGCTTGTAGATTTTGAACAAAAGTCATTTTTTGTAAAGGAGATTGTTCAAAATGAGCATTTGACGGGGTGAAATAAGGATGTAAAGCCTCAATATCCCGGGTATGGTCACCGGAAAGCAGGGTGAGTGTAAATCGAGATGCTAAGTGATCCAACACTTTTCTCCAACCAGGCCGGTATTTGGGTAGGATCTGAAAATAGCCAAGCAACTGACCATCTTGACCAATCCAAACCCAAGAGCCATCGGGTTGTGTAGGCAGTTCGGTTTCGGGGGAAATCCAAGACGCTTGACCGATTTGCCAGTGCGCGTCCATGATCCAGCCTTCTATCCCCAGACCTGGATGTTCTTTTGAACTATCCGGCATTGGCTCTGCTGAAATCCTTTGGTCCTTCAAATGTCGTGCTATGGTTTTGCTCAAAGGGTGGGCCGATTGCTCCGCCAAACTCCGGATGCTACCCCATTGTGTTTGGGAAAGTGTACGGCCTTTGAATTGAACCTCGCCTTGTTTGGCTGTAGTTAACGTACCTGTTTTATCAAAAATCAGATGATCTATTTCGGTTAATTGATTCAGAACTTGTTGATTTTTTACATAAAACTTATTTTGTCCTAACAATCCCAAGGCTGTATTCATCGCAAAAGGAAGTGCCAAGGTAAGCGCACACGGACAAGCTACCATCAGCACGGCGGTTGCTGTCGGCCAAGCCAAGGAAGGGTTTACCCATGACCAATAGACAGCAGCTCCCACGGCTATGGCTATTGTCACTAAGGTAAAGTATTGGCTAAAGGCGTCTGCCAGTTGGGTAGGTCGGTGCTCTTTTTCTTTTTGAAAAGCGGCTTGGTTCCAAAGTTGGGTCAGGTAGCTTTGATCGACAGATTTTAGTACCTCCAGCTCGACGGAGGTGCTCAATTGTCGTCCGCCTGCATACACTTTTTCACCAGAATGACTGGTAACCGGGACCGATTCGCCCGACACAAAACTATAGTCAATCCAGGCCGTTCCGTCGGCCACAAGCGCATCTGCGGGAATTAATCCATTTGGTCGTATCCGGATGCGATCCTGAGGAAGGAGGGTATGGATTGGGGTGAAATCCCAACCATGTGCAGTTCTTTTTTCCACAGCTAAGGGGAAATAGGAAGCGTGATCGCGTTTGAAAGTCAGGAACGCGTACGTTCTTTGTTGTACCCACTTCCCTACCAATAAAAAGAAGACCAATCCGGCGAGGCTATCCCAATAGCCTGCAGACGATAACCAAAAGGTTTCATATAAACTTCGAACGAATAAAGCTGTAATCCCCATGGCGATGGGGATATCGACAGAAACCGTTTGGGTTTGTTTTCGTAACAAGCCTAGAAGGCCTTGCCATCCTCCATAGAGGTAATCCCAAGCGCCAAAGAAATAGACAGGAAGAGCTAAGCCAAAGTTGAGGTAAAGAAAGAAGGTCTGAAAAATTTGACTCGACGCATCGATTTCAAAGTATTCAGGAAAACTGAGTAGCATGCTGTTTCCTAGGCAAAAGCCGGTCACAGCGAGTTGCGTTAGGAGCCTACGTTCTTGCTTTACTCGGCCTTTTTTCTCGGCATCGGGTTGCGTTTGGAGAACGGGTTCGTACCCCAAGGTGGTGAGTAAAGACACCAAAGTGAATAGGTCGGTCACTCGGGGGTCAAATTGTAGGGTTAGTTTTTTTTCAGGGAAGTTCAATCGGGAATAATAGACTCCCGTCTGTATTTTCCCCATATTTTCCAACAGCCAAACACACGACGCGCAATGAATGGCTGGGATGAATAACGTAATCGCAGATTGTGTAGCCGAGTTGAAGGAGAGTAGGGAGTCCGCGATGGCCTGATTTTTTAGGAAATCAAATTGTCCTCCGAGGTTTTTAGCTTTTAAACTTACGCCGCCGTTTTGACTCAAATCGTAATAACCACACATGTCATGGGAGGCCAGAAGGTCGTATACTGTGACACAACCTACACAGCAAAACGATTTTTCTTCGCGGACTATGGGGGCATCTTGGCACGTTTCGCCGCAATGAAAGCAGGTGGTTGTCGGAGTACTTACAGGGTGCATAGTGAAAAAAGGAATGGGACAAAGATTGCTTTTTTCGTGGTGGGAAAGGCTTGGGTTCATCACCCCTGGATATGATATGCCTCATGTTTTGGTGAATTTTTGAATATTCTGTAGCTTTGTCGTGTGCCTGCCAGCCTAGTTTTTATCATTTCATTATTTTTAATTTTCACATGAAAGCACTCACTTTTTCCGAATCGGCGGAACGCTCCGTGGTATTTGCTGGGGTACAACAATTTTTAGAGGATCAAGGATTTACGATTGTGGCACAAGATCATACCCGTCCTTGGGGAGGATTTTTTGTTTTGGATGAGCAGCAAGCATCCCGTTTCCGAGAAACCTTCTTCCCTGAATTCTCAGCTGAGGATTTTGCTGGATTTGATAAATTAAGCCCTAAGTTTTTGGTGGTAGCACCACAGCAGCGCTTGTCCTGGCAGTACCATCACCGGCGCTCTGAAGTGTGGCGGGTTGTAGGTGGCGTGGCGGGTGTAGTTGTGAGTGATACAGATGAAGAAACACCACTTCGTGCATTGGAAGTAGGTGATTTAGTGCAATTAAAGCAGGGCGAACGTCATCGATTGGTCGGAACCCAAGGTTATGGGATTGTGGCCGAAATTTGGCAACATGTAGATGCCAATCACCCCAGTGATGAAGATGATATCGTGCGGGTGCAGGATGATTTTGGGAGATAAAAAAAAGGAATCGCGATGGGTAGCGATTCCTTTTGACTTTATTTGGGAAATGACGGACGAATTTCCACTTTTGAAGGAAGTGTACGCGCCGGCATGTTGATCAGGTCAACCACAATCTGGCCGATATCCTTCGGCTGGATTTTCCATGAATCGGCATCGGTAGGGGTATGTCCATTGAAGAATGTAGCCACTGAACCCGGCATGAGGGTTGTCACCTTAATCCCTTCTTTCCGTAAATCCATCATGAGGGCTTGCGTGAACCCAACTAATCCAAACTTACTGGCATTGTAGGCTGTTCCTGCGGCAAAAAAGTTGGTCCCAGCCAAGCTGGCTACTGAAATGTAATATCCTTGAGAAGCTTTCAGCGCCTCCAAAGTGGCTTTGGCTGTATAAAAAGCGCCGGTCAGATTGACATCGATCGTTTCTTGCCATTGAGCGATGGTCAATTCTTGGGCAGGCGCAAAGTGGCCTACCCCAGCATTCGCAATAACATAGTCCAGTTGCCCCCAAGTGGCTAGAATGTGATCGACCGCCGCTTGTTGTGCTTCGTAATCCCGAACATCAGCCACGAACCCAAGTGCAAAACCGGGCTTCAAGGCATTGAGTTGTGCTGTGACTTCCTCCACTACGGATGCTTGCCGACCCGTAATCGCGACCCGTACGTCAGCCGCAAGCAGAGCTTGAGCAATTCCAAGGCCGATCCCTTTGGTTCCTCCTGTAATGAAGGCAGTTTTTTGTGTGTTTGACATCGTTTATTCCTAATTTTATAGCTGATTAAAGAACAATGTGACTCAAGGGAATGTTCCTGTTGAGTAAATGAATGGTATGATCAAACTTGTCGTCGCCGTCGCTCAAAACGGTATAATCGGAGGTAATAACCAATTGCTCTGGCGGTTATCCGCCGACTTGAAGCATTTCAAAGCCCTCACGACAGGCCATGTAGTGGTGATGGGCCGAAAAACATTTGAATCCATAGGGAAGCCGCTACCAAACCGGGTGAATTTGGTTATCTCCCGGTCAACCTCACTTTCTCTTCCTCCCGAAATACAGGTCGTTTCCAGTTGGGAAGAAGCTAAATCTTGGTGCCAAGCCCATCATCCTGATAAAATTCATTTTGTCATTGGGGGAGGAGAGATCTATCGTTTAGCTATGCCGGACGTTGATGAAATCCAGTATACCCGAGTATTCACAGAGGCGGTGGGCGATACCACTTTTCCGGATATTCCATTGGAGGAATTTTCTTGTGTGTCCATGGAGTCGTATACGCAGGATGAAAAAAATGAATTTGATTACCAATTTGAACGATGGGTGAGAATCAAATCCGCATAGCTTTCCATCCCATTTACACGCATCCCCTGCCGGAAGGTCACCGCTTCCCCATGGCGAAATATGACCTCATTCCAGAGCAGTTGCGGTATGAAGGAACGCTACAGTCAGTCAATTTTTTTGAACCAGTCCTTTCGTCGACCCTAGACGAGGCTATTTTGCGTGTCCATACGCCTTCTTATGTGCAGGATTTGAAAAATTTGGCCTTGGATGCCCGGATGATTCGAAAAATTGGGTTTCCACTTAGCCAAGCGTTGATCGATCGGGAATGGTTGATCACCCAAGGCACACTGGATTGTTGTCGCCACGCACTTCGGGATGGCATTAGTTTGAATATTGCAGGGGGAACGCACCATGCGTATGCCGACCGTGGCGAAGGATTTTGTTTACTCAATGATGTAGCCGTTGCTGCCGCAGAGGTGTTAACCCATGGATGGGCGAAAAAAGTGCTGGTTATTGATTTGGATGTACATCAAGGCAATGGGACCGCTGTTATTTTCCAAGGCTGGCCCTCCGTTTTTACTTTTTCAATGCATGGAAAAGATAATTATCCCTTGCATAAAGAGCAATCGGATTGGGATATCGCACTGCCATCGGGTACGTCTGATGAGGACTATTTGGCGATACTCGACGATGCGCTCACGACACTGGCAAAGGAAGTACAACCCGATTTTATCTTTTTTATTGCCGGGGTTGATGTACTTGCAACGGATAAACTTGGTAAATTGGGGATGACATTACCTGGGGTTTTGCGGCGTGACCAGATGGTATTGTCTTGGGCCTGTGCCTTGGGCTTGCCTGTTGTCATATCAATGGGCGGGGGATATTCCCCACGTTTAGCCGACATCGTAGAAGCCCACTGCCAAACCTATCGCTTGGCAGCGGACTTTGTTCAATGGGAATACCCCAATTCATCGGCCTTTAAAAGCCGGCGGACGCTTTTCCAAAAAGGCTAAAACACCTTCACCAAAATCAAAGCTGAATCCGCAGGTCGTTTGTGCGACAGCTTCTTGTTCCAATACCTCCTCCAACGAATGTTGATAGGATTGATTGAGGACCTGCTTCATTTGTCCAATAGCGACTGTCGGCGCATTTTTATAGTAATCTACTCGCTTGGCTACCGCGGTGGACAACTGATCAAAAGGTACTGATTCGGCAACTAATCCCAACGCCAATGCTTCTGAAATCGGGATCTTCCGTCCTGTTGAAATCAAGTCAAAGGTCTTTTGCATCCCGATTAAACGGGGTAAAAAATACATTGACCCAGCATCCGGCATTAGCCCAATACCTACGAATAATTCAGTCATGTAGGTGTCCTCACGGGCAATGATCAAATCGCAAGCCAAGGCTAAGGACATGCCGGCACCGGCGGCAATGCCATTTAATTGACAAATCACGGGTTTGGGTGCACGACGGATCGCCGTAATTAGAGGGTTGTAGGTCGCTCTGAGTGTATCCCCCAAGGGCTTAGGTTCACCTTGGAAACCCGCTTTGAGGTCGGCACCCGAGGAAAAGGCTTTGTCTCCCGTGGCGGTCAAAACAATAACCCGAACACTCGGATCCTCAGTGGCCGTTTGAATAGCCTCCGTCAATTCCAACAAAAGCGTAGCATTGAGCGCGTGATAGACCTCAGGTCGGTGTAAAGATAAGGTCGTGACCCCGGGGTCCTGTTGTACCTGAATGGTTTGAAACATAGCGTTCTAGGTTTTTAGTAAGATGAATGATTCTGTCAAAAATACATTTTTTTCTACCGAAAAGGCAAATCTTTCCTGTGGGATTGAAACTTTGATTTGGGATCAAGCACAATATCTGAATAACCTCCTATATTTGTGCCGAAAATACTACCCTTCTATGGGATTTACATGGATACAAAGCATCAGATAGATAAGGTTACCAGTGCGGGACTATTGATCGCCATGGGCATTATCTTTGGTGATATTGGGACATCTCCTCTCTATGTCATGCAAGCGATTATTGGCGAAAAAGTCATTCAAGATGAGGTGGTCTTTGGCGCTATTTCTTTGGTTTTCTGGACATTAACGCTTCAAACGACGCTCAAGTACGTTATTTTGATGTTACGGGCAGATAACAAAGGAGAAGGAGGAACCTTGGCTCTCTTTGCTCTCGTTCGGAGGCACGCACCCTGGCTGACTGTTCCCACGATCATTGGTGGTGCGGCCTTGCTTGCCGATGGGATGATTACGCCCCCTATTTCAGTTTCTTCTGCGGTCGAAGGCTTGGAAATCTTATACCCCAATATTCAAACGATTCCGATCGTCATCGCGATCATATCGGTCTTATTCTTGGTCCAGATTTTTGGAACCCAAGTGGTTGGTAGTGCATTCGGACCCATTATGTTGATCTGGTTTACAACATTGGGGGTTTTGGGAGCTGGGTATATTATGGTCAATCCAACTGTTTTACAAGCCATTAATCCTCGGTATGGGTATGATTTATTGGTTGAATATCCAGGTGGCTTTTGGCTTTTGGGGGCTGTATTTTTATGTACTACAGGGGCAGAGGCTTTGTACTCCGACCTAGGGCACTGTGGGCGCGGTAATGTCCGGGTATCTTGGATCTATGTTAAAATTTGTTTGTTGCTCAATTATTTTGGTCAAGCCGCGTGGTTGGTATCGCACCACGGCGAACGACTCGTGGGCCGAAAACCATTCTACGAGATTATGCCGGACTGGTTTTTGTTGCCGGGTATTATTATTGCCACAGCAGCGACAATCATCGCGAGCCAGGCCATGATTTCAGGTTCTTTTACCATGATATCATCGGCTATTCGGTTGAATTTTTGGCCCAAGGTACGGGTACATTTCCCCTCGAATGAAAAAGGACAAATCTATGTGCCAAGCATCAATATTTTGCTCTATCTCGGTTGTGTTGCGATTGTCCTTTATTTTAAGAAATCAACCAATATGGAGGCCGCCTATGGCCTAACGATTACCGTGACCATGTTGATGAATACCATTTTATTTGCCTATTTCATGTACATTCATCGGACCAACATGTGGTTGGTGCTGGTGTATGTTGTGGTATATTTTGGTATTGAAATCTCGTTTTTGGTAGCCAACCTGCTGAAATTTATGCACGGTGGCTGGGTTTCTGTCTTGATATGCGTGCTGTTAGGGATTGTGATGGTTGTTTGGATTAAGGCATTTAAAATCAAAATGCGCTTGACCGAATACGAAAAACTGAATAAATACGTGGACTCGCTCAAAGAATTGAGTAATGATATTTCTGTCCCGAAATACACAACGCATTTGGTTTTCATGAGTAATGCCTCGCGCGCCACGGAAATTGAATCAAAAATCATTTATTCGATTTTTCAAAAGCGACCCAAACGGGCCGATGTCTATTGGTTTGTGCATGTTGATTCGGTGGACGACCCCTCTACCATGGAGTATAAAGTCTTAAAATGTGCAGAAGATGACGTGTACAAAGTTACTTTCCGATTGGGCTTTCGGGTTCCTCAGAAAATTCATTTGTATTTTCGCCATGTCCTCGAAGAAATGGTAAAAAAAGGGGAGGTGGACATTCGTTCGCGCTATGAATCATTGAACAAACACAATGTCATCGGTGATTTCCGGTTTGTTGTTTTGGAAAAATTCCTTTCCTACGAGAATGATCTGCCTTTCTTCGAGAATTTGATCATGAAAGCCTATTTCTTCATTAAGCAATTTACTACATCCGAGGATAAATGGTTTGGTTTGGATAGCAGTGCTGTAAAAGTCGAAAAGGTGCCGCTCGTGATCCGTCCAATTGAGAAACCAAGTCTAAAACAAGTACCTTGGGATTAATTAACATAGTATGTCAAAACGAATTTTAATAACAGGTGGGGCTGGCTTTGTCGGTTCTTCACTCGCGTTGTCTTTAAAAAAGAATTATCCTTCGTATGCCATTTGGTGTTTGGATAACCTCCGCCGAAAAGGATCTGAGCTCAATTTGCCTCGTCTAGCTGCGGCTGGGATAGAATTCGTTCATGGCGACATTCGAAATCCTGAGGATTTTCAAGGCGTTCCTGAAGTAGACCTGGTAATTGAAGCCTCGGCCGAGCCTTCTGTTTTGGCAGGTATTCAAGGGGGAACGCCCGATTATTTGATTCATACCAATCTTCATGGGACGGTGCATTGCCTTAACTTCGCGGTTAAATGCAAAGCCCAATTTATATTCCTGTCGACAAGTCGGGTTTACCCAATCAAGACAATCGAAAAACTTTCTTTTACGGAAGGAGAAACCCGCTTTGGCCTGACAGACGATCAGTCCGTACGCGGCGTTTCTAGCCGAGGTATTGCAGAAGATTTTCCTTTGGATGGTGCTCGGTCTTTGTACGGTACCACCAAATTGGCTTCTGAATTGCTGATCCAAGAGTACCAAGAATTTTATGGTCTTCAAACGGTTATTAATCGATGTGGAGTGTTGACGGGTCCTTGGCAAATGGGTAAAGTAGACCAAGGTGTGATGGTCTTGTGGATAGCCAAACATTATTTCGATAAATCACTCGCCTACATTGGGTATAATGGACTAGGCAAGCAAACTCGTGATATTTTGCATGTAGATGATCTATACCGCTTGATTGATTGGCAAATGCACCACATGGATCAAGTCAATGGCGAGATCTTCAATGTCGGTGGAGGGGAGAAGGTGAGTGTGTCGCTTCAAGAATTGACAGAAATATGCCAGCGCATTACAGGCCGCACAATTCCTATTCGGCGCGAATTGGAAAATCGCCCAGCGGATATCCGTCTGTATTTAACCGATAATACCAAAGTTACCCAGATGACAGGTTGGGAGCCGCAAATCGGTGTAGAGCAGATTGTTCAAGAAATTACGGATTGGATACGGGAAAATGAAACTGCATTGGCGCCGATTTTAAGCTGAAATGGCTTTTTTCAACCCTAGTTTTTAGCATTTTGTTTTTTGCTCGACCTTTTCCAAGCCAAAAGATACAAGACTGCAGCTGATTTTTGCTCTCCCCACCGGTCAGCAATTTCCTGCATTTGTGCTTTTAGTTTGACTTGGGGATCAAGTTGATATAGTTCAATCATGATTTGTTTCAAATGGAAATCATCGGCTGGGAAAATAGTAGGTCTGCCTAAGGTGTAGAGTAAAATCATATCGATGGACCAATTGCCAATTCCTTTCAAAGAAGATAGTTCCTTGCGTACAGCGTCATCCGAGAGTTGATGGAAGTCGAGTGTGTTTTTGGTCCAATATTCGACCAAAGTCATCAGGGTTTCATATTTTCCCATAGAAAGTTTCAGATGCGAAAGACCTCGCTCTTCCATGATGTGGAAGTTTTCCAGTGTTACTCGCTCAATATCAGCTCTTTCCAATGCCCGTTGGAAGATTTTTTTGGTGCTTCGGTAATGGATTTGTTGTTCAATAATACAACTCAAGAGGTCATGAAAGACATCTTGCGTGGAGGAGATGACGGGGAGCTCAACTTGCGTTATGATCGTGGCGAGAATGGGGTCCTCATGTAAAACAAATTGATTCATGTGCTCAGGATTTGACGTACTGGTGAACTGGGTTTTTATGTCCAGACAAAAATAGCTTTCTCGGGTGAGAAAGCTATTTTTAGGATAGTATAAATTGATGACTTAAGCTTTTCTGACGAGATCCGCTAAAAGTTCCACCCAGTTATCTGAATTGTTGAGGCTTTCCACGAGTTCCCAGTGTTCTCCACCTTTTTCTTCGAACAACTCTTTGTATTCTTCTCCTACTTCAATGGTAGTTTCTAAACAATCTGCCACAAAAGCTGGGGAGAAGGCGAGTACGCGTTTAATCCCTTTTTCAGCCAATTCTTCGACTAGATCTTCAGTATAAGGTTGCACCCAAGTTTCTTTACCAAGACGTGATTGGAAGCACGTCGTGTAAGTTCCTTCTTTCAACCCAAGCTCTTTGACAAGCAAACGAGTGGTCTCAAAGCATTGTGCACGGTAGCAATGCTGATTGAGCGGCGTGATTTGGTCACAACAGCTGCCTAATTTACAGGTATTTTTGGTAAAATCGCCTTTGCGAATTTGTCTCGCGGGGATTCCGTGGTAGGAAAATACAATATGATCCCATTCGTGATTTTCCATGTGTTTTTTGGCATTCTCGACAAATCCTTGAATAAACCGAGGATGGTCATAGAAGTAATTTATCATGGAAATTTCTGGGATAATCTGCCATTTCGAAACGATCCGCATCACTTCCTCATACACAGATCCTGTCGTAGCAGAGGCATATTGTGGGAAAAAGGGCAGCACAATGATGCGGTGAATCCCTTGGTCACGGAACGCTTTCAACCCATTTTCTATACTAGGGCTTTGGTACCGCATGGCCAACCGCACCTCGTAGTGTTCACCTAATTTTTCTTGGAGTTGTACTTCATTGTCTTGGCCATAAAATTTAAGTGGAGAGCCACGTTCTGTCCACAATTCTTTGTAGGTTTTGGCCGATTTCGGCGAGCGGAAGGGTGCAATGATGAGATTCACGAGCATCCAGCGGGGAATGAAAGGAAAGTCAATGACACGTCCGTCCATTAAAAATTGACGAAGATATTTCCGTACATCAGGTACCGAGGGTGAATCTGGCGTACCCAAATTCACGATCAAAACACCAGTTTTTTTCACGAGCAAATTAATTTAAAATCGAAGGTTTAGAAAATGAAGTAAATACTGTAGGATCTACTTTGGTTACTACTTGAATTTGGGTTAAGTCACGTGGGCCACGTTCGCCGGAAAGTTTTATTTTTCCATAGGTTTGGTAATCAGCCCAAGGAAGCGTAAATCGAGGCTTTTCGTCTGTGGCGTTGGCAAAGTATGCCCACTGTGTAACCAGATGGGTTTCTGTAGATACGTAGATCCAATATTTATTATTTGGAGTAACGCCGACAGATTCGAAAGTCAATTCAAGCTGATGAGCTTCTTTTTGATCTTCGGTTTGCGCTTTGCCAAGATAAGTTAGCTTGACGCCAGGGTCACGAAGTTTAAAAGGCATGATCAGCCAATACGAGTCGTTGATCCACATGTTCCGGCCTTGTTGGATCAATTTTGCTAGGCTATCAGCTTGGGTGACTTCTTGGCCTTTGATTTGGACACGCCCTTTTAATGTATTGACATTCAGTAAATAAACAGTGGAAGCATCCGCCATATCAATGCGAACGTCCCCCGTCCATTTGTCCCACGTTAGGGTACGGGCACCAAAAAAATTCCACGACAGGATGCGGGTTTTGTCCCATGCTTTTTGCCCCCCCATGCTATCCATGACCTTTTGGGCTAATTCATTGGGATTAACCTGTTGTGCGTGGGAAGTAAAGCATGACCAACTCAAAAAACTGATGAATAGAATGATCCTCATATTTTCAATAAAAATTAAATGCGTTCTTTGCTAGTAGAAACCCAGCCTTTCCGCGAATTGTTCAGGAGGGCGACGTATTCTTTTTTTGATTTTAGCGAAAATTGGTCAAAAAAAATCAAATGAAATATTTTGCGAATTTTCGCTAATGTTATCTATATTTGTATACAAATTCATCTTGTCACATCAACAACATCTGCAACATGGAAGAGAACTCCCCAGCCCCCATCAAACCTAAGGTTAAGGAAACCAATGAACCCGCTATTTTAAGTATCAAGGATTGTCTGCGGTTGATTGGTGTTCAAGAGATTACGGCCAATGTGTTTACCCTTCCCGCTAAGAAAAAAGTTCCTGTTTCTGCCTAATCCTTGGCAGTTTTTGATTTTATACAAAATCCCGGAATAAGAAAATTCCGGGATTTTTGATTTAGTAGGCACGTACTGTTTTACCTTCCATGAAGTTAATAAAAGCCTTATTGACCACTCGATTTCCACCGAGTGTGGGGTAATCCCCAGTAAAATACCAATCCCCCGTATGTTTCGGGCAAGCTTGGTGGAGATTTTCCACGGTTTGGTAAATGACGGCCACTTCGGCTTGGAGATCATTTGGGCGAATAATTTGGGCAATTTTCGCTGAAACTTCCTCGTCCGTAAAGGGCTCAAATAATTTCTTCACTAAATTTTCATCTTGCGCCTGCCCAGTTTCGAGTCGAACCATCGCCGCGGTATAGACTTCTTGGCGCAGATAATCGAGACCTCGCTCTTTCAGCAAAGCCAAAACAGCCCGAAACGCCACAAACTCTTTGATTTTAGACATGTCGATGCCATAGCAGTCCGGGTAACGAATTTGCGGAGCGGACGACACAATGACGATTTTTTTAGGCCCTAATTTATCTAATAATCGTAAGATACTCTTTTCTAACGTAGTCCCGCGAACAATCGAGTCATCGAGAACGACAATCGTATCAACTCCTTTCTTGATCACTCCGTGGGTCATTTCATAAACGTGCGACACCATCTCGGACCGGTCGTCATCGTTGGTTATGAAGGTGCGGAGTTTGACATCTTTAGATACCAATTTCTCAAAACGGGGCTTGAAGTTCAGTAATTTGTCTAACGACTCTTCTGAATAGTTGCCGGATACGATCTTTTCTTTCCGCCAAGCATTTACATAGGAATCCATTCCTTCAATTAATCCAAAGAAAGATGCTTCGGCTGTATTGGGAATATAGGAGAAGACGGTATTTTCTATATCGTAATCAATGGCCTGGAGTACTTGGGGAATTAGTCGGCGCCCTAGTTCTTTTCGTTCTTGGTAAATGGCAGGATCTGATCCGCGAGAGAAATAAATCCGTTCAAAACTACATGACCGTCTGGGGGCAGGAGTAAGGATCTGGTATTCATTGTATTCACCCCGTTTATCGATAATCAACGCATTTCCGGGTTGTATTTCGTGAATTTGATCGTAGGAAGCACCAAATGCCGCCTTTATTGCGGGCCGCTCGGAGGCCACGACCACCACTTCATCGTTGGCGAAATAATACGCTGGACGAATTCCGGCCGGATCCCGAACAACAAACGACGCACCATACCCTGTGACACCTGCTAGAGCATACCCACCATCAAAATCACGGCAAGAACGGTAGAGTACCCGCGGAAGATCCATGTTGTCCTCTATAATGTCGGATAAGGCTGGATTTTCATAAATTCCTTTGAATCGCTCAAACACCCGTTGGTTTTCTTCATCCAAAAAGTGGCCTATTTTCTCCATGACCGTTACGGTGTCCCCTTTGTCTTTCGGGTGTTGACCTAGCGTGACGAGTTTTTTGAACAATTCATCGGCATTGGTCATATTGAAGTTACCGGCGCAAACTAAATTTTTACTCCGCCAGTTACTTTGCCGAAGCATCGGATGGCAATTCTCAATTTCATTTCGGCCATGCGTTCCATACCGCAGATGCCCGAGCCAAACTTCACCGGTAAAGGCAAGGTTTTCTTGAAGCCAACGAGCGTCTTTCATTTTATCCGGATCGGATTTCAATAGTTGACGAAACTTTTCGTTGATCTTGTTGAAGATATCCACCACAGGGCGATTTTCAACGGAACGGTACCGGCTGATGTAACGATGACCGGGTGGGACATCAACCTTGATGTTGGCAACCCCCGCGCCATCCTGGCCGCGGTTGGTTTGCTTTTCCATCATGACATACAAGCGGTTCACTCCATACAAAGGGGTTCCGTATTTTTCGATGTAATAATCGAGGGGTTTGCGAAGGCGAATGAGGGCGATCCCACATTCGTGTTTGATTGCATCACTCATAGGAGTAAAAAACGGGGGCCGGGGATGTGTTTGGCACTACTGTTTTTAAAGTGCAAATTTCCAAAAGTTTCGGTAGGCTTGCAACCAAAGCCCCGATTTTAATTCGATCTTAGAAATAGTAGCGGTGTATTCTGAATTTTTACCGACGATCACGTACTTTCGGAATAGCTTTTGATAGAGTATGAAAAACGTTTTTTACCTCCTTATGCGGAAATTTTTTATTTTCCTTGGTTGGATGTCAAGCTTTGGTCTTGGTGTTCCCTCATTAGCTCAGATTCGCTTTCAACCCTTCACCTCGGTTGAGGCTTCTGCTGGGGTCTCACGACTGGTCAGTGACCTTTCGCCTCTCAACAGTCTTCAACAAGGATACCGGTGGTCGGGTGGAGTGGGAGGGTTTCGGCATATCAAACCGGGATTGGCCCTCGGCGCTACGTTTGATTGGACCCGTCTTGGAGCAGATGATTATTATTCTGCCAACGACCAAGTATTTTTCCGAAATCTTCAGGTGCGCAATGATGTCAAGAGCGTTAATGTACTAGGGAAATTATACATCAAACCTTTCGAAACGGCGATCGGACGGTCGTACGGGACATGGCATCCCTACCTAACTGCCGGAATTGGCTATTATTTTCATAATCCCAAGGCCAGAACGCCTGTACCCGAACGCAACTGGACGGACCTTCAGCCTCTTCGTACCGAGGGACAGGGTATTGTCTCCGGCGTAGAGGATCCTTACAAGCTAAGGGGACTACAAATCCCGTTAGGTTTCGGCATTGAACGCCTGGAAGGACGATGGATTTTTGGGGTGTCAGCCCAAGTTGTTTTTGTTGGGACGGACTATTTAGACGATGTCAAAGGAAACTATTACAATCTATCCGGGATTTATACCCCAGCCTTAACCGATTTGCAGATTTCCATGGCGCAACGGCATGTTGAAATCACGGCGGCCCGCTCTCAAAATGATCGCACCGAACGAATCGTGCAGTATTTTGAGGGCTTATCCCTGCCCACCACGGATATCGCCAACGATGTCAGGCTATTGTCTTTTGGTACAAATCCTACCGTTCCACTGCTAACCCTCCGTGGCCAAGTGGCCGGAAATGATTTTTATGGAATGATTCGTTTCAAGGTCGCTTACACCCTTAGGGACGGGGTTCGGTGTCCATGATTTGTGTACCTAACGGAAACGTTTTACGTGGGATGAGGCGATTGAAGTTTTGGGAGAATTGTAAGCTGACACCATAAACCAAGACGTTCCCCCCAGCATTGCCCGTCAAAAAGAAGTTGGCATTCGGCATACTACGGGAGTAAGCCTTCATCCGCCAGGTCCCATCGGTAGTGAGCATATAGTCGATTTCTCCCCCAACAGTGAGCAGTCCTTGGGGATTAATTCCTTCAATCGCACCATTCATATAGGCACTTCGTCCACTGAGTCGGACCCGATCGTTTAGAAGCTTGTAGGATATATTGACCTGGGCATTGTTAAAATTCTGTCGGACATCGCCCAACTGGAGTCCTAATTCCAAATTGGGGTCCAACTTATTGGCCAAATTCCCGATTTGGTTGGATAGCATGTTGTTTAAATTGTCAATTAAAAACTGCTGTCGCAAGGCATCCACAATGTTATTGGGGAAAATTTGGTTGAAGGCCAAGATGCTGCTGACATTTCGGCTCAAGAGTTGCTCATCGTCGCGCAGGCGTTGTTCAAAAGCTAAGGTTTGGGATTGAAAATTAACGGGGATCTGACGTTCATCAAAATCAATCGAAAAGGTGATGGTCGGTACCATCAATTGATCTCTCAAATGTACTTTGACCTTCACGGGATATCGATTTTGAGCTTCTGAAGTGCTGGTCGGGATGCCCGGTACTTCGGCTAGTGAAACATTCGCCGCGTACACCGCGTCCATGTCAATCACAGCATCATAGGGGTCGCCAGACCAAGAAATTTTACTTCCCTCCGTAATTTCAAACTTGCGCAAGGAGGCTAGATTTTGGAAACTAAAATCGTATTTTCCCGACCGAACAATGTACGGGCCCGTTAAGGCAAATCCTCCACGCGTATCGTATTCTACCGTTAATCGACCTTCACCAAAGGCCACTACACGGTCATTGTTGGCCCGATCGAAAATGATCTCACATTCAGCTTCTGGGGTTAGGGTGAGGTTCAACGCCATTTTCAATCCATTCAGGTCAATGAGCTGGTTGTTGATTTGGTTTGTTTGGGTAGTATCTAGATTTGGATTCAATTGCGTTGGACTAACCACCCGCCCTTGTTTGTCTATAAAGGGGATAGCCTCTTCTTCCACGTTGACCGTCGTTTCTCCGTCCAACGGAATCACGAGTTTCGTACCTCGTTTGGACGTAAGATTCCCAGTAATGAGCACATCTTCAAATGGTCCGGTGAGGTGAATGTCTCCCGCAGCATGCGCGACTCCATAGAAGTCTGGATTATCTTTACTGCTTGTTTTCATCAACCGATATCCCTCCCGGTCTTGAATTGTACCATGAAGATTGAGCCGAAATTTCCCTTGCGGGTCATACTCAACGCCACCCGTCACAAGGCCCATATTCCCTTTTTGTGGGGCATCAAATACTTGGAAGCCGGTTTCTTTTGTGAAAAAACCGGAAGGATTTAGAACAACCTCATCTGCAAAGTAAAAATCTGTTTGAAGGGCATCCAAGCGAAGATGTCCTTGCTGAATGGCGATTCTACCCGTCAAAGATGGCCGATTTAGGCTACCTTTGATTTGAACGAAACCATTCATTTGTCCTTGAAGTTGGCTGAAGATATCCCGTACGAAAGGTTGAAAAACGGCAACTTCACCCTGCCGAAGCGAAGCATTTAGATCCAAAGGGTTTTCTTCATCATTGGAATCGTAGGTTCCATTGATGGTTAGGATTTTTTGGTTTTGTTTTTCCAAGTCCAACGATAGAAGCACCTTATTCACTTGGGTGTCATACCGGGAGTTAGCCTGCACATTGCCGACTAGAAACCCTTCGTGCGTCAATTGATCAATTTGGATATTGCTGAGGATTTGCGGTGCATCATACGCATTCAGCAGGCTGAGGTTCCCGTTGGCGATACCCGTAATATTTTCTTTAAGGATGGGTTGTAAAGCCCGGAGATCAAAATTCTCCAGACTGACCCGAGCACTTCGACCGGGTTGTTGGTTGATTTCCCCGTCTAGACTTACCCGTTGCCCTACACCGATGAGCCCGATTTGGTCAAATTCAATTCGCCCGGGACTGACGACCAGTCGGTTATTCTGGGGCAATCGCCAGCGTTGATTCAATAGGTCAAGGTAGGAGTCATCTGCCTGTAAGGCCAATTCTAAGCGATTGGGGCGAATACTCAATAGCCCCAAAAGTTGAAGCTTGTTGGTGGATTTTACTTGTTGCACATAGGCTTCTACCGCCATAGGGTCTGTTCCTTTCCATGCACTGAATAGCGCCAAACGATCGGTTTGGAGCAACCCTTGACTGATATTCTGGCGATGTGAATGCGCCTCAAGCTGGGCAATAACGCCTGGGCTACCAATGGTTTTTTGGAAAGTCGTTTGGAGTGAATTTGTTTTAAACATATGATCGCCTACTTTAAGGGTATCTGCTGTGCCGATCAATTGCAAAGCATAAGTTGACCCTACAGCCAAGGTACCCGTAAAATGAGATCCAGAGGATAAGTATACCCCAGGGACGAAATAGTCCAGAAAAGGTTTGGCTTTTTTGAGGCGAATGGAGAAGTCCGCCTGACTATTCGGTGCGTAGGCGACCATGGAAAAAGGCCGTGCTGGCGCCTGGACGTGGGTCCACAAGCCTTGAAAATCCATCCAAGCGGCTTCTAAGGCTTTGAAATAGGAGATTGGCTTATATTGACCGGCCAATTGCATGGTAAAATACTCAGATTGTAAAGCGAATTTTCGGAGATCACCGACGGTAGAGGACTGTAAATCAAGGGTATCGAAACGGAAATAGGCTTCATGTTCACGAAGAATCGTTTCTCGTAAGGAGATTGAACCCAACCAATCTTCAAGGCTATTTCCCGTCATGTTAAGGGCTAGATTGGTTTTCAAGCGGATCGGACTTTCGGTTAGGCCTAATTCACCCAAGTGCGCATAATCCAAAAATCCTTCGATATTGAATAAATTCAATGCGGGGTTAAAGTCAACTTCACCGTGTAAATCGGCTACCAAATGAGGATCTTGAATGCGCACATTTCCCTCGAAAATGGATTGTCCGAGTTGGCCATTGATGTCGAGATGTTGGTAGTTGTATCCGTTAAATTCAACTTGATGAACGGTTCCATCCAAATAGACCGACGCGCTAGGCAGGGTTAAGCCCTCGCCATTGAGTTCGCCTGAGAACGAGATTTTTCCCACGAGATCTTCCTGATCGATGATCTGTCCTAGGGCGAGTCGTTGGATTTGGATCTTTCCGGAGTACGTAGAGTTTTCAGGCAAATCGGCGAGGTTGACTGCGAGGGTGCCTTGCGCTTTTCCTAGGCCCGACGAGGCAATGTCAAAGTCCGTGCTAAAATCTCGGTAAGTACCTGCAAATTTCCCCTGGAAATCGACTTGCCCAAATTGTTTTACATACTTATCATAGGTCTTTGGCCCGGCATATTGTGCGACATCCGCAGCCATCCAACGCGAGGGTAGGAGGTCGAACTGCATGCGCGCCGTTAGGTAATCGGGAAGTCCTTCCCACACGAGTGTGCCGCGGGTATAGCTTTGCTGGCCAAAAGAAAGGGCAAAGTTATTGACAACAAACTGATCCACTGTGCCTGAAAACAGACCAGATAGCAGGTATCGATCTTGGTACGCATACAGATCGGGTGCAAATCGGGCTAAATCTTGGGCTTGGATATCACATCCGTCTAACTGGGCATCAATCCAAACCAAGCGATTGAAGTCGTCAAAATCTACAGGTTCTCGGTAGGTTAGTTCAACGGCATTTCGAATATAAGAATCATTGATATGAGCTTCTAAATTTCGAAGTCGAAGGTGTTGGCGCGAATAAAAAAAGTCGGTATCCAGTGATTTGAGTTGCAGATTACTTCGATAATCCATGGCTTTAATTCGCTCGCCTTGAAACGTTATGGTATCTCCTTGGATGAAAAATTGATTGATTTGTCCGGTAACGTCTTGTAAGGTAAAGTTACGGTAATCGAATTCATTTTGGGGGAATCTCACTTTCCGAGGGTCTGTTAGTGATAGTTTTCCATCTTGGATGTAGGCTTCGTCGATGGTGAACGGAATATTATGTTCCGGTGCTGTGGTGTCGGGATTGGGATAAACAAGGTGTTGAATTTGGGCAATCCATTTGTCAAAATTGAAATCGCCATCTTGTTCTCGAATCAGCCGAACTTCCGGCTTTCGCAACATCACATAGTCCAAATTATTATTGAATTTGATCAGGTTAACGCGATCAAACTGGAAGTTTGTTTGGAAGTTGACGAAAATTTCCTCGACCTCGATCATCGGTCGTTTTTTGAGATCCTGTATGCGAACCCCTTCGAGTGCAATGTCATCAAACCACCGTACCCGCACGCGATCAACCTCAACCTCACCACCTATTTTTTCGGTCAGCCATAAAGTAGCCTCCTGCGCAAGACGAGTTTGGATGGAGGGGAGCTGGAGCAAATAAAGGGAAACCACTAGGACAACGGCGAGTCCTAGAGAGGCAAGGCTTGCGAGCCGAATGACGAGATGAAGAAGCCGGCTTACCAAATAATTTACTTAATTTTGTTTATTCATTAACGACACAATTTTCATTGAACGTATGTCCTCACCTGTCACGATATTAGCCATTGAATCTTCTTGCGATGAAACTTCGGCAGCCATACTGATCGGGAATCAAGTGGTTTCCAATGTAGTCGCGGGACAGGTCATTCATGAGCGGTATGGGGGCGTTGTGCCTGAGCTTGCCTCGCGCGCGCATCAACAGCATATTGTTCCGGTTGTGGCACAAGCCCTTGATGAGGCAAAGATAACAAAAAAACAGCTGGATGCGGTGGCTTTTACCCGAGGACCTGGCCTGTTGGGCTCTTTGTTGGTCGGAACGTCCTTTGCGAAAGCACTGGCGCTGTCATTGCATATTCCGTTGATCGAGGTTAATCACATGCAAGCGCATGTACTAGCTCATTTTATTGAAGAACCCAAACCTCCATTTCCTTTTTTGTGTTTGACCGTAAGTGGAGGGCATACCCAGATTGTTTTGGTGGAAGGACCGCTCCAAATGAATGTGATTGGCGAAACGCAAGACGATGCCGTGGGGGAAGCGTTTGATAAATCAGCCAAAATGTTAGGACTGCCGTATCCTGGAGGGCCACTAATTGATAAATTCGCCCAAACCGGGCGATCGGATGCATTTTCTTTTCCTTTGTCTGAAATGCCGGGCCTTGATTTTTCGTTTAGTGGAATAAAAACAGCGATTGGGCAATTCTTACAAAAACAAGAGCAAAAGGATCCGGGTTTTACTACGCGGAACCTGCCTGACCTCTGTGCGAGTATTCAGGCATCTTTGATTCAAATGCTCATGCAAAAAATACGTCGCGCGGCGCGTGAAACAGGCATCCGGCATATTGCTTTGGCGGGTGGTGTTTCGGCGAATCGGGGGTTGCGGCAGACGTTACAAGCATGGGGGAGTCAATCCGGTATTCAGGTTTATATTCCTGATTTTCAGTATTGTACGGACAACGCCGGCATGATTGCCATGGCGGCCTATTTTAAATATCAAGCGCAAGATTGGACAAGCCAAGAGGTCAGCCCACTTCCGCGAATGGCCTTGTAAACCGGCCAATTGTTATGTATTTTTGACAGAAGATTTAAATCCTATCCTCTAGATAACGAAGGCATGAATTCTTTTTGGACGCGTTTTTTAGCGCCAGGGCGCTATTATCCTACAGTTCGTTGGCTTTACCGAGGTGCTTTACTGGGCTTAGGCGGCTTTGTGGTATTTCTTCTGGCTGTCAATTTGAACTTTTTATGGCTTTTTGGCAAAATGCCCGGAGTTGAGGATCTGGATAATCCGAAAAGTGAGATTGCCTCGGAAATCATTTCCGCCGATGGAAAGGTGATTGGGAAGTTCTTTTTTGAGAATCGAAGTCCCGTTGATTTTGATGAGTTATCTCCTCACATCATCAATGCGCTCATTGCAACAGAGGATGTCCGGTACACAAAACATGCGGGTATTGATGCCCGAAGTATGTTGCGTGTATTTACAGGACTTTTAACGCTCAATCCCAAAGGCGGCGGGAGTACCATCAGCCAACAATTGGCCAAAAATTTATTTCGGCTACGGAATGACGATTCCTACGAAGGACCACTTTACAAAATTCCGGGTATCAGAACTTTGTTGATCAAAACCAAAGAATGGATCACCGCGGTTAAATTGGAGCGGCGATACACCAAGCAAGAAATCATGAAGATGTACTTGGATACGATCGAGTTCTCTAGTGGAGCTTATGGGATCAAATCAGCCGCCAAGACGTATTTTATGAAGTCGCCAGCTGATCTTACGGTCAATGAAGCCGCGCTGTTGATTGGCATGATTCAGAATCCATCCCGTTTTAACCCGCGCGTTCGGCCCGAAAATGCAACCATCCGACGGAATACGGTCTTGGCTCAGATGGTTAAATATGAAAAAATTACCCAAGAAGAGGCGGATGTTTTTTCAGGCCAACCGATTGCTCTCAATTATTCTCCAGAAAGTCATAATTCAGGATTAGCGCCGTATTTTCGGGGTTATTTGAAGGATTTTTTGAAAAAACAACTCAAAGAAGCGGGCTATACAGAACAGGATCTGTACACCAAAGGCTTTAAGATTTATACGACCTTGGACTCCCGCATGCAAGCGTATGCCGAGCAAGCCGTGAACGAACACATGCAAGAATTGCAAAAGAAGTTTTATGCGCACTGGGGAAAACAAAATCCATGGGTGGAAGAGATTGGGAATACAGGAAAATACCGCGAAATGCCTGGTTTTCTTGAAAAAATGGCCAAACGTACAGCGTATTACCAAGAATTGAAACGTGAATATGGCTCCGACGAAGTGGCTATTCGCAAGGCCATGACCCAAAAAATCCCTATGCGCGTTTTTACTTGGCAAGGGGAACGGGACACCTTGATGTCGCACATGGACTCATTAAACCACTACAAACGATTCCTGAACATGGGGTTATTGGCCATGGATCCCAAAAATGGTCACATCAAAGCTTGGGTAGGGGGAGTAAATTACAAGTACTTCAAATATGACCATGTGGCCCAAAGTAAGCGTCAACCGGGGTCAACCTTTAAGCCGTTTGTGTATGTGGCTGCTGTGGATCAAGGGTTTTCTACGTGTGATCGAATTACGGATCAGCCCGTTTCGTTTGGTTCAGAAGATGGCGTTTCTGGCGGAGTGTACACGCCCAAAAATTCAGATGGGAAATATTCTTACCAAGCGCTTACGCTACGGGAGGCGCTAGGTCGATCGGTCAATTCCGTCAGTGCACACTTGATAAAAACGTTCAAACCCGAATCTGTCGTTAGGTATGCCCACCAACTTGGGATTCGGAGTGAGCTGACGAACTCGCCTTCCTTGTGTCTCGGAGTGAGTGAAGTGACGTTGTTGGAAATGGTGGCAAGTTATGGTGTTTTTGCGAATGGGGGGAAATACACGGAGCCGATCTTCGTCACACGTATTGAGGATAAAAACGGACAAGTGATCAAAGAATTCTTGCCCGATCAGCGCGAAGTTCTCAGCGCCGAAACCGCCTATAAGATGATTCATTTGATGACCGGTGCGACGGCCTCTGGCGGTACATCGCTTGGCTTGGGGCGCTATGGGGTGTTGGCAGGCAATGAAGTGGCGGCCAAAACCGGAACAACCTCCAATTATTCGGATGGTTGGTTTATGGGCATGACGCACTCCCTCATTGGCGGGGCTTGGTCGGGCGGAGATGACCGCGCCATTCACTTCCGAACCATCGAAATGGGGCAAGGAGCCCGCATGGCGATGCCCGCTTGGGGTTTATTTATGCAAAAAGTGTATGCGGATGCGAGTTTGGAGTACAAAAAAGGACGATTTGCTAAGCCAGCCTCTGTGACGGTTCGTGGAGATTGCGTGACAAGCATCAATGAGGTCTACCTCGGGGATTCCACCCAACGCCTCACCCCAACCCGGATCCGTCCCGATGATGATGATGAACTTTTGTAAAGGGGGGGGCAATTCAATTTATTGGTTGGCTCAGATTTTTGGTATACTCAAAGGGGGGTATCATACATTGTCATCCAAAGTGGTTTAGTTTAGCCCGCCAACTGAAAAGTCACTTGGGCATTGAGGCCCAAAATATAGGGTACCCCTACTCGGATGGGGTAATTGAAAGAAAATAGACCCCTCGCGCTGTAGAGACGTAGCATTGCTACGTCTCTACAGCGCGAAAATTACCAACATACTTGGTATTAACGGGTCGCACCTACGGAGCTTATCCGGTCCTGAGTCTATCGCTTATTGGCTAGAAACTGTGGGCGCCGATGGAGCCGTTTATCGCCAAATCATCTCTTCTCGGTGTGTTTCCGTTCATTCGTAGCCATTTTGTGCGTACCGTCGGTTTGGGACTCCGACTTAGGGAAGTAATCTCCTTAATATAGCTTAACCGTCCGAGACAACCAAGCCCACGCGATGCCCATGGTGGCGATAACGCCCAAGGCGATGGGCAAGCTGGTGGCTTCTGAAATGAAACCAATCAAAACGGGACCGAAAAGAAACCCTCCCATGGCAAAGGTATTCATGGTGGCTAATCCAGCGCCTTTGGCAAGCCCTGGAATGCGAGCGGCGCTGCCGTACATGATCGGAGCCCCACACGATACCCCCGCACCCACGCAAGCAAATCCTGCGATGGTTGTCCAAGTATAGGGGAAGATAATGGCCAATGCAAGCCCAAAGGCAGAAAGCGCACCGCCATACACGAGGATTTTGTTTTGACCGATGCGTGGAATTAAACTATCGCCCATGAATCGTCCTAACGCCATGAACAACGAATACCCTGATAGTCCCCAACCTATAAAATAAGGGGAAGCCTCCACGACTTCTTTCATGTAAACGGCCGTCCAGTCTGCCATAGAACCCTCGGAGAAATTGATGAATACGCTGATGAGGATCATGATCAACAAGGGTCCTGTGGGCCAAATGAATTTCGCGCCATCTGACGGTTCTTCGGCCCGAGTAGGGTCATCAGGCATTTGTAAGATCGTTTTTCGGACGACAAAAATTCCACCTATTCCAATCAATCCCCCAAAGCAGGTGAGGAGCCAAATAGGATTTGACATGAGTCCACCCGCTGAGCTAGATAGCAAAGAGCCTACCATCAACCCCAAACTAAACATGCCATGGCACGTGGACATGATCGTGATCCCCGCGGCTAATTCCAAAGCGGACGCGCAGGTGTTCATGGCGACGTTCAGCAAGGTGATGCCCATACCACAACTTATCAAGCTCAATGAAGTTGTTACCAGATTGGGCATGTGCAAGGGTAATGAAAAGGCTGTCGCTAAAAAAAGGATGCCCGCTACGGTCATTTTCTGCATCCCAATACGCTGCAATAAGGCCGCGGCTATAGGATTGGCAGTCAACGAACCGATGGGCATGGAGAGCAGGAGTAGCCCCAGTTGGGCGTCATCCAAATTGAATTTTTGTTTGACAATTGGAATGAACGTTGCCCAGCTTCCAAATAAAAAACCGATAGAAAAGAAGGCAAAGCCTATGGCCAAGGTCTGTTTTCGTGTAAAAAAGACCGCTAAATGTCGGAACACAATAGGATTTGTTAAAAAAGTTGATGTAAATCTTGAACTGTGATATCTCCATAATGCTGAATGTAGGCATGGCAGGGGGGGAGTTCTTCTCGAGTATGCGAGGATAAAACACCCACGACCTTCATCCCTGCGGCAAGTCCGGCACTCACCCCGGAATAGGAATCTTCAAATACAATGCAGGTGGCAGGATCTGCGGCCAAACGTTCGGCTGTTGTGAGATATACTTCAGGGTGGGGCTTGTGGTGGGTGACGTGTTCGCTGGCCATCATGGATTCCATGTGGGTTGCAATTTGGAGATGCGAAACGATAAGGTCCAAGTTGGCCCAAGGAGCCGAAGTGGCCACTCCGGTTTTAAGTCCTTCCTGTTTTAATGCGTTTAAAAAGGGTAGATACTCGGGCAGCGTTTCGATATGCGGCGCATAAATTTCCCGAAAGAGCCCTTCTTTTTCGGCCTCTAGCTCAGCTAATTCATCGTCCGTAACCGGGCGTTGAAAAAAATGGGAGAAGATATACCGATTGCTTTTGCCGTACATGTGTTGCTTGAACTCTTCCTCAGTGGGAAACAGGTTGCGTTGGGCAAAAAAAGATTGAAATGCTAAGGAGTGAAACGGGTTGGTATGGCATATCACACCATCCATATCAAAAATGACCGCCGAAATCTTTTTCATGCCACAAAGGTATGTAAATTTGTTGGTTTTTAGGAAGGCTCGTCTTAAGCCTCTTCGAAACTTTCCAACCTCAAAATAGGTTGTCATTTGACTGAAAAACCCAACTGGATGAACCCGCTCCGCTTAGATCCCATTACACGCCCGGCCTTTGATACACTTGATCCCAAGTCATTTATTCTCATTAAAGGAGCTCGGGTGAATAATTTGCAAAATATTGATGTAGCCATTGCCCGCAATACGCTCACGGTGGTCACTGGCCTATCGGGAAGTGGGAAATCTTCCCTTGCGTTCGATACGCTTTTCGCCGAGGGGCAACGCATGTACGTGGAAAGCTTGAGTTCCTACGCTCGTCAATTTTTAGGCCGAATGGAGAAACCGCAAGTCGAGTACATCAAAGGCGTTTCCCCAGCCATCGCGATCGAACAAAAGGTGTCGACCAAGAATCCGCGCTCGACTGTCGGGACAACGACTGAAATTTATGATTATTTAAAATTACTTTTTGCTCGCATTGGGCATACCTTCTCGCCCGTCTCGGGAGAAGAAGTGACTAAAGATACGGTGAGTCGGGTTGTGGATGCTATTTTTGCGTTGCCCGAAGGAACACGCTTGCTGATTTTAGCTCCTTTGGTGGTGCATGAAAGTCGTTCGCTTGCCCAAGAGCTGGACCTACTTCTGAAAAAAGGATATACCCGAGTGAAAATTCAAGGGGAAGTACAAGAACTGGAGGATCTGCTCGCCAACCCTACTATTCTGGCCGAGGAAACGGCTGTCGAAATGGTGATCGACCGAATTGCTGTGCCGGCCAAAGTGGACGGACAAGTTCCGGAAGATTGGCAATACCGCCTGAGTGATTCGGTTCAAACGGCTTTTTTTGAGGGATTGGGTGTCTGTTATTTGGATATTCGCGGAGACGAACCGGAGATTAGACGGTATTCGGATCAATTCGAGCGCGATGGCATCCTGTTTGAAGAACCCAGTGCGAATTTGTTTGCTTTCAACAATCCTTATGGTGCGTGTCGGACCTGTGACGGCTTCGGTACAGTGCTGGGCCTAGATCCTGAATTGGTGATTCCAGACCCCAGTTTGTCGGTTTTTGAAGGAGCCATTGCACCCTGGCGAAGTGAGAAAATGAGTGAATGGCTGGCTCCCTTGATACGCCACGGCATTCGCTTCGATTTTCCGATTCACCGTGCCTACCAAGACCTATCCGAAGCGGAAAAAGCTCTTTTGTGGAATGGAAATAACTATTTTGAAGGTCTTACGGCGTTCTTCAACCACTTGGAAAGTCAACTTCACAAAGTGCAGTATCGGGTGATGCTTTCGAAATACAAAGGACGGACCGCCTGTCCTGATTGCCGAGGTTCTCGTTTACGAAAGGATGCTTCCTATGTCAAAATTATGGGTCATTCCATCACGGATCTCGTTTTGATGCCTGTTTCGCGCGTTCGGCAGTTTTTCCAAGATCTAACTTTACCACCTCACGAAGAGGAAGTCGCGAAACGAATTTTAGTGGAATTAAAAAATCGTCTGATGTTCCTAGAACAAGTTGGGCTGGGTTATTTGACCCTAAACCGACTTTCTTCCACTTTATCTGGAGGGGAATTTCAACGGATCAAATTAGCGACTTCATTAGGTAGTGCCTTGGTGGGGTCGATGTATATTTTGGATGAGCCCAGTATTGGTCTTCATCCCCGAGATACCCAACGGCTTGTGGATGTTCTCATTACACTACGTGATTTAGGCAATACGGTCATCGTAGTGGAACATGAGGAGGAGGTTATGCGGGCGGCGGATGAGATTATTGACATTGGTCCCGGAGCAGGACGGGAGGGAGGACATTTGGTTTTTCAGGGCCGGATTACCCAAGGAGTCCCGCATCGGGCGTTAACAGAAACGGAACAACAATCGCATACCTATCGTTTTTTGACCGGATTGGATGTGGTTTCTACGCCCACCACACGTCGTCGTGCCACGGATTTTATCCGGATCGAAGGCGCGTCGGAGCATAATTTGAAGCGGCTGGATGTCGATATACCACTGGGCATTTTAACGGTCGTTACCGGCGTTTCTGGTTCGGGTAAATCGACCTTAATCCGCAAAATCTTGTATCCAGCACTCGCCCGATTGAAAGGAGGATACAGTGAGGAATCCGGCAAATTTACCGGGTTAACAGGCTCATTGAATCGAATTGAGCAAATTGAAATGGTGGATCAAAACCCGATTGGGAAATCGTCCCGTTCCAATCCGGTAACCTACATCAAAGCCTACGATTCGATTCGGCAGCTTATGTCGGAACAACCTTTGGCGAAAGCCCGGGATTATAAACCTGCTTTTTTCTCGTTTAACGTCGAAGGCGGCCGCTGTGAAGCCTGCCAAGGGGAAGGTGAACAGGTGATTGAAATGCAATTTATGGCGGATGTCAAATTGACCTGTGAAAGCTGTGGCGGGAAGCGGTTTAAGCAAGAAGTATTGGAAGTGACGTACCGTGAAAAAAATATAGCGGATATTTTAAGCCTCACCGTCAGCGATGCGATTGCTTTTTTTGATCCGGAGGATCCTAAAATTGCGGATCGTCTACGGCCCTTGGAGCAGGTTGGGCTTGGCTACGTGCGCTTAGGGCAGTCGTCCAGTACACTTTCAGGCGGGGAGGCACAGCGGGTAAAATTGGCGTTTTTCTTGGGTAAAGGTCATGCTGAAAAAGGAAAAACCTTGTTTATCTTCGATGAACCTACGACGGGTTTGCATTTTCATGATATACAAAAATTGTTATCCGCCTTGCAAGCGTTGGTCAATCAAGGGGATACCGTATTGATTATTGAACACAATATGGAGGTGATTAAATCAGCGGATTGGATTTTAGATTTAGGGCCCGAAGGGGGAGATGCCGGGGGCTACCTCTGTTATGCCGGAACTCCCGAAGGAATGGTTGATTTGGCTGATCGTAATCATACAGCTCGTTTTTTAAAGGAGAAGTTGATGAATTAACAGAAATCAATCAAACGATGAAAACACCCTTGTTTTTCAAGTTATTGTTGATTTTAGCCTTGGGTTTTCGCTTAATCAAAGCCGCGAAAAAACCCAAGCCTGTGGTTTCCGCGCCGGTTTCATTCGCATTAGGTCCTTTTGTGCCCGGCAATTTGGTTCCTCCCGCCGACCGTCCCGCTTTGGAGCAGGTCGTTTGGATGTATCGGCAACACGTACGACAAATCCCTTGGGAGTCCATGACCAGCACAGAGCAAGCCATTAAGTTATTGTATACTTGGTCAAAACAACGGGAGTCAGCCTTTCGGTTGCTTTGGTATCAGCCTGAATACGCTTTAGCCTTTGGCGATCTTTTGAAACGACTGGCGTGGAACGAAGCCGCTGAAAGTTGGAACTTGGTCTTACAGGAAATCAGTGGCCAACCCAATCCAACCGAAGTCGCTGATTGGATTCCCCAAGGCAATACTTCTTACCCGACTTTAGAAACATTTCAAGCCCTCATTCGTTCCGAATCTATATACTCGAAGTTTATTACGTATGTTTTCTCTGTTTGATTCATTCCGGGACAGTAAAATGCCCTGGATTTACCTTGCTTCCTCGATGTATTTCGCCGGTCTGATCGGGCTGAATATACCGAGTGCCCAATCTTGGTTTCAGTTCCTGACACCGTTTCACTTATTATCTAGTGTGGCGATGTTGGGTTATTGGCACAAAGAGTGGTCAAGGTCGTTTACCGCGCTAGCTTTATTGATATTTCTATTAGGCTATGGAGTGGAGGTGCTGGGTGTCCACACGGGTTTAATTTTTGGGTCCTATCGCTATGAAACCACCTTGGGGTGGAAGGTGGCGGAAGTTCCCTTGATGATCGGTGTCAATTGGCTTGTGCTTGTTTATTGCCAAGCCGATCTTCTCCAGAGAATCCCATTGAACCTCCAATCGGCTCGAGTCCGGTATGGCCTTCGTGTGGTATTGGGAGCGATAGCGTTAACGGCATTGGATTTTTTGGTGGAACCTGTTGCCATCAAGCAAGCCATGTGGAGTTGGACCGAGGGCGTCCCGCCAGTACACAATTACCTGGGTTGGCTTGTGGTGTCCTCTGGTATGATGGCTATTTTTCTCGCATTCCCCTTACAAAAACGAAATCCGTTGGCTCCATGGATCTTAGCCCTACAATGGTTATTTTTTGGTATTCAAGCCTTTATTTAAAGAATTGCCTCGGACTTGCGCTGAAAATCCCCGGAGAACGAATAGATTAAGCTAATATTCCAAATCCAATCCTCAACCTCAATCGCTCTCCTCCTAGGGAAAGCTCGGCAATGGCTGCTGGTTTTCCTAACGAGAACGCCGGGATCAAGGACATGCCGTTCTGGGTAACGCTGATATTTCCACGGAAGTGATAGGATGTTTTGAGGGTGTCTAGTTCTTGCGCAAAGCAAAGGACGCATGGGATGATCAACAATCCAAGGTGAAGGATATAACGAAATTTCATTGAGGTAAGGAAACCGTAGTTTAGGTCGAATTCGGGAGCAAAAATGCAAAAAAAATAGGTAACCGAGGCTACCTATTTTTCTATATCATGTTGATGAATTAATCCACAATAACCGCTTTGCCACTCAAAACGTCTTCTTCCACATTTTTGAATTTGACATCGCGTTTGATGGTGCCATCACTGTATTGGACACTAACGCGGTCGTTGCGATTGGCCACTTTTTGCGATTTTGCCGGTGTCAGCATGGCTGGCCCACGGGATTCTTCGTCTTTATTGGTGGACAATTTGGGCGTTTGAACGGGCTGTGGAGGGGCCATTTGCTGGAAGCGCAGTTCTGCAATGGTTGCCTTCATCAAAAACTCTACCGTTTGTGAGTTTACCTTGTTCAAGAAGTTTTGGAATAATTCAACCGCTTCAAATTTATATATCAACAATGGATCCTTCTGTTCATAGGAGGCATTTTGCACCGATTGTTTCAAGTCGTCCATGTCCCGCAAGTGTTCTTTCCACTCCTGATCAATGATAGTTAAGGAGATGGCTTTCTCCATTTCTTTCGTCAGGAGCCGCCCTTGGGTTTCAATAGTCTTTTTTATGTCACAGAATACCGCCATGTTTTGTTGTCCATCCCCAATAATGGCCATGAAGGGCTCATCGACGAGTGCCTGGCGGTCGTTGGCAACTTGCTGGAGAACGGGTAAAATTCCTTGTCCTACCGCTTGGCTTTTGGTTTCATAGTGTTGTTCTGCTTGTTGGTACACCAAGTCCACCAGGTTTTTAGGTTTCCGTGCATATTCTTCACGGGTCAGGGTAGGCTGGAAGCCCAATTTTTGCAAACAACGTACCTCAAACTCATCATAATTATTTCCGGCGTTCTGAATAATGGCTGCGCAGGTATCGTACATGATGTTGGCAATATCCAACGATAGGCGGTCGCCGAATAACGCATTTTTCCGACGCTTGTAGATCGTTTCCCGCTGAATATTCATCACATCATCGTATTCGATCAACCGTTTCCGAATACCGAAGTTGTTTTCTTCCACTTTTCGTTGGGCTCTTTCGATCGAGCTGGTGATCATGGAATGTTGGATCACTTCACCTTCTTCCATGCCCATACGGTCCATTACTTTCGCGATCCGGTCGGAGCCAAACAAACGCATGAGGTTATCTTCAAGCGAAACAAAGAATTGGGAAGATCCTGGATCTCCTTGGCGTCCGGCCCGGCCTCGCAACTGGCGGTCCACGCGACGTGATTCGTGCCGCTCGGTACCAATAATGGCCAATCCACCGGCTGCTTTACTTTCTGCCGTGAGTTTGATATCTGTACCCCGGCCAGCCATGTTGGTGGCAATGGTCACAGTTTTGGGCTTACCAGCTTCTGCCACAATATCGGCCTCGCGAGCGTGCTGTTTGGCGTTGAGGACTTGGTGCGGGATTTTCCGAAGCGTCAACATCCGCGAGATGATCTCCGAGTTTTCCACGGAGGTGGTACCAACAAGTACAGGACGGTCATTTCCAACCATTTCCACGATTTCATCGGCCACAGCATTGTATTTTTCCCGAACCGTTTTATACACTTTATCTTGTTGATCTTCCCGAACGATGGAGCGGTTCGTAGGAATCGAAACAACGTCCAATTTGTAAATTTTCCAAAATTCAGCCGCCTCGGTCTCCGCTGTCCCTGTCATACCGGCCAGCTTATGGTACATCCGGAAGTAATTTTGTAGCGTGATGGTGGCATAGGTCTGGGTAGAGTCTTCCACCTTGACATTTTCTTTGGCCTCCACGGCTTGGTGCAGTCCATCTGACCACCGGCGTCCTTCCATGATACGGCCAGTTTGCTCGTCCACAATCTTGACCTTACCGTCCATGAGAACATATTCGACATCTTTCTCGAAAACGGTATATGCTTTTAATAGTTGGTTTACCGCATGAATCCGCTCCGCTTTGGTGGAATAGTCTCGGATGAGCGCATCTTTTTGCAGAATTCGGTCTTGCTCCGACATGTCCATCTTGTCGATGGCGTTCATTTCGATGGACAGGTCGGGCATAGTGAAGAAGTTTTTATCTTCATCTTGTGCCGTTAGGAAATCAATTCCTTTATCGGTGAGCTCAATGGAGTTGTTTTTTTCTTCAATCGTAAAATACAAGGGTGCATCGGCCTCAGGCATCAGCTTCGAATTCTCGGCAATGTAGATGGCCTCCGTTTCTTGCAATACTTTTTTAATGCCCCCTTCCGATAAATATTTGATCAAGGGTTTACTTTTGGGTAACCCCCGATACGCGCGGTAGAGTGCGAGTCCACCTTCTTTTTTATTGCCAGCAGCGATTAATTTCTTAGCTTCATTGAGGTACCCATTGACGATGGCCTTTTGAACTTCCACGATGGAGGCGATGCGAGGTTTCAGGGAATTATACAATTCTTCATCGCCTTTTTTGGCCATCGGGCCTGAAATAATCAAGGGAGTTCGGGCATCATCAATAAGCACGGAGTCCACCTCATCAATCATCGCATAATGATGTTCCCGTTGCACGAGTTCCGTGGGATCATTCACCATGTTGTCGCGCAGGTAGTCGAAGCCAAACTCATTATTGGTTCCGTAGGTGATATCGGCGAGGTAAGCGGCGCGGCGTTGGGGCGAATTGGCCGGGTATTTGTCAATACAATCGCAGGTGATGCCATTGAATTCAAAGATAGGCGCCATCCATTCCGAATCTCGGCGGGCTAGGTAGTCATTGACCGTAACAATATGAACGCCTTTTCCGGCTAACGCATTTAAAAATGCAGGTAACGTAGCGACGAGCGTTTTCCCTTCCCCGGTAGCCATCTCGGCAATTTTTCCGGTGTGAAGCGCCGATCCCCCGATAATTTGCACGTCGTAGTGCAACATATCCCATTTGATGAGATTTCCGGCGGCAATCCATTCGCTGTTCCAGCGGGCTTTGTCCCCTTCGATGCTGATATGTGACTTCCGCATGGCCAATTGCCGATCCAAATGCGTAGCCGTTACTTCCAAATGGGGATTTTCCTTGAAGCGTCGCGCAGTTTCTTTGACTACCGCAAAGGCCTCTGGGAGAATTTCCAGCAAAACAACTTCCAATTGCTCGTTCAGCTTGGATTTTAAATCATCTATTTTTTTGAATATGACTTCCTTTTCATCCACATGAATCCCCGGATTATTTTCAACGGATTGGCTGAGCTGATCCATCTCGGAATCAATTGAAGCAAGTCGTTCTTGGATTCGATTTTTTAATTGGGTCGTTTTGTCCCGAAGTTGGTCATGACTGAGGCTGGCGAGTTGCGCAAAGGCGGTATTCGTGGCCTGAACATATTGACTAAGTTCTTTGACATCCTTATCAGACTTGGTGCCAAAGACTTTGGTGATACTTTTGGTTAGAAAATTAAGCATTATCGATCGGTTATTAAGCTATGCAACTGCCTCAAAAGGCTAATTTGCAACAAATTTACTCTTTTACAGCGGATTGTGTACAACAATAGTGCAGCAATTGTATTTCAGCGGACAAACGGCCAAAATGACAGGATTTAATTTGCCGTCAGGGCATCGATTAGCCGTTCGGTCAACATCGTCCGAAGGCGTTTTGCCAATGCCGTACGCGCTACCCAATACGCGTTGATCTCCTCGACGGTCATTTGCCCCAACACGATTCCGGTTAAGGTGGAAGCTAATACCACGTCTTTTTGAATTTTTTTGCGAATTAAGTCAGGCCGGTTCGGGATGGGTTGCTCCAAAATGGCAGGATACAAAGCTTGAAGCGTTTGGATGAGTAACCCATGCTGTTGTTTTAAAATTGGACGTAAAACCGAATTTTGAAAGTGCTCGTTGGGCTGGTCGGTGGGTTCTGTGGGGATATGGGGTCGCATAAAGAAAGTAAAAAAGGTTTTTGGAGAGAATACGCTCGTGCTCTCTCCAAAAACCTGTTGGGCTTAAATGGTTGTTGAGGTCAATTACTTCAATTTTTTCCGCAAGTACGTAATCGCCATGTCATAGGCCTCCTTGGCGGCAGCTTCATCAAACTTGGGATTGGATGGATTGGCAAAGGCATGATCCGCATCAAAGATTTTGTACGTAAGCTTTTTGTTGGCCGCTTTCATGTTGTTCGCAAATTCTTCAATGACCACTCTCGAGATCCACTGCTCTGTCGCAAACAAACCCAAAACATCTGTATTCAGCGTTTTTAGCTTGTCAACATCCTTCACGGGCATACCATAATACATGACCGAACCCACGGTTTGTTTTCCACCTAAAATCGCGGACTTCAAGGACAAACCCCCACCAAAACACCAACCGACACTCGCAAATTTGGCTTTGGGACCTGCATACGCCATAGCGCCTTTCATGATGGCTTCCAAACGAGGTTCTTGCGCCGATTGCATCAGTTGACCGGCTTCAGCTGGAGTAGATGTCACTTTTCCATCGTACATGTCGAGGGCTAAAACATTCACCTCGCCACCTAAATCTTGGTAAAAAATGTCCGCTTGCTTTTTAATGTGGTCATTCAATCCCCACCACTCTTGGTACACAAATAACCATTTGTCTGATTTCTTCTTAGCGGCTACAAAATACCCCCCTGCTTGCTTGGTGTCGGGTGTCGCAAAGGAAATCATTTTTCCGCCAACAGTACTTTCGTGTACGTAGGCGATCGGTGTGGGGTGCATGGTGGCGAAGTTTTCATCGTCTACAAAGACCGCCATATTGCCTTCATTGGAGGCAAAGACAGTCTGACAACAGCTGGTTTGGGCTTGGGCTGCTAAGCCAAGGGTCATTGACCCGAATAATAAAAAGATTTTTTTCATGATTTTGCTGGTAAGTTTAACCTACAGTAAGTTTACGTTCTAACCTGTGAGTTGGATGAATAGTTTAGGGGAAATCCGCTAAAACCTCATTTCAATCGATCAATGGGAGCGGATTTTGGATAAGAGAAGAATACTTTCTGCCGTGTCGATTGCTCCAGAAAGGGTTTGAGGATTTGCTCTGCACTTTTTTTAGTATCCTCCAAAATACCTGAGGCTAATGCCGATTCGTAAATCTTCTTTTCTGCTTGCTTGTAGGCGCCATCCATTAAAAGCTTCTCATTCATGAAAGCATATTCGGTTTGGTAAATACGGGATTTTTGGTGGTCGATTTTGTATTGGCAGATTTCAGGTTCAGGAAGTTGGAGAAATAAGGAATCGCCTTGGAAGGTAAAATCACTGGATTTGATTTTCGTTAGATCAATACAACCTGTGGCTTCTCCTTCGATTATCAAAAGCGCTTTGGGATCCGGAAGGAAATCGCGGACAATCGTATGCTCCACGATATCCTTGAATTGATACTTTACCAAATTGAGTTGCCCCATTTGGATAATTTCTTGTAAAGCGACTTGGTGCTGGGTCTCGGTGGTGAGCTCTTTGGATCGGTCTAGAATTTGGGGAATTACCCAGTAGCCCGCAGCCAGTAGCGCGCAGATGAGGACAATTTGTGCAATGAGACGTGCCATGGAAAAACTTTTTAAATTCAGAATCTGTTGCTTACTTGTAGAGAAAAAACGAACTTTCACCTGAAAGATACAAAATATCAAGCAGTACAACTATGTGGATCCCATTTGATAAAATGCCTGCCTCAGCCCGGGTTTGGCTGTACGCCGTCGAACGTCCCTTGACTGCGGACGAAGCGGCCCAAGCGAACGATTTCCTGCAAGCTTCAATCCAAGACTGGAGAGCGCATGGCGTACCGATGAAGGCTTCGTTTCAAATATACAGCAATCAGTTGATCGTTTTGGTTGCCGATGAGGCCTATACTGCCGCTTCGGGTTGTTCCATTGATGCGTCTACCCGTTGGTTTAAATCGCTTAGCGATAGGACAGGGCTAGACTGGTTTGATCGTTCTTTGTTTTTTGTAAATGAAGATGGAGGATTAGGGAAAGTGTCTACTTTTGGGATCAAAAAAGCGATTTCTGAGGGTATTCTTACGCCGGAAACGAAAGTGTATCCCGCGCAAGTAGATTCCCTTGCCGATTGGTACTCGTGGCCCCGCCCTGCTCAAGACTCAACGTTGCGTCGCTACTTTGTGACTGTTTCGTAAGGAACGAAAATAGGAAAGATGTAAAAAAAGAGAGAGATTTGATGTAAACCATTAATCTCTCTTTTTTTATGCAAGCATCTCGTCAAACGCAACTCATTTGGGTTGCGACAATTCTCCTGGTAGCTTTTTGTATTGTCTACGCCGTACTCCATCGAAATCAAGCGCAACATAGCGTTTCTGTCACAGGTTTGGGGAGCAAAGATTTTGAGTCGGACCTCATTGTCTGGTCTGGGACTTTTGCTCGAAAAAGTACGGATTTGAAGCAAGCGTATGCGCTATTGGACAAAGACCGGGCGGTGGTGAAAGATTATTTTGAGAAAAAAGGGGTAACCGGGAAGCAGGTTGTGTACAGTTCGGTGGCTATTTTTAAGGAATATGCGTCGAATTACAATGCAGCTACCCAACAGACCGACAGCTATTTTACCGGATACTCGTTAAGCCAGACGGTTACGGTGGAATCCCGCGACGTGGACAAAGTGGAGGAATTGTCACGTCAGGTCAGTGAAATGATCAATTATGGGGTTGAGTTTACTTCCAATCCACCGGAATATTATTACACCAAATTGGCGGAATTGAAAGTGCAGATGGTCGCTGAGGCGACAAAAGATGCCAAGAAACGCGCTGAAACGATTGCTGAGGAAGCTGGTGCGAAGTTAGGGGATTTGAAAAAAGCGCAGATGGGGGTTTTTCAGATCGTCGCCCAAAACTCTTCCGAAGATTTCTCCTGGGGCGGTGCCTTCAATACCTCCGCCAAACGCAAAACCGCGAACATCACCGTGAAGGTGGATTATGGGTTGTGAGAAAGGGTGAATTATGAGAGATGAGATATGAGTGTTGAGAGAGGAGTGTTGAGATGACAATGCCTAAAAAGTACTGACCGTTTTCTATTACTTACAACTCACTTTTCTATTCTCATTTCATTTGTTAAGTTGATTCCCTGAGATCGGGGGTACCCCCGATCTCAGGGAATTTTT
>Ga0075154_10000316_pt1 | contig 42218 bp, 42 predicted proteins | sample JI71714BDNA_FD_70965 | JGI IMG/M metagenome (GOLD analysis project Ga0075154, IMG submission 70965) | Wastewater effluent complex algal communities from Wisconsin, to seasonally profile nutrient transformation and Carbon sequestration -... | ecosystem: Engineered > WWTP > Effluent > Algae... | reverse complement strand
CCATCACCGCAGGATCGTGGGTGATTCGGGGGATTTGCATACCCAGCTCCGAATCGATGGCGACCGTCGCAGGATAGCTTTGGTGGTGACGCCGCCCGCACAGCGTTCGATCAAACCGGTGTACGTCCGGAAATTCGTCGAACTGATCGATTGGAACGAATGATGAAGCCGAGATTCGAGGCTGGCCCGCTTTCCCAACCTGCCTGGTTGCATGGGCGACGGCGCGACCCAGGAGGAAGCAATCACGGATGCACGTGGCGCCCTTGATTCCGCGTCTGTGGCCCCGATGCTGCGTTGCTCTGCGTCCCTGTAGCGCTGCTACAGCTTCCTTCTCGCGCCTTGCCTCGGGACCACATCCATTGGAATTAAGTCGAATTACTTTTGGGACACCACACGAGTCACTCGGCGCGCCTCACGACGCACCCGTCGGAGTGGTCCGGCACGACCTTCGACCGGGCTCCGGTCGGACCCTGAGAGCGCAGCATGGCTTCGCGGAGAATCGCGTTCATCCGGGTCTGGTAGCCCTTTCCCTGGCTCTTGAGCCACGCCAGCACGTCCGCGTCGATGCGCACGGAGGCATGCGTCTTGACCGGCTTGAAGAAGGGATTCGGGACAGCGCGTGCCCAGAACGATTCATCCAGCGGCGGAATATCGCTGTAATCGATTTCGCTGTCCGGCTGTTCCGCCAGCTCTGCCTTTCGCTGCTCGGTCAGCGGCGGCAGCTCGCCTTGCTTGTACCTAGCCATCCTCGTAACGCCTCCGTTCCTTTCGATCTGCACGACGCGCGCTGATGATCCGGACCACTTCGATGCGCCCGGCTTCGAGTTGCACCGTATGCGCTACCAGCAGCAGGAGTTGACCAGCGGCCAGCCCGATGGTCTGCCAGCGCCACTCACCATTTTCGATCCGGTCCTGCACCGACACCGCGAGGGGATCGTCGAAGACCTGAGCGGCTTCTTCGAAGCGGATGCCATGTTTGCGGAAGTTGCCCTCCGCCTTGCGGCCATCCCATTCGAAGTAGCGTTCCTTGCACCGATCAATCCCTGATTGTATATACGAAAATGTATCACATCACTCGCGGTGTTGGCCTTGACGCCATCGAATCGCAACTTCCATTCGACGCGCTGTCCCGCACGCAGCGCGGCCTTCGGCTTGGCACACACCCGGTTCTGGCTCCATCCGCCCCCGTCGGCTTACCCTCGGCGGTCCTTTTCCGGCTGGTCACGGCACCCCTGTGAGCAACGTCAGCGACTACGACTTCAAGGCCATCGAGGCCGAGGCCCGGCAGCACTGGGACGACAACCGCTGCTTCGAGGTCCGCGAGGACCCGAGCCGCGAGAAGTTCTACTGTCTGTCGATGCTCCCCTACCCGTCGGGGGCGCTGCACATGGGGCATGTGCGCAACTACACGATCGGCGACGTGATCAGCCGCTACCAGCGGATGCTGGGCAAGAACGTGTTGCAGCCGATGGGCTGGGATGCCTTCGGGTTGCCGGCGGAGAACGCGGCGATCAAGAACAAGGCGGAGCCGGCCGCGTGGACGACGTCAAACATCGCCTACATGAAGCAGCAGCTGCAGGCGCTGGGCTTCGGCTACGACTGGTCGCGCGAGTTCGCGACCTGCAAGCCCGAGTACTACGCGCACGAGCAGAAGCTGTTTCTGGAGATGTACGAGCGCGGGCTGGTGTATCGGAAGGATTCGATCGTCAACTGGGATCCGGTCGAGCAGACCGTGCTGGCGAACGAGCAGGTGGTGGACGGCAAGGGCTGGCGTTCGGGCGCGACGATCGAGCAGCGGGCGATTCCGCAGTGGTTCTTCAAGATCACCCACTATGCCGATGAGCTGTTGAACGGCCTGGACGCGCTGAGCGGCTGGCCGGAGAGCGTGAAGGCGCAGCAGCGCAACTGGATCGGCCGCTCGGAAGGGCTGGAGATCGACTTCGCGCTGGCCGATGGCAGCGGCACGCTGACGGTCTACACCACCCGGCCGGACACGCTGTGCGGCGTGACCTTCGTGTCGGTGGCGGCGGCGCATCCGCTGGCGCAGGCGGCGGCCGAGCGCGATCCGGCGGTGGCGGCGTTCGTCACCGCCTGCGCGCAGCGCAGCGTCAGCGAGGTCGACGTCGCCAAGCAGGAAAAGCAGGGCGTGGCGCTGGGTATCGACTTGATCCATCCGCTGACCGGCGCACGGGTGCCGCTGTGGGCGGCGAACTTCGTGCTGATGGGTTACGGCACCGGCGCGGTGATGGCGGTGCCCGGCCACGACCAGCGCGACTGGGAGATGGCGACGAAGTACGACCTGCCGATCACCCAGGTGATCGCCCCGGCCGATGGCAGCGCGGTGGATCTGGGCGCTGCGGCCTACACCGAGCACGGCGTGCTGGTGAACTCGGGCGCGTATGACGGGCTGGACTATGCCGGCGCCTTCGCCGCGATCCGCCGCGATCTGGAGGCGAAGGGTCAGGCGCGGCATCGGGTCAACTTCCGCCTGCGCGACTGGGGCGCGAGCCGTCAGCGCTATTGGGGCTGCCCGATCCCGATGCTGTATCGCGCCGACGGCAGCGCGGTGCCGGTGCCGGCCGACGAGCTGCCGGTGGTGCTGCCGACCGACATCCGCTTCGAGGGCGTCAAGAGCCCGATCAAGTCGATGCCGTCCTTCTACGAGTACACCGACCGCACCACCGGCGAGAAGCTGACCCGCGAGACCGACACCTTCGACACCTTCGTCGAGTCCAGCTGGTACTACGCCCGCTACTGCTCGCCGGGTGCCGACCGGATGCTCGACGAGCGCGCCAACTACTGGCTGCCGGTCGACCAGTACATCGGCGGCATCGAGCACGCGGTCATGCACCTGCTGTATTTCCGCTTCTGGCACAAGGTCATGCGCGATCTGGGCTATGTGCAGAGCGACGAGCCGGCGAAGAACCTGCTGTGTCAGGGCATGGTGGTGGCCGAGACCTTCTACCGCGAGGAAGACGGCCGCAAGGTCTATTTCGCGCCCACCGAAGTCGACGTGCAGCTGGACAGCAAGGGCCGGCCGCTGACCGCGACCGCGAAGGCCGACGGCCTGCCGGTGACGATCGGGCCGATCGAGAAGATGAGCAAGAGCATCCTCAACGGCGTCGATCCGCAGTCGCTGATCGACCGCTACGGCGCCGACACGGTGCGGCTGTTCTCGATGTTCGCGGCGCCGCCCGAGCAGTCGCTGGAATGGTCGGCGGACGGCGTCGAGGGCGCGCACCGCTTCCTGAAGCGGCTGTGGCGCGGCCTGCAGGAGCATCTGGCGCAGGGTCCGGCGCCGGCGCTGGACGTGGCCACGCTGGGGCAGGACGCCCGCGAGCTGCGCACCGATCTGCACGAGACCATCGTCAAGGTCGGCCGCGATGTCGGCGAGCGCTACCACTTCAACACTGCGATCGCCGCGGTGATGGAGTTCTTCAACACACTGGCGCGCACGACGGGCGACGGCGACGACCTGCGCGCGGTGCGGCAGGAGGCGTGGGAGGCGATCGCGCGGATGCTGCAGCCGATCACCCCGCACCTGTGCCATGCGATGTGGCAGCTGCTGGGCCGCAGCGAGCCGCTGCTGGACGCGCCCTACCCGGCCGCCGATCCGGCCGCGCTGGTCCGCGACGTGTTGGACCTGGTCGTGCAGGTCAATGGCAAGCTGCGCGGCCACATCCGCGTCGCCCGCGAGGCCGACCGCGCCGCGGTCGAGGCGATCGCGCTGGCCGACCCGGCCGTGCAGCGCCACCTCGACGGCAAGCCGCCGAAGCGGGTGATCGTGGTGCCCGGCAAGCTGGTCAACCTGGTGATCTGAGGCTCATGCGCAACGTAGCCGCCCGACTGTTCCTCCTCCCCCTGCTGGCGCTGCTTGCCGGCTGCGGTTTCGCGCTGCGCGGCGGCACGCCGGTGTCGGCGCAGTTCCCGGCTCTCACCGTGGTCGCCGCCGATCCGGCCAGTCCGCTGCTGCCCGAATTGAAGCGCGCGCTGACCCAGGACGGCGTCGCGGTCAGCGATACCGACGTCGACGGCCAGCCGGTGCTGACGCTGTCGGCCGAGGACCTCGGCCGCGAGATCCTGTCCTACGACGAACGCGCGCGGGTCAGCGAATACCTGCTGCGTTATCAGGTCGAGATCGGCGTCAAGCTCGGCGACACCGAGCAGCTGCCGGTCAGCCCGATCCTGCTGCAGCGCGAGTACGGCTTCGACGAGCAGGCCGCGCTCGGCGCCGCGCAAGAAGAGGCGGTGCTGACCGGCGAGCTGCGCCGCGAGATGGTCGAGCGGATCCTCGAACGGCTGCGTCGCAGCCGGCTCGCGCCCTGACCCGCCATGGCCACCCGCGCCGCCGGCCTGCCGCCGGTCACGCTGATCGCTGGCGACGAGCCGCTGCTGGTGATCGAGGCCGCGGCCGCGTGGCGGCAGCAGGCGCGTGCGCAGGGCTACGTCGAGCGCGAGGTTCACGACCTGCAGTTTTCCAGCCGCAGCGCGGATGAGGGCGAGGACGGGGAATCCGGCGGCGGCCGCGGCCGGATCGACTGGGAGACGGTGCGCTACGGCTTCGAGGCGCTGGGCCTGTTCACCCAGCGCAAGATGGTCGAGTGGCGGCTGTCGGCGACGCGGATGGACGCCGAGGGTCTGAAGCTGCTGAAGGAGTTTCTGGCCGCACCGCCGGCCGACATCCGGCTGCTGATCCTTGCCCCCGAGTACAACAAGAAGCTGGGCGAGAGCGCCTGGATCAAGGCGATCGCCGCCGGTGGCGCGGTGCAGCCGATCTGGAAGATCAAGCCGGCCGAATTGCCGCGCTGGCTGATCCAGCGGGCGCGGGGCATGGGCCTGAACCTGACGCCGGACGGCGCGCAGCTCCTGGCCGATCGCGTCGAGGGTCATCTGCTGGCCGCCTCACAGGACCTGCAGCAACTCGCGCTGCTGGCCCCAGGCGCCACGCTGGGCGCCCGCGAGGTCGCCGAGCAGATCGCCGATGCCGCGCACTTCGACGTGTTTCGGCTGACGGAGGCCGCGCTGCTCGGTCAGGCCGACCGCGCGGTGCGGATGCTGCGCTCGATCCGCGCCGAGGGCGAGCATCCGGCGGCCTTGTGGTCGTGGCTCTACAGCCAGCTCGGCCTGGCCGCGCAGCTGGCGCAGAGCGTCGAGCGCGGGGCGGATCCGGGCTCGGTGGTGCAGCAGGCCGGCCTGTGGGAGCCACGCGCCAGCGCGATGAAGGCGGCACTCGGCCGCGGTCGCGCCGCCGACTGGGAGGCGCGCTGGCTGGAATGCGCGCGGCTGGACCGGATGCTCAAAGGCCACGCGCTGGCCGAGCCGTGGCTGGAGTTCGAGCGACTGCTGCTGCGCATCGCGCTGCCGCCCAAGCAGGCCCGCGCCTTCGCGGTCTGCGCGCCGGTCGGGCCGTGAGCGCCGCCAGACCGCTGCAAGTGCTGTTCGGCGGCACCTTCGATCCGGTGCACATCGGCCACCTGCGAGTTGCGCTGGAAGCCCGCGAGCTGCTCGGTGCCGACGAGGTCCGCTTCATCCCGACCGGCGACCCGCGCCACCGCGTGCCGCCCACCTTCGACGCCGCCACCCGCGCCGGCTGGATCGAGGCGGCCATCGAAGGCGTGCCCGGCTTCGCCGTCGAGCGCTGCGAGATCGAGCGGCAGGGGCCGTCCTACACCATCGATACGCTGCGCGAACTGCGCGGCCGCGCCGGCCCGGACACCGCGCTGGTGTTCCTGCTCGGCCTCGACCAGCTCGCCAAGCTCGACCAGTGGCAGGGCTGGCGTGAACTGACCGAGCACGCCCACCTTGGCGTGCTGAACCGGCCGGTAGAGGACGTGCTGCCGGCGGTGGTGCGCGAGTTCCTCGCCGAGCGGCGCCGGCCGCTGGAAGCCGTGCGCGAGGCACCAGCCGGCGCCATCGTGGATGTGTCGATCACCCAGCTGAAACTCAGCTCCAGCGACATCCGCGGCCGCTGGCGGGCCGGGCTCGACCTGCGCTGGCTGGTACCGGAGCCGGTGCGCGCGGCGCTGGCGGAGCGACCGGGCGTCCGCTGATACGCGGCGCCGCGCTGAAGCGGGCCGGCCGACGGCGCGACCGACAGCGATGGATCGGGAACTGGAACAGCGTCGGACGACATCACGGGGCGATCAGCGGCTCGACCGGCAGCGGTACGCAGAACGCCACACCCTCGTCGGCATGACCGCGGCTCAGCATCTGCTGGTGCACCTCGGCTGAGGTGGTGTAGCGATGATTGTGCGACTCCGCAGCGATGCGCCGGTTGTAGCTGCGATACACCGGCTGCGTGCCACTCGCGCATTCACCAGATGTCGGCACCGCCACCGCGAAGGCATCGCGCTCGTAGATCCAGCCCGGCGGCGTGCCGGCCGTCAGTCCGGCGCACTCCGCCGGCTGCCGCGTATAGAAATGCGAGCTGTTGGTGTTCAACGCAATCGAGCTGCCGCGAAACCGACAGACGCCGGCCGCGCCGGGGAAACCTGCACGCCAGGCGCTGAAACGGGCCCCAGTGGTCGACAGTTCCTGCGAGAGCAGCGGATCGCCGAGGATCTGTTCGACCTCCGCCGGTTCGGCGGTAATGAAATAGTGATTGAAGCGGCGGTTGTACAACTCGGTCACTCGGACGCGATCCAGATCCCAGGCAATCAGATTGCGCGAGGCGACCCCGCCAGCACCACTCAAGGCGCGGCCGACGCTCGGGTCGCCGGTGACGTACAGCCGCGAGCCGGCCTGCACCATGTTGTCGGCCTCACCCACCACGCCGGGATCATCTGCGGGTCCAATCGCGCTGACCCGGCCATCGCCTGGATCGACCAGCGCGACGCCGTTGACGCGCCGGCCTGCCAGCGTCGTGAAGTTACCCGCCGCGCCGAGCGACCCACCAATGATGCGTAGACGCAGCACCGCCCCGTCAGCCTGCAGGAAGGACTCCCAGCGTCGCTCGGCGAGGTGATAGCGGGCGACGCCAGACGCGTGGCCGGCGTAGAGCATCCCGCCATACACCGCCAATGCATTCACAAAGGAGGGTTGTTCTCCAGCGCCGTCCAGCGCACGCCAGCGACCGGCCGCGAGATCGAAAAATCCCAGATTCCTGACGGCAGCAGGGTCGTTATTGAACTCCCGAAAAGTGCCGGCCATGTATATTCGGCTATCGTCAATGACCATTGCTGCAATGGACGGCAGGGTCCCGCGAGGAAACGGAATTCCACTCCAGAACTGCGCGATTTCGTTCCATTGACCGCTGGGGAGGTGATAGCGAAAAATCTTTCCGAATCTGCCGGTGACATACATAAAATCTCCATCCTGCATCAGGACGGAGGGGACCTCATCGAATGGCGCCTGCAGAAGCTCCCACTGCGCAGTCATCGGATCCAGCCGCGCCAGCACCTGCGGACTGAACTGACCTTGGTCAAACCGACGAAACTGCGCGGCAGCGAAAACCCCGGCAGAGGTTGACAAGAGGCGTTGAATCGGCACCGGATTCTGCGACTGCGGATGACCAAACCATTGCCACTGCGCAGAATCTGCCCGTCGCCGCATCACCCCGATCCGCGTCATGCTCTCATTCTGGGCGAATGATCCGGCAAGCCAGAAATCAGACCCGGAAGCAGCCATCGACGTCGTTGAGCGAACGCCCAGCGGCGCGCCATCCGGTGTGGGCTGCCAGGCACCGGACTTCAGAATCTTGACTGAAGTAGTGCCCAGGCCCCCTCCGATCAGCGTGCCGATCTCGCTTTGCAAGTACACCCGGACCACCTGATCCGTTGCTGCGAGTTGGGTGTCAGCACGGCGCCATTGTCGATCGGCAAAATCGAAGCGGAGCAGCTCGCTCGGGAGAAGTTCGTTGGACACAAACTGGAGATCGAGCGCACCAACGAATCCGAGTAGGCCATCCTCCGTTGCTTTCAGTAGCGTCATTTGACGCCTTGGATCCTCGGACGGCCATCGAGGAATCACTTCCATGGCATCACTGACCAGATCGAATGCCACCAGACGCGGCGCTCCCGACACCGCAGTCTCAGTACCTCGTGAGGCATACAGGCGCGATCCGTGAGTCAGAAACGTATGCCGTGCACCGGTTTGCAGCGTGGTCCAGGCGCCCTCGGCAAGACGATATCGGGACAACCGGAACTCATCTCCAGGGCCCGTCGTACTTCGGTTAACCCCACTGGCGTAAACCACACCGGGAGCTGCCGCCAAATCGAAAACGGCACCGGTGAATCCGGCTCCCAGCGTTTCCCAGCGATTCTCGGTCACCCGATATCGCGCAATGTTGACCGCAGTTGACAGACCGGGCGCGCCGAACGCCGAGCCACCGACATACAGGTCAGACCCACCGGCCGCGAGCGCGAAGATCTGGTCACTGCCCGGCACCCCCATCGATTGCCATCGCTGGGTCCGAAGATCATACGCTGCCAGATCAATGGCCCCCACCCCGCCGGCAGAGTCGAAGTTGCCGGCGACGTAGAGGGTTTCACCCATGAGGACCATGTCGTGAACCTGCACGGGCACGGAGCCCCGCACACCGCCACCCGGCAAGGCGCTCCATCGATCCCGCTGCGGGTCATAGATGGCAATCCGCGTAGCGATCGCGTCGCCGCACATGGTGAAGTCACCGCCGACCACGAAGCGGCCATCCGGCAATACGGCCCCCGCGCTGACGCTCCCGTTGCAGCCCCCCGGCGACGCGCCGAAACCGACCCAGTCACCGGCCATGCTCGCCGTAGCAGCCACGGCAACGAGCGGACCCAACACCAACCTCAACATGCACTTATCCTTCACAATCGCTTCGAACGATGATCTCACACGAATTGCAAAAAAGTATTAACTCTTCTGGAGCCGCAGACCGCCCACGCCCCCTCGGGATGGCGGCGAAGTCTCCTCAACCCGGGTCAAGGTTGGGCCGGCGCTGGCGCAAGACCTGCTGCGGCACAGATTCGGCCACACGAGGCGCGCCATCGTGGTCACGCCGTGGCAACCCCCGACACCGGTTCGGGGGTCTTGCGATCGATCAATCCGCCAGACCGGCGTACACCGTCTGCACGTCGTCGTCGCCGTCGACCGCCTGCAGGAAGGCCTCGACCTCCTCGCGTTCGGCGCCGGCCAGGGACACCGGGTTCTTCGCCTTCCAGCCCAGATAGGCCTTGGTCACCGTGAAACCTTGCTCCGGCAGCGCCTTCTGCACCGCATCGAGGTCGGTGGGCGCGGTCAGGAACAGCGTCTCACCGTCTTCACCGGGCATCAGGTCCTGCGCGCCGGCTTCGATGGCGGCGGTCTCCGCGTCGGCGTCGGCGCGGTCCGGCTTCGCCTCGATCATGCCGAGGTGGTCGAAATCCCAGGACACCGAGCCGGTGGTGCCGAGCTGGAACTTGCGGAACAGCACGCGGACGTTCGCGGCGGTGCGGTTCAAGTTGTCGGTCAGGCACTCAACGATCACCGGCACGCGATGCGGGCCGAAGCCCTCGTAAGTGACCTTTTCGTACTGCGCGCCGCCGTCCAGCAGCCCGGCGCCCTTCTTGATCGCCCGCTCGACGGTATCGCGCGGCATCGAGGCCTTCTTGGCCTGCTCCAGCGCCAGCCGCAGTCGCGAGTTCATCGTCGGATCGGTGCCGCCGCGGGCGGCGACCGCGATTTCACGGGCCAGTTTGGTGAACACCGCGCCGCGCTGGGCGGCGGAGGCTTCCTTGATCTTGGTCTTCCATTGCGCGCCCATCGGGCACCTCCATCGAACTCGGGGAATCGCGTCGGCCCGTCACATCGGACCGCTCGAAAGCGCGCGAGTGTCCCAGCGCACGCCGAAAGCGCCAAGGGCGGGCATCAACGCGACCGCCCGGGCGCCACCGCGCCGGGTCCCTGCAGTTCAGCCAGTTCCGCGCCGCGCGCCGCGCCAGGCGGTCCAGAGCCGAGCCAGTGGCCGCATCGGCAGCTGCTCCGGTCGCGCGGGGGCCTGCGCCAGCGCTCGGGCGTCCGCAGCGAGCTGGGCCGCCAGCGCGGCACCGAGCGGCGGCAGACCCGCGAGCGCACCGACCCGCGCGCCCAGCGCCCCGGCCTGCATGGCGATGGCGCGCCGACGCGCCGGACTGTCCTCGCGCAGCGCGTCGGGCTTGAGTTGCACCTCGGCCAGCAGCAGCAGCGGCAGCGCCGGCGCGGCGTAGTCGGCCGCCCGATGGATCAGCCGCAGCCGCAGCCACTGGCTCCACAGCGCCAGCAGCTCGGCGACCGCGGGGGCCGGATGCAGCACCCGGGCCAGCGCCAGCGCCTGCTCGGCGTGCGCCTCGGCCGATACCGCCGGTGCGCCGTCCAGCACCTCGGCGAGCACGGACTCCAGCGCCAGCGGATCCGGCACCGCGCCAGCCGCCCTGAGACCCGGCACCAGCGGGTGCGCCCCGCCACCGGAACGGGCACGTTCGCACTCCTCCACCCACCAGCCGAGCTTGGCCTCGGCCACCTGTCGCTCGGACAGGGCGTACAGCGCCTCGGTCAACTCGGCGGCCAGCAGCAGCGGCGCCTCGTCGGCGGGCGTGCCGAAACTTCGCGCCCACGCCAGGGCCGGCTCCAGCCGACGCCAGCGCTGGGCAAATGCATCATGCACGGCGACTGGATCAGGCACGCCGTCGCTCATGCCTGGAAGCGCCGCACGGCTTCCGAGTAGGCCGCCTGCGCGGCACCGAGTTGGCCGAGGCCGGACTCCAGATCGCCCAGCGCGGCCCAGGCATCGACCGAAGGCGACAGCTCGATCGAACGCTGCAGGTCGACGCGAGCGATGTCCGCACGCTTCAGCCGGGCCAGGATCGCGCCGCGGGCGTAGCGCAGCATCGCGCTTTCGCCGTGCTGCTGCAGCAGTCGCTCGACCTGCCGCAGCCGCGTCTCGGCCTGATCGGCTTGCAGCACCCGCGGCAGCAGCCGATACAGCCGCTCACAGGGCGCGTGCTCCAGCGCGTGATCGAGCGCCGCTGCGGCTTCCACCAGGTGGCCCAGGCGCACGGCCTGCAGCACATAGGCTTCGACCAGTGTCCCCTGTCGACGATCGGCCGCCGACAGGGCCTGCCAGTGCGACTCCAGCGCTTCGGTGGTCGGCGCCTCGCGCAGGGCGGCCACCACCAGTTCGGCACTGGCTTCCCCCAGCCGCCGCTGATCCGCGAGGCCGTTCGCGCTCAACTTCGGCAGCAGCGCCAGCGCGGCGTCGCTGCGACCCCGCTCGCGGGCGACTTCGAAGGCCAGCGCCAGCGTCTGCGGCTCGGCGCTGGCTTCGGCCCGGGCGAGCAGCCCGTTGACCGCCACCGCATCGCCCTGCCGGGCGCGCTCGGCCAGCGCGTCCAGATCGGCCAACTGCCGCAGCGGACCGTCGCCGGCGATCTTCGCCCGCAGGCTGTCGATGTCCTTGAGCCCCGCCGCCGCCGCCGCGCGCGAGGCCAGCAGCAGTGCGAGATCGCGCTGATCGGCGAGCGCCGCAGCCTTCAACAGTTCGTCGTGGGCGCGCTGATGCTGGCCGGCCAGACTGGCCTCCAGCCCGTTGCGGAAACGCTGCCGCAGACCGCGAACCCGCCGACGCATCAACTGGCGCGGCAGCCGCCACAGCCAGAGCAACCCGCCCAGCAGCAGCAGTGCCAGCGACAACAGCAGCGCCGCCACCACCAGCGTGGTCTCGATCTCGGTGTTGAACCAGCCGACGATCAGCTGACCCGGATCGCGGGCGAGGTAATACCCGGCCGCCGCCACCGGGATCGCGATCAACAGCGCGATCGCCAAGCGGAGCAGCAGGTTCACCGCGTGCCTCCGGGCGTCGCATCGGCGGGGCTGACCTCGGGTTCGGGCGCCGGCAGGGGCGGCAAGGTCACCTCGGGCTCGCCGGCATCCGGCGCCTCGGCGGGCGGCTCGATCGGCGCATCGGCGGGCATGTCGCCCGGAAGTTCACCGGGCAGATCGCCCGAACCGGCGCCGGGCGGTTCCGACGGTGCCGCCAGCGGCAGTCCGCGCGCCGCCCGATAGCGACGCAGCTCCTCCAGCGCGAGGCCCAGCCCGTCGACTGTCGGACGGATCTCTCGGCCTTCCAGCGCGCGCAGCTCCTCCAGCGTCGCCAGCACCTGCGGGTGGCCCGGCTCGAAGTTCAGCTCCACGGAGGCAATCGCGAAGGCGATCGCTTCGCGGAAACGCGCCTGATCCCGATGCAGCAGCGCCAGCCGCGCCGCCGCCAGATCCACCGCCACGCGCTGCCGCGCCACCGTGGCGCTGGCATAGCCGCGCGGTCCCAGCGCATCGCGCGGCCGCACCACCAGATAGCGCTCGATGATCGCCTTCAACCGCGGCCGACCGGATTCGACCCCGTCGCTACGCCGCGGCAGCTGTTCCAGCCGCTCGGTCAGCGAGGCCAGCTGCGCCGCCACGGCGCCCATGTCCAGCGGCGCGACCCGTCGCAGCAGCTCGCGTTCGATTGCCAGATTCTGGCGAACCGGCGCGATCCGCGGATCGGCCACGGTCGACAGCTGGCCGTCGGCCAGATCGAAGGCACGCAGCGCGCCGTTGGCATCACCGAACAGAGTGTAGCGCTCGACCGCCATCGACAGCAGGAAGGTGGCCTCGTCCAGCGCCAGCTGATCGCCCACCGGCAGCGTACGGCTGCCCAGACCGGCGACCGCGTCCTCCATCAGCCCGACCCGCCGGGTCAGCGCCAGCATCTGCTCGCGCAGCACCCGGTTGACGCCCTGTGCGTCGTCCAGCTGCGCACGCAATGACTGCACCTCGGTGCTCAAGGCTCGCGCCAGCGGATCTGCGGCGGCAGCGGCCACCGGCTCGGCTTCGCGCGTCGGGCGCAGCAACCATGCCAACACGGCCAGCAACAGGACCACGCCGGCCAGCATCAACCAGCCGGTGGCAGCGGACCGCGCCATGCGCAGCCGGCGAGGCGCGGCAGTCTCGGGATCGCTCATGCATCAGCTTCCGCACTCGGATCGACAAGGATAGCGGGCATGCTGTGGAGTCGTGACGTGACCGGGTTCAGGTGTCGGGCAGTGGTGCCGCCCTGCCCGATGACGCCCCCGCGGAATTCTGGCCAAAGGTCGCAGTCGGATCGACGTTCAACTCATCGCCCCGCCACCACTGCACGCCGTCACCAGAGGCGGCGCCGCGACGGCCTCAGGCCGCGACTTGCGCCGCCTGTGCGGGAGAGAGCGTCAGCACTTCGTGGCCGGTTTCAGTGACCGCGACCATGTGCTCCCACTGTGCCGACAGCGAGCGGTCCTTGGTGATGACCGTCCACTTGTCCGGCAGCAATTTCACCTCACGGCGGCCGGCGTTGATCATCGGCTCGATGGTGAAGGTCATCCCGGGGCGCAGGACGATGTCCTGATAATCGGCGCGGGGGTCATCGAAATGCAGGACCTGCGGGTCTTCGTGGTAATCCCGGCCGACGCCGTGACCACAATACTCGCGCACTACACTGAAGCGGTCGGCCTCGGCGCGCTGCTGCACGGCGCGAGCCACCTGTCTGAAGCTGCCGCCGGGCCGCACCGCGCGAATCCCGGCCCACATCGCCTCGAAGGCCGTGTCGATCAGCCGCCGCGCGAGGATCGAGGGCGTGCCGACCGTGTACATGCGGCTGGTATCGCCGTAGAAGCCGTCGAGAATGACCGCCACGTCGATATTGATGATGTCGCCGTCCTTCAGCACCTTGTCGGTCGGAATGCCGTGACAGACGACATGGTTGACCGAAGTGCAGATGGTCTTCGGGAAGCCCCGATAACCGACGTTCGCCGGAATCGCGCCCAGCTCGTCGACAATGAACCGGTGACAGAGCTCGTCCAGCTGATCGGTACTGACGCCGACCTGCACATGGGCGCCGATGAAATCGAGCACCCGCGCCGCCGCCTGACCGGAACGGCGCATCTTCTCCAGGTCAGCGGCGGACTTCATCCGGATATTCACGGCGTGCGCTTACTTCAGGCCGGAGAGATCGTCGATCTCGAGCGGCTGTCGGGCGTAGTAAGCCGCCAGATCCTGCAGGTCGACATCGTTCAGGTTGGCGACCTGACCCGTCATGATCAGGTTCTTGCGCGCACCGGACTTGTAGGCCCGCAGCGCCTGCAACAGGTAGCTCTCGTACTGGCCACCGATCTTCGGCGTCGAATCGTCAACGGTCTTGTTGCCGGTATCGCCGTGACAGGCCTGGCATACCTGGGACTTCTTCGATCCGGCGCCGGGATCTCCGGCGACTGCTGCGGTCGTCCCGAATGCGAGCATGACGGCAGCGGTAAACAGCAGGTTGCGCATCACTTGTCTCCCTGCTTGGTGACCTGCGACAGGAACGTGGAGATGTCGATCAGATCCTGTTCGCTGTAGCTCTCGGCCTGTGCCTGCATCGTCGGATGGGTCCGCTCACCGCTCTGGTAGGCCTTCAGGGCGTTCAGCAGGTAGGTGTAGTTCTGGCCGGCGATCTTCGGGACGTTGTAGAACGGGTAGGCGTTCTTGTAGCCGGTGATCCCGTGACAGCCGGCGCAGGTGTAGGCCAGCTGGCGGCCGGTCTCGTAGTTCCCCTGCGCGAGGGCCGTCGACGACCCGATGCCGAGGAGGAGGGCCACCCCGAGAATGGCGGTCAGTTTCATGCGCGTCCTTGTGCTGCTGTCGCGTGGCGTAGATATCCGCCGAGTATGCCGGGACGGCCGCCGGGACGTCCAGAATCGGGGTCGACGGGTCAGTCTGCGGCAGAGCGCAGCCGCTGGCGACCGGCATACATCGCCTGATCGGCGCGGCCGATGGTCTGCTCCAACTCCTCGCCGGGCAGCCGCGTCGCGAGGCCCATGCTGTAGGCGCACGGTGCCTGCGGCGCTTCGGCGGTGAGGCGCTCCAGCAGGCGCTGACCGGCATCGGCATCGCCGGCCACCAGCAACACGAATTCGTCACCGCCGATCCGGATGACCGCATCGCGGTCACGGGCCAGTCCGCGCAGATGCTGGACAAAGCTGCGCAGCACGGCATCACCGGCGTCGTGTCCGCGCTGATCGTTGATCTGCTTGAAGCCGACCAGATCGAAGTAGATGGCGGTCCACGGCGCCTCGCCGCACGTCGCGGCAAAGCGCGGCAGAAAGCGGCGATTGCGGGCGCCGGTCAGGACGTCGGTGGTCAGATGCTCGGCCTGCTCGACTTCGATGCTGACGTCGTGCGCGCTGGCGATCACGGCGTCACCGGAGCGATTGGCGACGAAGCGCCAGTGTCGGCGCAGACCGTCCTTGCCGCGGAAGGACAGCACGCCCTCCGCCCTGCCGTCGCGCCGCAGCTGATCCAGATAGCCGCCGATCCGATCGGTGCCGGTGTCGGTGAACCATGTCGCCAGCGACTGGCCGATCATGGCTTCCGGCAGCGCACCGAGGGCCTGTGCGTTGGCCGGATTGACCAACTGCAGCACGCCGTCGAGGTCGTGGACCAGCAGATAGCCCGGTGCCAGCTCGACCAGCGTCCGCAGCTTGGCCTCGCTGGCCTGCAGTCTGGCCAGCGCCTGCCGCACCTGCCGGTGGTTGCGCCGCTGCAGAAACATCAGCGCACCGAGCAGTACCGCCAGCAGCACCGCAAAGGCGGTCAGCCGATAACTGAATCGCTCCGCCTCGGTCCGCCGACGCTCGCGTTCCTCGGCCAGTTCGCGCTCGGCCTTCAGCTGGGCGAGTTGTGCTTCGCTTTCGGCGTAACGCAGCCGCTCCTCGAAGTCGGCGGCCGCCTGATCGCGCTCGGCAGCCACGACGGTTTCGTCGATGGCCATCAGCCGCTGGACCAGCGGCGCCAGACGCGCGGCATCTCCACCGGCGTCCAACTGCACGCGCAGCAGCGCCCGCAACACCCGCAGTTCGTCGCGCCGGAGTTCCAGCCGCGAGAAATGTGCCAGCGCCCGCTGGAGCCGCTCGACGGCCAAGCCGGTGTTGCCTTCGGTCAGATCGGCCAGCGCCAGCACTTCCTCACCCATGCCGTCCAGCTGGGTGTTCTTCAATTGCCGACCCAGCGCCAGCACCCGCTCCCCGCTTTCGCGCTGCAGCGGCACATCCTGCAGGCTGCGGCCGATGCGGGCACGTTCCAGATGGATTTCGGCCGCGAGTTTGGGATCGGTGAAGCGCCCGAGCAGCCAGATGGCCTGCTCCAGCAGTCGCAATGCCGAATCGCTGTTACCGAGCTGCGCGTTGGCTCGGGCTTCGTTGCGGATCAGCCGGACCTGCATCGGCGGCGAGTCCTCCGGCCCCAGTTCGGCCCGGCCGCGCTGCGCATACTCGATCGCCAGCGCATGCTTGCCGACCGCCGCGCTGAGCGAGGACCAGGCCAGCAGCACATCTGCCCGCAACTCCGTGTCCGGCGTCTGATCCAGCAATTGCTCGGCATCGGCCAGCAGACGCTGTGCCCGATTGCTGTCGCCCAGCGCATTCCGGCCACGCGCCTCGGCGATCAGGCCACGGACTTGCAGCAGGGGCTCAGCCGCCGCCCGGGCCGCTTCCCGAGCCGCGCCGCCAGCCCGATGCTGGCAGGCCCAATCCGCACGCACCCGGCAGGCATTGGCGCGCGCCAGTTCCAGCAGTGCCACGGTGCGCTGATCCCCCAGCAGCTGCGCCTGCGGCAGCGCGGCGTCAACGCCGGACAGCGCCGCCGCCGGATCAGTGAGGGCCAGCAGCTCCAGCGGATGCTGACGACCCGCCTTCATGCTGGCATCGGCTTCCACTGCCGCAGATGCCGCGGTCGCGGTCAGCAGCAGCCCGATCAGCAGGATCAGTCGGACATGCCAAGGGGGGAATGCAATAGCCATCACGGAATGGTACCGGCGAGTGTCGTGCCACGAACGCCGTCAATCGCGGAAACGTCGGACTTCCTCGGGCCACCGCAGGTCACTGATAGAACCGCCGGGTCTCCTCCGGGGGTCGCATCGACCAGCGCTTGTAGCCCCACTGGTACTGTGCCGGCGCCTGTCGCGCCACCGACTCGACCGCAGCATTCAGCGCCGTGGCGTCCGTCGGTGGCGGCTCCAGCGGCCGCAGATGAATCACGAAGCCGCCGCGGACCCGCTCGACCCAGGCCAACACCACCGCCGCACCGCTGCTGGCGATCAGCTTGGGTGCCAACGTCATCGTGAAGGCCGGGATGCCGAAGAAAGGCGCGAAGCTGCCCTCGCCCGCCTTGGGCTGCTGGTCCGGCAGGATGCCGACGGTGCCGCCGCCGCGCAGATGCTTCAGCAAGGTCCGCACGGTCGCCGGCTCGGCCGGCAGCAGCACCGAGCCGGTCCGGCTGCGCACCGCCACCAGCAGATCCTCCAGCCAGCGCTGTTTCGGCGGCCGGTACAGCACGCGGATGTCGGTGTGCTCGCCCAGCCACAGGCTGAGCAGCTCGAAGGCACCGATGTGCGGCGTCAGCACCATGAGCGGCCGACCGCTGGCGCGCTGCGCGTCGAAGTCGGCCAGACCGCGCACCTCGAGCACCTGCGCCAGCACCGTGGCCGGCGGCCGGGTCCACAGCCAGGCCAGCTCGAACAGCGCGGCACCGGTCTGCCGCAGACTCTCGCGCCACAGCGCGTCGCGCTGTGGCGGCGGCCAATCCGGGAACGCGACCTCGAGGTTGCGGCGCGCCACCCGCGCCTCGCGCAGCGCAAGCCATCGGGCGACCGTCCCGAATGCGGCACCCAGCGCGCGCAACGCGCCAAGCGGCAACCGACCCAGCACGGTCAGCAATGCCAGCATCAGCCGTGCCTTGCGGTTCACGGCGCCGCTGCCGCCGTAAAGTCCGCGGCCCTGCCCTTGCGGAGCCGACCATGATTGCCCTGATCCAGCGCGTCCGCGAGGCCCGCGTCGACGTCGACCAGACCACCGTCGGGGCAATCGGGCCGGGGTTGCTGGCGCTGGTCGCGGTCGAACGTGGCGACGGCCAGCCACAGCTGGACCGCCTGCTCGACAAGCTGCTGCGCTATCGAGTCTTCGACGACGGCGCGGGGCGGATGAATCGCTCGCTGACCGACACCGGCGGCGGCCTGCTGCTGGTCTCGCAGTTCACGCTGGCCGCCGACACCAACAGCGGCCTGCGCCCGTCCTTCACGCCGGCCGCCGCGCCCGCGGACGCGCGCGACTGGTTCGACCGGCTGGTGGCGGCCGCCCGCGCGCGTCACCCGATCGTCGAAACCGGCCAGTTCGGCGCGCACATGCAGGTCTCGCTGACCAACGACGGGCCGGTGACCTTCCATCTGCGGGTCCCGCCCGCGGCCTGATCGCCAGGGCGGCTCAGGCATCGTCGCGATCCAGCCGCTTCGACACGCGACGGTTCTTCAGCCGCAGGTATTCCGGCAGCCCGGTCACCCGATCCCACGGCAGCGGCGCCTCGCCGACGATCAAGGGCTCCAGATAGCGGCGGGCCGCCGGCGTGATGCCGTAGCCGTCCTCACGGATGTATCCCTCCGGCAACTTGCGCTCGACCCCGGCGATCTCGGCCAGCGGATGCGGCAGCAACTCGTAGCGATACGGCCGGCCGGAGCGCCGACGCACGACCGGCATCACCGCATTCATGCCCTCCAGCGCGTACTTCACCGCCGCCTCGCCGACCTTGTACGCCACCTCGGCATCCACCGCCGAGGCCACGTGCCTCGCCGAGCGCTGCAGGTAGTCGGCGATCGCGTAGTGCACCTTGAGGCCCAGTTCGCGCGCGACCATTGCGGCGATCACCGGCCCGGCGCCGCCGAGCTGCTGGTGGCCGAAGTCATCGCTCTGGCCCTGATCGGCGAGGAAGCGGCCGGCGGCGTCGCGCACGCCCTCGGAGACCACCACCGTGCACCAGCCGACCTGCGCCACCACCTCGCGCACCCGGGCAAGGAAGCGCGCCGGATCGAAGGCGACCTCCGGGAACAGGATGACCTGCGGCGCTTCCTCGGGCTTCTTGCCGGCGAGCCCCGCGGCCGCGGCGATCCAGCCGGCATGCCGGCCCATCACTTCGAGCACGAAGACCTTGGTCGAGGTCGAGGCCATGCTGGCCACATCGAGGCTGGCCTCCAGCGTCGACACCGCCGCGTACTTCGCCACCGAGCCGAAGCCGGGGCAGAAGTCGGTGTGCGCCAGGTCGTTGTCTACCGTCTTCGGCACGCCGATGCAGCACAGATCGGCGCCCTGCGCAGCGGCATAGGCCGCCAGCTTGGCGGCCGTATCCGCCGAATCGTTGCCGCCGTTGTAGAGGAACCAGCGGATGTCGTGCGCGGCGCAGACCTCCAGAAAACGCCGGTAGCGAGCCTCGTCGCTGGCCGGATCCTTCAACTTCACCCGGCAGGAACCGAAGGCGCCGCCCGGGGTATGCCTGAGCGCGCGGATCGCCGTGTCGCTCTCGCCCGAGGTATCGATCAGGTCCTCGGTCAGAATCCCGGCGATGCCGTCGGCCCCGGCATAGACCTTCAGGATTCGCGACTTGTGCTTGCGCGCCGTCTCGATCACGCCGGCCGCGGTGGCGTTGATCACCGCGGTGACCCCGCCGCTCTGGGCGTACAACAGATTTCCGGTCTTTCGTGCGCGCTCTACGACCATGGTCGCCATTATCCGGGTTTGACTGGGGGTGCCCGGGACGCTAGCGTTCCCGGCAGGCTTTGCCAAGGCAAGGCACCCGCTCCCCATTGCAAGGAATCCGCAGCAGATGCGTATCGTCTTTCTCGGCGCGCCCGGTTCGGGCAAGGGCACGCAGGCCAGCCTGCTGAAGGAGCGCCTCGGCCTCGCCCACATCTCGACTGGCGATCTGCTGCGCGCGCAGGTGGCAGCCGGCACCGAACTCGGTCGGGCCGCAAAGGAAGTGATGGCCCGCGGCGAGCTGGTGTCCGACGCCATCGTGCTCGGCATGCTGGAAGCCCGGATGGCCGAGCCCGATGTCGCCAACGGCTACATCCTCGACGGCTACCCGCGCAACTCGGCGCAGGCCGTGGCGCTCGACGCACTGCTCGATCGGCTCGGCATGCCGGTGGATCGCGCGGTGTTGCTCGAAGTCGCCGACGAGGTGCTGCTGGTCCGCATCGCCGAGCGCTCGCGCAAGGAAGGCCGCGCCGACGACAACCCGGAGAGCTTGCGCACCCGCCTGACCGTCTACCAGGACCAGACCGCCCCGGTGATCGAGCACTACGCCGTCAAGGGCAACCTGCGCCGCGTGGCCGGCCTGGGCTCCGTCGAGGAGATTCACGCCCGCATCCGCGACGCGCTGGCCTGAAGCCGGCGTCTTTCCGGCAGATCTTTCGAGCGACGGCGGCCTCCGGGCCGCCGTCGTCGTTTCAGCCGAACCAGCGCCAGCCGGTCTCCAGTCCCCACAGCCAGCCGTGGCCGTCGCTGCGACCGAGCCACAACCCGACCAGCGCGTGGGCCAGCACGATCGACAGCGCATCGCTGCGGCGGGCGTACCAGGTCAGCGCCACCGTGGCACCCAACAGGCAGAGCAGCATCAGCTCGAAATTCGGCAGGTGCATCAGCGCGAAACCGGCCGCCAGCAGGCGGGTCCGCGTGCCGGTGTCCAGCACCGCCAGCGCCGGCCACAGCCCGAGCAGCAGCAGACCCTGCTGGAGCAGCGCGAAGCCGAGGTAGCGGGCGTCGTCGTCAGGCCCGCCGCCGGTGGCGATGCTCAAACCCAGCGCCACCGCGAGGGGCAGCGACAACGCCCAGACGGGCGCCCGCCACCGCTGCGATCCGCGCGATTCCCACGCCAGCAGGACTGCCGCCAGCCCGATCAGCACCAGTGGGGCGGTCAGAGGCGCGCCGATCGGCGCCAGATTCAGGCACACCAGCGCCGCGAGCAGCGCCGCCGCCGCACTCGCCAGCCGACGGAAGAACCCGAGCAGCACGGCGATCGCGGCCAGCAGACTGGCGGCCCAGCCCGCGTACACCGAACCCGCCCGCAGCGCGTCCGCCCCCGGCAAAGCGGGCTCCAGCGCCAGCAGCCGCTGCGGCTCGGCGGCCCAACTGGCCTCGATGGCATGGCGGGCCGGGCCCGGCCCGATCCAGCCGCGCACGGTCTGTATCGTCCGCACGTCCAGCGATGCCGCCGCTGCAAAGCCCAGCGATCCCAGCCGCAGCACGCAGCCCGGCGCGGCCTCTACGTAGAGGCGCAGGGCACGCTGCAGGCGCGGCAGTTCGGACAGCGACCGCGGCGACCCATCGGTTTGCTCGCGCGGCAGCCAGCCGAGCGAGTGGAGGTCGACCAGCGTCGCCGGCAAGCCCTGACCCCAGCCCAGCGTGGCGCCGGTCGGCAATTCCACCGGCGTGGACATCCAGGCGGCATCCCCGGTGTCGCCATCCAGCAGCAGCCGCAGCGACGCCGGGCAGCTGGCATCGGCCAGCAGCATCACTTCGCGGAACACGCCCAGATCCAGCGTGCGACCCTCGAACCGCAGGCCGAAGTAGACGCCCGCCGCCTCGAAGTCGATCCGCGCCGGTTCGACCACCGTGGTGCCCAGCACCGCCGGCGTGTAGCGGCCACCCTGCACTTCTGCGCCGATCAACTGCGCAGGGCTGCTGAAGTCGAAGCGGATCGGACTGAAGCCGGACTCGAAGGCGGCGGCGTCGACGGCGCGACGCTCCTCGACGCGCTCGTGCAGACCGGCCAGACCCAGATACCAGCCGAGCACCAGCGGCAGCAGCAAGAGCGGCCAGGACAGCAGGCGCCAGACCGACGCCGCCCGCGAGCGTGGCGCCGCAGGGTTCATCCGCCGCGCCGACCCTCGACCAGCTGGTCGCAGCGGGCCGCGCAAATCAGGTCATTCAGCGATAGCCCGCCGACATCGTGGGTGCTGAAGCGGACGCGGACCCGGTTGTAGCCGACCTCCAGATCCGGATGGTGGTCCTCGTTGTGTGCCACCCAGGCCAGCGCATTCACGAAGGCCATCGTGTGGTGGTAATCGGCGAAGCGCAGCACGCGGACCATCTCGCTGTCGTCATCGGCGATCTGCCAGTGGGTGAAGATCTCGCGCGCCTGGGCGACCGATTCGGCGTCCAGACGGTGCTGCGGGCCTTTCAGCGGCAGGCAGTGGCTGTTGGCGAGGCTGGCGCGATCCATGCTTCATCTCCGTTTCCACGTTGGACCCGGATCATAGGCGCCCATCCCGCCAACCCGGAACACCGATGATCGACGTTGAGGAATCCGCGGCCGCCTATTTCCGCAAGCTGATCGAGCAGCAGGGCATCGACGGACTCGGCGTCCGGATGCGCGTGGTCCATCCGGGCACACCGCAAGGCGATTGCAAGCTGGAGTTCTGCGAGCCCGAAGACGTGACGATCGACGATGTCGCCGTCGACCAGCCGGGCTTCACGATCTACGTCGACCGCCATCAGCTGCCGTGGCTGGAAGGCGCCAGCATGCGCTACGACGGCGACCGCACCGGCGGCCAGCTGACGATCCGCGCGCCGAAACTCAAGGGCAGCGTCCCCGACGCCGATGCCTCGATCGTCGAACGCGTCCAGTACGTGCTCGACACCGAAGTCAACCCGGGCGTCGCCTCGCATGGCGGCAAGGTCAGCCTGGTCGAGATCAGCCGCGACGGCGTGGTCGTGCTGCGCTTCGGCGGCGGCTGTCAGGGCTGCTCGCAGGTCAGCGTCACGCTGAAGCACGGCGTCGAGCAGTCGCTGGCCCGTATCCCCGGTGTCACCGCCGTTCGCGACGTCACCGACCACGAGTCGGGGGAGAACCCGTACTACCGGGCCTGAGGGTCAGAGATCGCCAAATATGGCGTCGATGTCGCGTGCGCCGTGCAACAGGCGCACCACCTCGATACCGTCGTGCAGCGGCAGATAGAACACGACATGACGTCCTGATGGGAGGCTGCGCAAGCCGGGAGCCAGCTCGTTGCGAAGCCGCCCATCAGTGGCTGGGTCGCCAGCAGATTCAACCTGACATCGAGTTGCTCGATCCAGTGATCGGCGGCTTCGATGCCGCTGATCTCGGCGATGTAATCCCAAACCCCGAGGATGTCCTCTCTGGCCAGCGGTCGGCGCAGCACCCGGCCCATCTGGCTCAGCCAGAACGACTGGCGCGTCGGACCCGCGCTTCACGCTTGACCGCTTCGGCATCCCAAGGTTGAGGCTCGCCGCTGTCCAGCCCCCGACGGATTTCCGCCTTCAGCTCCGACAATCTCGCCTCGCGCAGCCTGTCCTGCTCACCCATCAGGCGCAGGGCCTCCCGGACGACCTCGCTGGCGGAGCCATACAAGCCGGACGCAACTTTGGCGCGCACCATTTCCTCGAGCTGCGGCGTCAGATTGACGTTCATGCCCATCGGGTCGCTCCTTCCACTTGGTCAACGGCACTCTATCCGGAAGTGTCAAGGTTGGACATCGTTTTCCTGGGAACGCCGACGTCTTCGTCGGCACCGGAGCCTCAGGCCGGCGAGGACGCCGGCGTTCCCGGGAGAGCCTCACGCCGCCAGCGGCACCCGCTCCAGCGCGGCGCGGATCGGGCCGAGGAAGCCGGCGATCCGCTGGCCGAGGTCGGCGGCGTCGGTGGCGCCAGCCATCTGCTCGACCAGCGCACTACCGATGACCACGCCATCGGCGAAGGCGCCGAGCGCGCCGGCGCTGTCGGCGTCGCGGACGCCGAAACCGACGCAGACCGGCACGCTGGTCAGCCGCTTCAGACCCTCGACGACTTGGCGCACCGGGCCGGCCTCCAGCCGGGCGGCGCCGGTGATGCCCTTGAACGACACGTAGTACAGGAAGCCTTGCGCCGCGGCGGCAATGCGCTGCTGGCGGACCATGGATGTGGTCGGCGCGACCAGATGGATCTGCTTCAGCCCCTGCGGCGCCAGCAAGCCACCCAGCTCGGCGGATTCATCGATCGGGCAATCGACCACCAGCAGCGCATCGGCACCGGCGGTCGCGGCATCGGCAACGAAAGCCTCGCGGCCGTACTGCTCGATCGGATTCAGATAGCCCATCAGCACCAGCGGCGTGTCGCCATCCTGCGCGCGGAAGCTGCGGACGCTGTCGAGTACGTGCTTCAGGCCCACGCCCTTGGCGATCGCGCGCTCGTTGGCCTGCTGGATTACCGGGCCGTCGGCCATCGGATCGGAAAACGGCATGCCCAGCTCGATCAGGTCGGCGCCGGCGCTGACCAGCGCGTGCAGCGCCGGGACGGTCAGCGCCGGGTCCGGGTCACCGGCGGTCATGAAGGGAATCAGCGCCGGCCGGCCAGCGGCCTTCAGCGCGGCGAAGCGGCGGTCGATACGGGACGTGGTGCTCATCGGGAACCTCGAAAGTCGTGATTACGTCATTGCGACCGCGAGCCTACGTGGCGGGAAGCAATCCAGCTGTTGACGCGGGCCGCCGCTGGATCGCCACGTCGCTGCGCTCCTCGCGATGACGAACTCGCCTCAGAATGGCATTGGGGCGCTATGGTGGATGCGGGATCGCCGCGCTCAGAAGCTGGTCACCCGCATCAGGGTGTTCAGATCCTTGTCGCCGCGGCCCGACAGATTGATCAGCACGATGGCATCTTTCGGCAGCTCGCGGGCCAGCTTGATCCCGTGGGCGACTGCGTGCGAGCTCTCCAGCGCGGCGAGGATGCCCTCCTGCCGGGCCAGCAGATGGAAGGCCTCCAGCGTCTCGGCATCGGTGGCACCGACGTACTGGGCGCGGCCGGTGTCCTTGAGCCAGGCGTGCTCGGGACCGACGCCCGGATAGTCGAGGCCAGCCGACACCGAATGCGTATCGATGATCTGGCCGTCCGGATTGCTCAGCAGGTAGGTGCGGTTGCCGTGCAGCACGCCGGGCTTGCCGCGACACAGGCTGGCAGCGTGTTCGCCGGAGTCCAGCCCCTTGCCGGCCGCCTCGACGCCGTAGAGCGCCACGCCCGGGTCGTTCAGGAAAGGATGGAACATCCCGATGGCATTCGAGCCACCGCCGACGCAGGCGACCACCGCATCCGGCAGCCGGCCGTAGCGTTCCAGCATCTGCGCCCGCGCCTCGCGGCCGGCGATGGCGTTGAAATCACGGACCAGCGTCGGATACGGATGCGGGCCAGCCACCGTGCCGATCATGTAGAAGGTGTGGTCGACGTTGGTGACCCAGTCGCGCAGCGCCTCGTTCAAGGCGTCTTTCAGCGTCTTCGAACCGCTCTCGACCGGGACCACGGTGGCACCGAGCAGCTTCATCCGGAACACGTTCGGCTGCTGCCGCTCGACGTCGATCGAGCCCATGTAGACCACGCATTCCAGCCCCAGCCGGGCGGCAACGGTGGCGCTGGCCACGCCATGCTGGCCGGCGCCGGTCTCGGCGATGATCCGCCGCTTGCCCATCCGCTTCGCCAGCAAGGCCTGGCCGACGGTGTTGTTGATCTTGTGCGCGCCGGTGTGGTTCAGGTCCTCGCGCTTCAGCACGATCTGCGCGCCGCCGGCGTAGCGGGTCAGCCGCTCACAGAGGTACAGCGGCGAGGGCCGGCCGACGTAATCCTGCAGGTCGCGGTCCAGTTCGGCCATGAACTCGGGGTCGGATTTCAGTCGGGCATAGGCGGCGGCCAGTTCTTCCAGCGGCGCCATCAGCGTCTCGGCCACGTAGCTGCCGCCGAAGGCGCCGAAATGGCCGTGCTCGTCCGGCATCGACATGTAGTCCACCGGATCGGCCGGTTCCGGCGCGGAAACGCTCAGGTCTTCCATCAGGGCTGCCTCGGGGTCGGGTCGTTGGAGCAAAGCACGGGGGCGGTGGAGGAAAGGGAAACCTGCAGGCTCCCGGCCGAATCCGGACGCGAGTCTGCGGGGAGCCCGGGATCGGCCGGCGTCAGGTCGGCAGGTGCAAAGGCGCCTGCACGGCCAGCTGCTGGTCGGCGATGCGAACCGCGGCAACGAAATCGCGCATCTGCTGCACCGACTTGCGGCCGGGCGCATCCTCGATGCCGCTGGACACGTCCACCGCCCACGGCTGCAGGCTCAGCATCGCTGCACCGACACGTTCCGGCGTCAAGCCGCCGGCCAGAATCAGCCGTTGCGCACCGGGCGTCAGGCTGTCCCAGTCCAGTCGCTCGCCGCTGCCGCCCATGGCACCCGGCGGGTGACCGTCGAGCAGCAGCGCCGTCGCAGTGTAATAGCGCGTTGTAAAGTCTGCTAGCCGCTGCCGAGCCTGCTCCGGCGTCGCCGCGACCGAACCGCCCATCGGCACGGCCTTCAGGTACGGCAAGCCCCACGGCGTGCAGTCCTCCGGTGGTTCAACCCCATGAAACTGCAGCAAGGTCGGCCGGAAACTGTCCAGCACGGTCTGGATGTCGGCGGCGGCAGCGTCCATGAACAATGCCACCGTGCTGACGAACGGCGGCAGCGCCGCGGCGATGTCGGCAGCGACCTCGGGCTGGATGTTGCGCCGGCTGCCCGGCACGAAGACGAAGCCCAGCGCATCGACGCCGAGTTCGGCGGCCAGCAGCGCGTCTTCGAGACGGGTGATCCCGCAGAACTTGATCCGGGTGCGTTTCATTCGCTGTCCTCCTCGGGCGCCGAGGCAGGTCGGCGCGGGTCGATGCGGGCCTTGTCGCTGGTGAAGGCCGGCGGAAATCCGAAGCGCGGTGGATAGCAGGGCCCGCGGTAGCAGAGCCCGCCCGGCGGCGCGGTCGGCCCGGCGGCACGACGGTCGCGGGCCGCCAGCACCTCGGCGATCCAGCCCGGCGGCCGTTCACCGCGCCCGACCAGCAGCAGCGAGCCGACCAGATTGCGGATCTGGTGGTGCAGGAAGGCGTTGGCCTCGACGTCGAAACGCACCTCGGCGTCGACGCCGGTGATCTCGATCGCGTCCATCCGCCGCCATGGGCTCTTCGACTGGCACTGCACCGCGCGGAAGCTGGTGAAGTCGTGCTCGCCAAGCAGGGCCGCGGCCGCTGTCCGCATCGCCGGCAGATCCAGTGACAGCCGCTCCCACGCCAGCGACTCGCGCCCCAGCGCCGGGCGCACCGACCGACACAGCAGCCGGTAGCGATAGCGCCGCGCCACCGCGCTCTTCTGCGCGTGGAAGTCCGCCGGCACCTCGCGGGCGTCGACCACCGCGACGTCGGCCGGCAGCTGGGTGGTGACGCCCAGCATCCAGGCGCGCGGCAAGCGGCGGGCCGGCGTGTCGAAGTGCACCACCTGACCCACCGCATGCACGCCAGTGTCGGTGCGGCCGGATGCGGTCAGCGTGACCGCGTGGTTGGCGACCGCCGACACGGCGGCGGTCAGCACCTGCTGCACGCTCGGCCCCTGCTGCTGGGCCTGCCAGCCCAGATAGGCGCTGCCGTCGTACTCCACGGTCAGCGCGATGCGGCGCGTGTCGCCGCTCACGCCTGCCGTCTCAGGCCCAGCCAGCCGCCGAGCACCAGCAGCAAGGGCGGCAACAGATAGGCCACGGCCATCTCCCAGCGATAGGTCTCGAACAGGTTGGCCAGCGTGCGCTGGGCGAAGAAGAACACCAGCGCCAGCACGATGCCGAGGAAGATCTGCTTGCCGGCGCCGCCGCTGCGCAGCGTGCCGAAGGCAAACGGGATCGCGGCGAACACCAGCGCCAGCGTCGCCAGCGGCAGGGTCAGCCGATACCACAGCGCCGATTCGAAGGGCAGCGCATCCAGCCGATTGGCGCGGGCAAAGGCGATGCTGTCGAGCAACTCGCCGATCCCCAGATAGCGCGGCCGCAGCGCCGTGGCGTTGATCAGGTCGGCGTCGATCGGGCTGTCCACCGTGAGTGTCGGGCTCTGCGATTGCCGCACCTGCTCGGGGGCGATCTCGCGGATGCGCACGTCCTGCAGCAGCCAGCCACCGGCTTGCTGGCGGGCGGTGGCTGCTTCGGTGAGCCGGACCAGCTGTCGCGACTCGAAGTCCAGCACCCGCACCTGCCAGAGTTCCAGCGGCTGACCGGGCCGGCTGACCACCTGCCCGGCGTTCCAGATCCGCTCGCCATCGCGAATCCAGAAGCCCGAAAACGCCGTCAATCCCACGCCCGCCGACTTGGCCTGCGCGACCATCGCGTTTGCCCGCCGATCGGCGCTGGAGCCCAGCAGCTCGATGCCGGCGGCCAGTGGCAAGAGCAGCAGCGCCACGGCGACGATCGAGGCGACCGCAATGCGCGCGCGCGAATAGCCGGCCGCCTGCAGCGCGATCAGCTCGCTCTTCGCCGCCAGCTGGCCGAGCCCCAGCAAGGTGCCGATCACCGCGGCATACAGGAACAGACCGTAGCCCCGCCGCGGCAGGGTCAGCAGCGTGTACCCGAGCACGGCACTAGCGTCGTAATTACCGATGCCGATTTCGTCCAGCTCGTTGACCAGCACCGACAGCGAATCAATCGCGACCAGCACCAGCCAGACCCCGGCGACTGCCGGCAGCACCGTCCGCAGCAGCAGCCAGGAGATCCGCGTCATGCCGGCTGCGTCCCGAGCATGCGGCGAACGGCAACCTGGGCACGGCGTGCCGCCAGCCAGCGCGGCAGCCACAGCGCCAGAACCAGGACCAGCATCGCCACGTGCACCCACAGCGTGCCCAGCCACTCGGGGCCGCGGCCGAGCACGTACCAGCCCTTGGCCAGCGCGCTCAGGTTGGCGTAGACGATGAACAGCAGCAGCCCCATCACGATCCGGCCCCAGCGCAGCTGGCGGGGCGCCGAGCGCGCCAGGATCGGCGCCAGCAGGATCAGCAGCAGCACCTGCAGGGGAGCGGCGAGCCGTGCCTCCAGCTCGGCGCGCACCGGCCGCTCGCCGGCCGGCCACTGCTCCAGCAGCTGCGGCAGCGTCAGTCGCTCCAGCGGATCGATGCGATCCGGCTGGAGCTGTTCGGGCAGCAGGATCGTGGCGCCATCGAAGGCCGCCCGCTCGACGGCCATTCCTTCGGTCGGCACCGCCACACGCTCGCCGCCGACCAGCTCCAGCTCGGTCGCACCGCCCTCGGTGGCATGGACCGCACCGGCCGCCGCGCGGATCACCTCCAGCTGGCCCCCGCGCTCGCGCAGGATCAGCACGTCGGCGAGCTGCTTCGCATCGGCATCGAGCTCGCTGGCATAGACCACGATGCCGCTGCCAGACATCTCGATGAAGCGGCCGGGTTCCAGGCCGGCCACCGCCAACTCGCGATTGGCCCGTTCGGCCATCTCGGCGGCGATATCACGAGCCTGCGGCGAGATCTGCAGCGACAGCGCGGCGGTCAGCAGCGCCAGCGGCACGCCGAAAAACAGCGCCGAACCGAGCAGCCGGTGCTCACCGTAGCCGCTGGCTGCCAGCACCGCCATTTCGGCATCGCGATACAGCCGGCCATAGGCCATCACCACCGCCAGAAACGCCGCCAGCGGCAGCAGCAGCACCAGCGCCTGCGGCATCCGGAGGGCAATCTGCGGCAACAGCAGGCTGGCCGGGAAATGGCCGCGAGCGATCTTGCTCAGCACGTCGGTGAGCAGACCGCTGAACAGGATGAGCACGAGGACGATGCCGATCGCGCCGCAGGCAATCAGGATTTCCCGTCGCAGATACCGGCCGAGTACCGCGGACATGCTCAGGCCCGATCCGGGCCGCGGGCCACCATGCGTGCCTCAGCGCTCCGGGCGCGAGAGTTCCTCGTCGGTCGGCAGGGGCTGTCCGGTATAGGCATGGAGGAAGGCTTCGGTCAGCAATTCGCTGATGGTGGCATGCCGGAGCTTTTTCACCTGCCGGCGCGTGCGTTCGTCGGTCAGCAGCTTCAGCACGTGCACCGGAATCGTGACGGTGAGCTTCTTGGTCTCCTCGGCCCGCCGACCGCGTTCGACATAGGGCTCGACATAGCCTGGGCCTGCGTCGTCATCAACGGATACGGGGGTGCGATTCTGACCGGCCATGGCAATCCTCGGAGCAGCGGGAAGAAGGTCCGACCGAGGCGGACCCGACAACGATGATGCGCCAGCGCCACCGGGAGCGGGCGGGGCCGTCGTGCCCTGCCGGCGCAACCCCAAAAGCTAGCCCCGCGCCCGTTCAGCTGTCAACGCGAGGGGATCGCATCTTCACATCCGTCCCGTATCCTCCGGCACTTCCTGAATCGCGCCGCGGAGTCCCGTCATGCTGACGACCATCCTGCTGCTGCCCTTCGCCACCGCGCTGCTGCTCGCCCTGTTGCCGGCGATCGGCAAACGCGCTGCCGCCACGCTGGCCGGCATCGGCACGCTGACCGCCCTCGCACTATTGCTCGGCATGGGGCCGACCGTCTTCGACGGCACCGTGGTGAAAAGCAGCACCGAGTGGATCCCGAGCCTCGGACTGGCCTTCAGCCTGCGCGTCGACGGTTTCGCCTTCATGTTCGCCCTGCTGGTGCTCGGCATCGGCGCGTTGATCGTGCTGTATGCCGCGTACTACCTGAGCGACTCGGACCCGCCCGAACGCTTCTTCGCCTACCTGATGTTCTTCATGGGCGCGATGCTCGGGGTGACCATCTCCGGCAATTTGCTGCTGCTGGTGCTGTTCTGGGAGTTGACCAGCATCTCCAGCTTCCTCTTGATCGGTTACTGGAATCAACGCCATGACGCCCGCGCCGGCGCGCGGATGGCCTTCGCGATCACCGGCGGCGGCGGGCTGTGCCTGCTGGCCGGTGTGCTGCTGATCGGCCATATCGTCGGCAGCTACGAGCTGGACGTGGTGCTGGCTGCCGGCGACGCGATCCGCGCCCATGCGCTGTACCTGCCGGCCCTGCTGCTGATCCTGATGGGCGCCTTCACCAAGAGCGCGCAGTTCCCGTTCCACTTCTGGCTGCCGCACGCGATGGCGGCGCCGACGCCGGTGTCGGCGTACCTGCACTCGGCGACGATGGTCAAGTGCGGCGTCTTCCTGATCGCACGGATGTACCCGGCGCTGGCCGGCACCGAGGAGTGGTTCTTCCTGGTGACCGGCTTCGGTCTGATCACGATGTTCGTCGGCGCCTATCTGGCGCTGATCCAGCAGGACCTGAAGGGCCTGCTCGCCTATTCGACGATCTCGCACCTCGGCCTGATCACGCTGCTGTTCGGCATGAACTCGCCGGTGGCGGTCGTCGCCGGCGTGTTCCACATCATCAACCACGCCACTTTCAAGGCCTCGTTGTTCATGGCTGCCGGGATCATCGACCACGAAACCGGCACCCGCGACTTCAGAAAGCTCGGCGGGCTGTGGCGTTACATGCCCTGGACCGGCACGTTGGCGATCATCGCGGCCGCCGCGATGGCCGGCGTCCCGCTGTTCAACGGCTTTCTGTCCAAGGAGATGTTCCTGGAGCAGGCGCTGAAGCTGGAAACCGGGCGCTACTACGACCTGGTCGTGCCCGGGCTGGCGCTCCTGGCCAGCGTGTTCTCGGTGGCCTACTCGCTGCGCTTCATCCACGACGTGTTCTTCGCCCCATCGCCGACCGGCTTCGGCAACCACACCCCGCACGAGCCACCGCGATTCATGAAGGTGCCGGTCGAGGCGCTGGTGATCCTCTGCATCCTGGTCGGCCTGTTCCCGAACCTGATCGTCGGCAGTCTGCTCGCCGCCAGCGCCGGTGCGGTGCTCGGCGGCCCGCTGCCGGAGTACAAGCTGGCGATCTGGCACGGTTTCAACCTGCCGCTGCTGTTCTCGGCGATCGCGCTGGCGGGGGGCATCGGGCTGTATTTCTTCCTGCAGCGGCGGAACCGGCTGCACGCCATCGACCGCGCCTCGCGCGGCAAGCGCACCTACGACGCCCAGATCGCGGCGCTGATCGGCGCCGCCCGCCGGGTGACCGCCACGCTGGAGACCGGCAGCTTCACCCGCTATGCGGTGATGCTGTTCGCCACCGTCCTCGGCGCTGCCCTGTTCGGTCTGCTCCCGCAGTGGCCCACGGTCGGCCCGGTGGCGAACCAGCCGATCGACGCGCTGAGCCTGATGCTGCTGCTCTGCGTGCTGGTCGGCACCTGGGGCACCGTGCGCTTTCACGCCGACCGACTGCTGGCGCTGATCGTGGTCGGCGTGGTCGGCCTCGCCGTCAGCCTGACCTTCGTGCTGCTGTCGGCGCCGGACCTGGCGCTGACCCAGTTGCTGGTCGAGATCGTCACCATCGTGCTGCTGCTGCTGGCGCTGCGCTACCTGCCGCAGACATCAAAGCCCGAGCCGAAATCCGCCGCCCGCTGGCTGCACGCGGCGCTGGCGATCGGCACTGGCGTGTTCACCGCGTGGGTCAGCTGGCTGATCCTGACCCGTCCGGCCGTGCCGCAGGTGCCCGAGTACATGCTGGCCCGCACGATTGCCGAGGGCGGCGGCGCCAACGCGGTCAACGTAATCCTGGTCGACTTCCGCGGCTTCGATACGCTGGGTGAGATCGCCGTGTTCGGCATCGCCGCCCTGGCGATCTACGCCGCGTTGAAGGGCGGTCGCGCCGAGCCACGCGCCGAGGAAGGCCGCCGGCCGCGCACGCCGGTGCTGCTGAACCGCGCCTCCGACCTGCTGCTGCCGTTTGCGGTGCTGGTGTCCTTCTACCTGTTCCTGCGCGGCCACAACGTACCGGGCGGCGGATTCATCGGCGGGCTGGTACTCGGCATCGCGATGGCCATGCAGTACCTCGCCATCGGTCGCGAGCGCTTCGAGTCGGCGTTCCGCACCGACTGGAACCTGTGGATCGGCTGGGGCGTGCTGATCGCCGCGTTGACCGGCGTCGGCAGCTGGGTCCTCGGCTACCCCTTCCTGACCAGCACCACGCCCTACGTCGACCTCCCGCTGCTGGGCAAGGTGCCCTTTGCCAGCGCGATGGCCTTCGACACCGGCGTCTATCTGGTCGTGATCGGCGGCACCGTGCTGATGCTCGCCGCGCTGATCCGGCTGGAGCGCCCCGCCGCGCCGGCCGCCATCCAAGGAGGCAAGCCCTGATGGAACTGCTGCTCGCCATCGGCATCGGCGCGCTGGTCGCCGGCGGGATCTGGCTGATCCTGCGCGCCCGCGTCTTCGACGTGATCCTCGGCCTGACGCTGCTGTCCTACGCCGTCAACGTGCTGATCTTCTCGATGGGCCGGCTGCGCTTCGCCGCCGCCCCGCTGGTCGACAAGGCGGTCGAGAACCCCGGCCTCGCCCAGTACACCGACCCGCTGCCGCAGGCCCTGGTACTGACCGCCATCGTCATCGGCCTCGCGATGACCGCGCTGCTGGTGGTCGTGGCGCTGAAGGCCTACGCCGATGGTGGCAGCGACCACATCGACGGAGACGCGCGATGAGGCCATCCGGATTCGACACCAGCCCCGAGACCTCGTCATCGCAAGGCGCGCAGCGCCGTGGCGATCTCGGCGGGCGACAGCCCTTCGAGGCCAACGCAACCTTGCCCACGCACGGAGACGCGCGATGAGCCTCGGCCTCCACGATCACCTGCCGGTGCTGCCGGTCCTGCTGCCGCTGCTGGCCGGCGGCCTGCTGGTGCTGCTGCACAACAAGAGTCTGATGCTGCGCCGCACCATCGCGCTGATCGCCAGCCTGATGCTGTTGGGGCTCGGCCTCGCCGCCTGCGTCGAAGTCGCTGGCGGCACGCTCCACGTCTACCAGCTGGGCAACTGGCCGAGCTGGGCCGGCATCGTGCTGGTGCTGGACCGGCTGTCGGCGCTGATGGTCACGCTGACCGCGCTGCTGGGGGTTGCGGGCCTGCTGTTCTCGGCCGGCGGCATCGACCAGCGCACCCCGCACTTCCACGCGCTGTACCTGTTCCAGCTCGCCGGACTCTGCGGCGCATTTCTCACCGGCGACCTGTTCAACCTGTTCGTGTTCTTCGAAGTCCTGCTGATCGCCAGTTACGGCCTGCTGCTGCACGGCGGCGGCGTCGAGCGCTACCGCCGCGCCCTGCACTATGTCAGCTTCAACCTGATCGGCTCGGCGCTGTTCCTGATCGCGGTGGCCTGGCTCTACGGCCTGGTCGGCACGTTGAACATGGCCGACATGGCCGCGAAGATCGCCACGGCGCCAGCCACCGACCTGCCGCTGATCCGCACCGCCGCGATCACGCTGCTGGTGGTCTTCGCGATCAAGGCCGCCTTGCTGCCGCTGTACTTCTGGCTGCCCGGCACCTACTCGGCCGCCACCGCGCCGGTCGCCGCGCTGTTCGCCGTGATGACCAAGGTCGGCTTCTACGCCAGCCTCCGCGTCAGTTCGCTGTCGCTTGGTACTGGCGATCTGGCCGGCTTCGCCGATCAGCTGTTCCTGCTGCTGGGCGCTGCCACGCTGATTCTGGCGGCGCTGGGGGCGCTGGCCGCGCAGAGCCTGCGCCGGCTGGTCGCCTATCTGGTGGTCGCCTCCGCGGGCACGCTGTTCATCGCACTGGGCCAGCGCGAGGTCGATGTCACCGCGGCAGCCCTGTACTACCTCGTGCACAGCAGCCTTGCCGCCGCATTGCTGTTCCTGCTGGCCGAACAGATCCACGCGCGCCGACGCCACGCCGGCGACACCATGAACCGCCCCGACGCCCGCCTGCCCGCCGCGCTGGGCGTCGGATTCGCCATCGCGGCCATTGCCGCCGGCGGCCTGCCGCCGCTCTCCGGTTTCCTCGCCAAAGCCTGGCTGCTCGGCGCCATCGAGCTGCCTGGCGGCGGCAACGTCTGGACGGTGATCCTGATCGCCAGCTTCCTGATGCTGGTCGCGCTGGTCCGCGCCGGCTCCGCCCTGTTCTGGAAGCACGACGACACCCCGCCAACCACCGTCAGCGCGCCCATCGCCGAACGCGTCGCCATTTTCGGCCTGATCGGCGCCCTGCTGGCCCTGGCCATCCACGCCGAGAGCGTCTATCGCTACACCCGGGACGCTGCCGAGCAGCTGGCCCGGCCGCAGCTGTACATCGACGCCACCGTGCCGAAGGCTCGCGTCCCGGCCCCGTCGATGCCGGAGGCCACGCCATGACTGCTGCCCGTAACCTCGCCGCGACCCGTGTCAATCCGATGGCCGCCCATCTCCAGGACGATGTCATCGCGAGGCGCAGCCTTCAGCCGCGAGCGAAGCGTGGCGGTCCGTGGCGAACTCCGGTCCCGTGCGGCAACACATCGACGCCGGAACCGGGATTTTTCGAAAAACGCGCGACTCGCAGATTGCTGACAACCCTCCCCGGAAACGGAGCCCGGCCATGAAGCTGCTCCCCGCTCCAGTCACCACGCTCGCACTGATCGTCGCCTGGATCCTGCTCAACGGCTTCAGCCTGGGTCATCTGCTCCTGGGCGCCGCACTCGGCGTGCTGATTCCGCTGTGGATCAAACCGCTGCGCAGCAATCCGAGCCGCCCCCACCACCCCGGAACCATCGCGCGGCTCACCTGGATCGTATTGGTGGACATCGTCATGTCGAATATCGACGTCGCCCGCCGGATTCTCGGGCCGGAAAAGGCCATCCACCCCGGCTGGATCTGGGTCCCGCTGGACATTACGGATCAACAGGGCATTGCCATTCTGGCCGGGATCATTACCACCACCCCCGGCACGCTGTCGGTGGACCTGAGTCCGGACCACAAGCACCTGCTGGTGCACTGCTTCCACCTGGACAACGCCGACGACACCATCGCCGCCATCAAGCAGCGCTACGAGCGGCCTCTGCTGGAGATCTACCCGTGACCGACGCCGTCCTGCCCTGGGTCACCGTCGCCTTTGCGGTGTCCATGCTGCTTTGCCTCTACCGACTCTGGGTCGGCCCCTCCCTGCCCGACCGCGTTCTCGCGCTGGACACGCTCTACGTCAACACGATGGCCCTGCTCGTGCTGATCGGCCTGTGGATCCAGAACGCCGTGTACTTCGAAGCGGCGCTGATGATCGCCATGCTCGGCTTCATCAGTACCGTTGCGCTCTCACGCTACCTGGCTCAGGGCAAGGTGGTGTCATGACCCTGCACCCCGCACTCGACGCGCTGATCGCCGCCCTGCTCGTCGGCGCCGCCTTTTTCGCCCTGGTCGGCAGCATCGGCCTGGTCAAGTTGGGCGACTTCATGAAACGCCTCCACGGCCCCACCAAAGCCAGCACCCTCGGCGTCGGCGGCGTGCTCATCGCCTCAATTCTCTACTTCACCGTCGCCGGCAACGCGCCCTTCCTGCACGAGCTGCTGATCACCGGCTTCGTCTTCCTCACCGCCCCGATCGGCGCCCACCTGATGGCCCACGCCGCCATGCGCTTCGACGCCACCGCCGAACCGCCGCCAGCACCGGGCCAAAAACCTGAACGGAGTGACGCAGGGTGACGCATCACGTCACATCCTGACCGGCGCCCCAGCACGCTCCACCGAACCCGCAGCCACGACATCCCGCGTCGCACCCGTGCAACCCACAGAAACCGCGCTCTGACGCGGTTTCTGTGGGTTGAGCCACCCTGAATTCCCGTTCAGCCGATCCGCCCGCTAACCGCAGCCCTTGGCACGGACCCTGCTTACTAGAGGGCACGCGGAGACGAATCCACCGCGTCCCACCCAGCCACGAGGTGTACTATGAAGCTGCAGAAAGGTTTCACCCTGATCGAACTGATGATCGTCGTCGCGATCATCGCCATCCTGGCCGCCATCGCCATCCCGGCCTACCAGGATTACACCATCCGCGCCCAGGTCAGCGAGTGCACCGTCCTCGCCTCGGGCGCCAAGACCGCCGTCGCCGAAGTCTGGCAGAACACCGGCAACTTCCCGACGACCAATGCCACGGCTGGCCTCGCTGCCGCTGCTGACATCTCGGGCACCTACGTGACCTCTGTGACGGTCGGTGCTGGCGGCCAAGTGACCTGCACGTATGGCGGCGCAGCCAATGCGGCGATCAGTGGTTCCACCCTGAACCTCACGCCGACCGCCGCCACGGGCGCCGGTAGCGTGGAGTGGAGTTGCAACAGCACGATCCTTGATCGTTACCTGCCGACGATCTGCCGCTAATCGCAGCGGGTTTACGGCATAAAGAGGGCCCCGCAAGGGGCCCTCTCTTTTTACCCGTCCAGTTGAAACGAATCCCTTGGCATGATTCGTGCATGAATCTACGTGGCGAAATCGTCGACGGATACCGATCCAACCCGATTTCTCGTCGCTAGCCCGAACGCCAAGTGGCCGTTCGAAGGCTCCGCAGTTTCGACTTGGGTCCAGCCAACATGAACGCAGCAAAAGGATTTACGCTGATTGAATTGATGATCGTTGTTGCGATTATCGCCATTCTATCGGCAATTGCGATCCCGGCTTATCAGGACTATACCATCCGAACGCAACTGACAGAATGCACCCGCTTGATCGCAGGTGCCAGAGTCGCAGTCTCGGAATTCTATTTGGACTCTGGCGTGATGCCAACCGACAACGCTGAAGCGGGTATGGCCGCGGCGGCCAGCATCTCCGGGAGCTTCGTATCTCAGGTGGTGATCAACAACGGCGCGATCGTCTGCACCTTCTCCTCGTCGCCACCGCATCGGGCCAACCTCGCGGTTGACGGCGCGACCATGACCTGGACGCCGGTACCCAATGCCGGATCGGTCTCGTGGGACTGCGATAGTTCAGCACTGCCGCGCTACCTGCCAGCTTTCTGCAGGTAAATCGCGCACCTTGGGAGTTGCCTGTGTCGGCGTGACAATGCGCTGCGGCTAGACCTACAGACTGTCATGTTCGGCAGGTTTCCCCTTCCGATACCTTTCGATCGCCCGAATCATCAGTGTGCCAACCTCTGCGGCAAGCCGCTCACCGTCACCCAGAGTACGCGCAAATCGCTCGACTGCCAGACTGCGGTCTGCCGCAAGTGACGGAAGGTCGGTTGCGAATTCGGAAACCCGCCGCACCACGTCATGTCGCTGCGGAATGACGTAGCGCGAAAACTCCAGATCCTGAAGCGCTGACGCACTGGCCTGACAAACCGCCCGGGGTCCGGTGGCTGTGACCAGCGGCACCCCCAGACGCAAGGTCATCGCGGTGGTTACCGCGCCCCCGAAGGGCCACGAATCCAGCGCAAGGTCCACGCCCTGAACCCGCGGCCGAAGGTCGATCACCGGCAGGCGCCCCTCGACCGAGACTCGTTCCGTATTGATGCCGGCCTCGGCCATCCAACGGCCGAGTCTCAATCGCGCAAGCCCATCATCGAAACCAACGACATTCAATCGACTTTCCGGCAACGCCTTCAGGATTTCAGACCAGACCATGACCTGGCCCTTGTTGATTTTCTGCCAGGAATTGAAGCTTCCAAGGGTCAAACTACCAGCCGATGCGATCGGCGCCGCGCTGGGCGGTGGCAAATCAACGAAATTCCAGTACGCGTAGTGACAGAATCGGGTTCTCAACAGCTTCTCGGTGTAGTGACCTTCGACGCCAGGCGGGTCAACCACAAAATCCGTCAATCGATAGTCCATCGCTTCCAGCCCGGTGCTGGTATTGAATCCGTAAAACGCCATCTGAATCGGAGCCGCACGCTGCGCGAACACCCGCAGTCGATTGGACAGGGTATGGTTGTCCAAATCCACGAGCACGTCCACACGCTCCGAGCGGATCAGTTCCAGCAACTGATCATCAGATAAAGCACCGACGTCATACCACAAATCCGGCACAGTTCTCAGCGCCTCGGTATAATGATCCAGCTTCTTCGTTGAAGAAAAAACCACCACCATGAAGCGCTTCCGATCCAGGCATCGCAACAGCGGCTCGGCAAAACAACTGATAGCATGTTGATTGAGTGAAGCGCAAACAAAACCGATAATGTATCTTGGTCGCTTCGACACGCTACCGACCGGGGGCGCCGGCGCACCCAACTGCTGTCGCACCATCCGCCTGAGGCGAGAAAGATTGGATTGCGGATCCAGATCCTCAGCGTACATCGAATTGAGGACAAAAATATTCAACAACTCCGGAAACCGGCTTGCACTTTCCGAGACCCCTTCGAGGATCGACATGGATTGCTCGTGGTCGCCCATGTCGGCGTAAAGGCGCGCAAGCCAGTAATAGGCCAGCGGCGACCTGGCAGTTTCACGAATGAATTTGCCATACCACGCCAAGCCGCCAGCCGGATCATCGAAACACATGAATCTGCACAACTCATATGCATAATTCACGTTCCCAGGATTCTGCTGAAACTGTTGCTCTGCTGCTCTGCGAGCTTCAGAAAGTCCATTGTGAACCACCGCAAGACTCAGATATTCCCCGAAGCTGACCGGAGTCCAACCAACACTCACAGACTGCGCCAGAAGCGTCTCCATGCGCCGCTTCTCGAGCAGTACCGGCGCCTCTGACGAGCGCATTCCCGAAGTCGGTGGGTTCAAATCATCCATCGCAAGCACTTCCTGCCGGTTTGAAGAGGTCGAATGACAACGATCTATCGCTTGATGAGGAAGCCCTGACCCGTTGGCAACGGGACGATGCGATATCCACGCTCATGAAACCATGGATCCTCCCTCAATTTCTGCTGTCTGTAGACACCTCCCCACTCATAGTCATCCAGAATCAGCACACCCCCCGGAACCAGTCTATCGAAAAGCACGTTGAGCACGTTGATCTCGTGCTCGGCACTGTTGAGGTCGATATGCAGAAACGCAATCCGATCGGGCGAATTACCCTCCAACGATTGCGGCAAGAACCCGGGGATCAACTGGACCTGGTGGTAACCCTTGAACCGCCCCAATACCCTTTGATAAAATCCTTCCGTCTGCTCTTGCCAAGCATGTCCTTCCACCGGATTATAATCAAACGTATCGTAACCCCAGAAAGTTTTCTTGAAGTTGTCACGCCCGAAATAATCAACAATTGTCTTGATGCCAGTACCCCACAAGGTACCACACTCCACAAAATCACCCGGCAAGTGGACACAGTGGATGGCAAGCGTGCAAAGAATGTACCTTCTCCACATGATGGAGATATCCGTCGGGATGACGCAGTTATTGACCCACGCCGAACGGAACGGCTGATCACTCAATGCCGACAGATTGCGACCCCAAGTGATGAAGTTATCCGCCTGATGCGCACCCGGCGCCAGCAGAGTCATCAACTCGGCAACCAGTTCCTTCACCCTCGGAAAATTGGCAACCGCGCAACCGAGCAGCGCTTCATCGGGCGGAAGAAAACTCGGTACCTCAGCCTGAGCTGGCAACGTCAGGGGCGGAAGCACTGGCGTCTTGGATTTCATCAGAATCTCCTCGGATCTCTTGCATGATCGATGCCATCTCAGGGACACGTCACCGGAAGGCTAAACAACGTCGTCATGTGTCCGACCTTTCGACCAGGCCTGGGCTTCTTGCCATAGCAATGAACACGCCCGTCGCCGCTGGCGAAAATGGAATCCACCGGCGGCATGTCGCCTACGTAGTTTTCCATGACACATCGAAACCGCGCATCGCCGCGACCTAACGACCAACCACAAATTGCTCGCAGATGGTTTTCAAACTGCGAACAAACCGCTCCCTCAATCGTCCAGTGACCGCTGTTATGAACCCGTGGCGCTATCTCGTTGAATAACAGGCGCCCACCCACTTGGAAAAACTCCACAGCAAGCGTTCCCACGTAATCGAAGCGGTCCGCAATCGCCTTGACATACGTCTCCGCCAACTCACGAACTCCTTCGATCTGAGCCGCGGGCGCTTGACTGACACGCAGGACGCCATCGACGTGTTGATTTTGTGTGAGTGGGTAGAAAACCATCTGACCATCATGCGCACGAGTGGCGACGATCGACACTTCCCGTTCGAAGGGTACCAATGCCTCCAAAACGCAAGACTGTGACTGCAACAACGCAGCAGCTGCATCCAGCGACCGTCCGCCACCGATTCTGACTTGCCCTTTGCCGTCATATCCGAATCGCCGGGTCTTCAGTATGTAGTCGCCCGGCCTCTCCAGAAGGAGTCTCTGGAGATCGGCAAATTCATTTACCTCCCACCAGTCCCCGCACGGGATGCCAAGGGATTGTGCACAGGACTTTTCAGCCAAACGATCCTGAGCGACCTCCAGAATCGCCGGTCCCGGAGCGACTCGCACCCGTTCACTCAGGATCCGCAAGCTTGCGGCTGGCAGGTTTTCGAAATCAAAAGTCACGACATCCAGGCCTTCGGCAAACGCACACAAGGCTGCTCCATCATCAAAAGCCCCAATCGTCAATGGCGCCACCTGCCCTGCACAGGCGTCCGACGTTGGGTCGTAGACTTTGAACTGAAGTCCCAAGGGGTAGCCAGCCAATGCCAGCATTCGTGCCAACTGCCCACCGCCGATGATCCCGACTTTCATGGTGCCGGCTCCCGCGGATCTGGTTGCGCGAGGACCGCATCACGCTGCCTTGCACGCCACGCGACAAGGCGCTCGGTGAGATCCACGTCAGACAGCGCAAGGATTGCAACGGCACTCAACGCCGCGTTCGCCGCCCCGGCAACTCCAATTGCGAAGGTTGGAACCGGAACTCCCTTCGGCATCTGCACGATGGACAACAGGGAGTCCATACCGTTCAGGGACTTCGACTGTACGGGAACGCCAAGCACTGGCAGGTGGGTCTTGGCAGCCAGCATACCCGGCAGATGGGCTGCGCCCCCAGCACCCGCAATGATCAGCTTGAAGCCGCGACTGGCCGCACCATCGGCAAATTCGAACAGCCGATCTGGAGTGCGATGCGCCGACACGACCTGAACGCATGATGAAACCCCGAATTCGTCCAGGATGCTTTCGGCTGCTCGCATCGTATCCCAATCACTTCGGGACCCCATCACAATCGCTACCTTCGGACAGTCTGATACCATCAGCTCTAGGCTCCTGGGGACGAGAAGCCTCAAGCATACCCCGATTGAACTGCGGACGCGACCTACCTGACCCCGCATCGACCGGCCAAACTTCAACACGATTAGCGTTGATCCTCAGTTTTCCTGCTATCAGTCGACGTCAGCCACTGAAAAATCGCGCTGGAACCGTCAGCACTGAGTTTTTACGCCAGTCAGGAACTTCAAAGCATCCAGTAAAAACCCCGAGCTTACCAATGAACACATCGAGCGACAGCCTCAAAGAAATGATTAAGGCCGGAAACGACCATGAGGATGCCGGTCGTTTTTTTGAAGCCCTCCAGATATACAGATCCGCAAAATCAGTTTTTCCAATGTCTCATCTTCCCGCACTGAATATCGGAAATGTGTTTTTTTTGCTTCAGGATCATATCAAAGCCAAGGAATCATATATGGATTCCCTCAACCTCCAGGAATCTGCACCGGCATTGATCAACATGGGAAACATTGAATTCAAGGCAAGGAATTTCGGTGAGGCGGCGGACTGGTATTCGCGTGCAGTTCGTCTGCAGCCAGACCTTCGTCAAGCGGCATTGGGGGTCGCTCATGCACGCATGGCAGCCGGTGAGTACGCCGCTGCTGACGCGTTTATAGCGGATTGGCTTACTGGA
>Ga0075154_10000314_pt1 | contig 42381 bp, 29 predicted proteins | sample JI71714BDNA_FD_70965 | JGI IMG/M metagenome (GOLD analysis project Ga0075154, IMG submission 70965) | Wastewater effluent complex algal communities from Wisconsin, to seasonally profile nutrient transformation and Carbon sequestration -... | ecosystem: Engineered > WWTP > Effluent > Algae... | reverse complement strand
GGATGGGTGTCCTGCGACGTAGTGGGTGTTTTGCGAGTTACTCGGATGGGTGTCCTGCGACGTAGTGGGTGTTTTGCGAGTTACTCGGATGGGTGTCCTGCGATTTGGTGGGTGTCCTAGTTCGGTATCTGGTGGGTGTCCTAGTTCGGTATCCCTGCGATTTGGTGTCCTGCGATTTGGTGGGTGTCCTAGTTCGGTAACGTAGTGGGTCCTCGGATGGGTGTCCTGCGATTTGTTTGTCCTGCGATTTGTTTCGATGCAGATAAAAAAGTCGAAGTGATTGCCGCAGTGCGCGAATAATCCGCGGCAACATTTCCCTCTGGAGCGGCAGTTGCCGCTCTTTTTCGTTGCGCCTTTGATCACCAGTCAGGCTGAGTGATTGCCTGTTGCAGAGGAGGCTGGCAGCAAATCTTCCAGAAAAAATGCCGACAGTTCAGAACGGCCGCTGAGGCCGGATTTGGCGTAAATCGCTGTAGATTGTACCCGGGCGGTTTTTTCGCTGGTGTTGCGCAGCATGGCGATTTCTTTCAGGCTCATGCCTTTGAGCAGAAAAAAGGCCACTTCGCGTTCGGAAGGCGATAATCCCCAGGCGGTCAGTTGTTGCTCAATCAGGCTCGACAAACCGGCCAAATAGGCCTTGGACTGCGAGCGCCATTGCTCGGACTCTTGTTGCCAGGCGGCTGAGAGCAGGCGTTCTTTTTGCAAATCGTCTTTCAGTTGAAACTGTTGATGCAGCAGATAAAGAATGCCCGCCAGTGCTAATGCTCCGGCGGAACCTTCGATGAAAACATGCCACAAAACAACGCCTTGTGAAGTGTCGGTGATGAGATCTATCGCGACTATCACCACAATCAACAGTAAAGTTAACAATAACACCCAGCGTTCATTTGTATTCATTGCCATTCTCTAATCGTCATCTTGCTCTGCCGAGCGGCCACTGTCCTGCGCGTCCTCGCTGAGCTGCAGGGGGATACCAAACAGATGTAAGGTGCCGGTGGCCGGGTTGAAGTGTTGCTGTAAGTACCAGCCAAAGCCAAGTGTCAGTAACAGCAAGACCACACCCACCAGTCTATACGGGCGAACGCTGTCAATACTTTGATCTAAGCCCTGTTTATTGCCGGATACCATACTTTTACTGAGCGCATCCCGATGTTTCAGCTGATGCAGCACCAGACCGGCGAGATGCAGCACTACGATGCCGATAAACAAGTCAGCAAAAAGTTCATGTAGGTCTTCCAGCGCTTCCCAGCCGGAACCTGAAGCCATCAGATAGCCAGAAACACCAAGGCCCAGCGCCAGCAGCATCATTAGGATGGCCGCCCAGCTCGATGCCGGATTATGCCCGGCGCCGGCCCTATTGTTTCCGGTCAACACGCCGCACAGGTATTGATACAGTGCCGTTGGCTTTAAATGAAAATCGCTGAATCTGGCGTGTCGGGTGCCAACCAGGCCCCAAATGATCCGCCAACACACCGTGAACACCATGATAAGCCCGGCCAGCATATGAAATGCAAAAGCTGTGGACTCATCATCGACGGTGTTGGCGATGGTAAATGCGGTTAAAAAGCTGCCGGCAAACAGCCAGTGAAACATACGGGTAGGTAAGTCATAGATGCGCGTTGTCATGTGAAGGAACCTTTTTTTCGGACCAGGGATTAGCGCAAATTCTGGGCGGAGCGGCTGATATTGGCTATTGGGCAAATGACCTACAGCGGGCAGTTTTGGCGCATCAGGCAATTGCCTTATGTGCTGTCGCTGGAGCTGTGCGGCAGATGGAACTATGTGTGCTGTGCCTCTGTGGCGGCATCGCCGCCGCAATCTGCGGGGTTGCGGTTGGACGATGCCAAAATCGCCAACTACCTTTGCTAGAGATCGTCAATGAAACGGGAAGAGTCTGATGAAAGAGAGTGTGCTGAGGCAACAACTGCTGGCGTTTTTAGGTTTTGGTATCGCGATGGGTCTGATATTCCCGTTTTTTGCCAGTCTATTCGTCGAATGGAAAGAGGGCATGTTGCTCTGGTTTGTGCTGGCCTGTGTGGCTGCGGGCCTGACGATGGGTTTCTTAAACTTTTACTTGGTTCGGGTGGTGCTCATCGGCAAGGTCGCGCGGATAGCTGAAGTCGCGCAAGCGGTTAGCCGACATGATCTGAGCCTCGAATGCAATCTGCAAAGTAATGATGTGCTTGGGACAATCATCATGAGTGTCAATCAGATGATTCAAAACTTGCGCATGATGCTGGGGCAGATGTCAGAGATGAGTCAGTCGTTGACCCAAGACAGTCAGGCCTTGCAGCATGTCAGCGGTCAAGCCAGAAACAGGGTCCTGCAGCAACAGGAGTTAACCCACAATGCCAGCCAGCTGCTCGAAGAAATTCTCCAAGGGTTGCAGCACGTAGCCAGCTTCACTGAATTGACCGCCAGCAAAACGCAACAGATCGAAGCGGTATCGCAGCAAAACAGCGAAATGTTGTTAAAAAGTAGTCATTTAAATACCGAGTTAGCAGGCAAAGTCACAGATGCAGCAGAAGAAATGGAGCAGTTACTGAGCCAAACGCAAAATGTTGGGGTGGTGTTGGATGTCATTCGTGCGATTGCTGAACAAACCAATTTATTGGCGTTAAATGCCGCAATCGAAGCGGCGCGTGCCGGCGAAGCTGGTCGTGGTTTTGCTGTGGTCGCCGATGAGGTGCGGACCCTTGCCAGCCGGACGCAACAATCTACAGCAGAAATCAGCGGTATTATCAATCAATTACAGGCGCAAGCAGATGTTGTCCGACAGTTGATGGCAACGAGTCAGGCGTTTAGCAGTGAAAGTCTGGTGCAAATGGCCAAGGTTTCTGCATCGATGGATACCTTAAGTCATGCAGTGAAAGAAATCACCGCGAGCAATCAGCAAATTAGTACCGCTACCGCAGCACAGTTGGATATGACCAAAGCAGCTTTTTACAATGTGGCTGAACTTGCGACGCATGCCGAAAATGCCACCGCAGGTGTGGAGCATTTAACCACAGCCTTGAGCGGCTTAGGGCAATCCAGTCAGCAACTGCAGCAGATGATCGGAAGGTTTAAACAGGCTTGAAGCCTGTGCTGGGAGCGCAGCGCAAGTCGCGCTGACCGCAACCTATTCGCCAATGGTCTTATTGACATGCTTGGCTCATATGGCCCTATTGTCTCATGTGTCTTACTGGGGTAAGATGCCTTTGCAAAGCAAAATGCTGCTTTTTATGTGTCCAATGCCGGTCATGTTGTGACTTGCGGAAAAAAGCGTCTACTGTTGCCGGTAAGCAGCCGGGACTGATGGCACCCTTCGCTGCGCTGAGTTGAAGCCGCAGGAAGCTGAATTTGTCGGGAGTTTTTGCCCGATATAAGGGACATGATGAAAGCCACTGTACTATTTATTGATGATGACCCATTTATGCTCAAGGCGCTGGAGCGGATCGCTCGATTGCTGCGCCCTGACTGGACCATTCTGACCTGCCATGAACCGAAAGGTTGGCAAGCGGTGTTGCAGGATGTCAGGCCAGACATCGTGTTCTGCGATTACCTGATGCCGGCCTGTAAAGGCGATCTGGTGCTGGCGGAGTTTAGAAACCGATTCCCGCATTGTTTACGCGTGCTGCTCACCGGTGATTTGAGCGAGCAAATTATCAGTGACGCCAGCCGCGACGCGCATTTCGTGTTGTGCAAACCCTTTCATCACGCTGATATCGATGCTGTTTTTGTTGCCCTCAGCAGGCTGCTCAATTTTAACCTGCCGGATGAACTACGGGCGAAACTGACTAGCGGGCTGCGCTTACCCGGCTTGCCGCTGATCGCCAGAAAAGTGCGATCTACCATTCGCCAAGCCGAGGTCAATATCCATGAGCTGGCGGTGGTGATCTCGCATGATACGGTGATCTCAGCGCGCTTGGTGCAGCTGGCAAACTCAGCGTTTATGGGCTTCAAACATCCGACGCATTCGCTGGCGGTTTGCCTGATGCGCCTCGGCACTAGCCTGGTTGAGGTGATTGTGACGGCGATGGCGCTGGAAGCACAATTGCCGGAACATGCCCATTATCGCGCTGCGAATGAAAAAGCCTTTCAGCAAGCGACCATCAGCCAAGCCTTGTCCGAAGCGCAGGGGTTAGAGCATGACGAGCAGGAAAAAATCTTTACCGCCGCTATTCTGTCCGGGCTTGGCCGGTTGGCAAAATTAGCGTTGCAGGACCAACAGGTTGAGTTACCGGAGCTGTTGCCCGGCATCAAAACTGAGGCGCTATTAAGCTGGTATCTGCTGACTTCTTGGGGCTATCAGGAAGATATCATTCAACTGATCCTCGATGCGTCGAACGAGAATTATCTGCAACAGGATGAATCGGCGTTGGTCTTGGCGTTGTCAGGCTACCTGGTCGATGGCATCAGCCAGGAATACTTCAAAAGCCTGATCGAAAAACTGCCAAATAAAGCGCTGAAAAAAGTCATGCAAGACTGGCCGCACTAGCGGTAACAGCAACCAAGCACCCTGATGCGGTGCTTGGATGGGACATAGCCAGGTCGCGGTGGTGCTGCTCAATCAGCGCTTTGCGCCTGGCTTTTCCCGCTAATCAACCGAACAGACCCTGCTAACCCCGTCTTTTCCCGCGATTTCGCTCCCATGTTGTTTCCAGTTTGCCATGACCAATGGAGTTCTGGTCATCATAAATTCCTTGTCAGCGATTAAATTATCGTATAAATACTATATAACGAATTAGGACGGCACAAGTACGACGGGAGACGTTTTTGTTTGAGATCAGCTCACCGCAAGGATTGTCGGTAAAAATCAGCGCGATTGGCGCCACCGTCTGTTCGATTAAGTTGGGTGTCCAGGAATTGACACTTGGCTACGACAGCGAAGCGGCGTATTTGCAGGACCCCTTTTATCTCGGTTCTACCGTTGGGCCTTATGCCAATCGCATTCGCGATGCCCGGTTTAGCTTGGATCAACAGCAAGTGGAGCTGACGGCGAACGATGGCGCGCATTGCCTGCATGGCGGCACTGCCGGGCTGAACCGTGTGCAGTGGCAGCTGGAATCACACAGCGCTGATCAGCTGACGTTAGTTTGTCAGGCGGCCGATGGCGACGGTGGTTTTCCCGGTAATCGGGTGTTTCGCTGTCATTTTCGGGTGTATCAGACCGAATTGCAGCTTGGGTTTGAAGCGTCGACGGATGCGCCGACGGTGCTGAGTCTGACCAACCATTGTTATTTCAACCTTGATGCGCAGGCATTGGATATCGACGGGCATCATTTGCAGATGCCGCTCGCGCAGGTGCTGGAAAAAGATGCCACCGGCTTGCCAAGCGGCACCTTACTGAACTGTGCTGAGCAATATCCAGGCCTCAGCAACGGGTTGCCACTTGGTCAGATTTTTCAGCGTTGCGGCGCTCTCGACCATTGTTTTGTCGTGCAAAACTACCGCAAATTGCTGCAGCCACTGGCTATTTTAACCGCGCCGGACCAACAGCTGAGCCTCACCGTGCTCAGTGATTTGCCTGGCGTGCAAGTCTATAGCGGTGATGGTTTATCCGCGCCATTTCGCGCCAGACAAGGGATTTGCCTCGAAGCGCAGTATTGGCCGGATGCACCGAATCAAGCTGATTTTCCGTCGGCACGGCTATTGGCCGGAGAAAGTTATCAGCATCAGATTATCTACCGGTTTCAGCGCCGGTCTGACCTGAGTTTGAATGATTAATCAGATAAAAAAGTTGCAGGACGCGCAACTTTGCAGTATTTATATGATAAATATTCTAATAAGAAGTTTTCGTTAAAAACACAACAGTAAACATGACAGGGGAGTTCGATAATGACCAGAGCGAATCATTTCGCCTTTAAACACTCGGCAGTCTGCCTCGCCGTGGCCGGTGTGCTCAGCACTTATTCGGTAGCGGCACAGACCACCACAGCGGCCACTGCACAACAAGCGGATGTTGAAGTCATCGAAGTACGCGGGATCCGCAGCAGTCTGAAAGCGTCGATGCAGGACAAAAAAGAATCCAGCCTGGTTTCTGACGGGATCGCCGCAGAAGACTTAGGTAAGTTTCCTGATTTAAACGTTGCAGAGTCGCTGCAACGGATCACCGGTGTGTCGATTGACCGCAGTGGTGGTGAAGGTCAGGCCGTGACTATTCGTGGTTTTGGTCCGCAGTTTAATACGGTGTTGGTCAACAACCGTCAGATCGCGACCGACAGCAGTGGCCGTGAATTCAACTTCGACATTCTGGCGGCGGATCAAATTACCGGCGCGGATGTTTTTAAAAGTAACAGTGCAAAACTGCAGGAAGGCGGCATCGGCGGCACTATCAACGTGAAAACGGCGCGGCCTTTTGATTATGATGATTTCCGCATTGCCGGTTCAATCAAAGGCATGTACGAAAGCCTGTCCGAAAAAACCTCTCCAGCTGCATCCGTGTTACTGACCCGCAACTGGGACGACAAATTTGGTGCTTTGTTAGCGATTAGCCATCAGAAACGTGATGTACAAATCAACCAAATCTCGACTGCAGGCTGGCGCTCTGGCCAGACGATTTCCAACAAACGCGATGGCGTGTTGTTTACCAACGCCTACATTCCACGTAACTGGGACCAGATTATTGACCAGCAGGAGCGGACGCGTGATAACGCCAGCCTGGTGCTGCAATACGCGCCGTCAGAAGATGTCACTGTGACGATGGATGGTCTGGTATCCCGTTTTGAAGTGGATTCCAATGTCACCGATCTGGCCTCTTGGTTTGAACCGGACCGCGTGGGCCGCGCCACTATTGACCCGGCCACCGGCACCTTGCTGACCTTCTCGCAGGATGTTGGTTTGCATCAGGGCAGTGGCGACCCAGCCACCGATTTCGTTTCGCATACCCGTAACTCCCGCGACATCAGCACCAATGCCTTTGGTCTGAACGTCGAGTGGAAAGTGACTGAACAGTTGACGGCTAACTTTGATGCCTCCACGTCGAACGCAGAAAACGACCGTGCCGGTCGTGACCGTTTTAACGTGGTGGGGATGATCAACAGCTATGCCTTTGATGGCACCGGTTCAGTACCCACAGTGAAGCACAATGGCTTCGGTGGCAGCACACTGCCGGCCGCGAACCTGGCGCGCATGCACTACAACGAAAAGGGTAATCAGTTCTCGGATGAAGACGAAATCACTGAACTGAAAGCCGATTTCGAATATGTAGCTGAGAAGGGCGTGTTCCAGAAAGCAAACTTTGGTGTTTACAGCCAGGACCGCGAAAAATCCAGCTTCCAGATTTATGGCAACCAGTGTTTTTACTGTGGTTATGGCCAGGCAGCACCGGTCAGCACTATTCAGTTCAGACCATTTACCGCGAAGAACTTCTTCCCGGGCCTGATCAATACGTTCTACACCTATGACGGTGATGCGGTAGTGAAATTCCTGGCAGATTCTGGTCGTCCAATCACGCCGACTTTGCAGAATAACCGTTACACCATCAACGAAGATGTCACCAGCCTGTATATGGATTTCACGCTGCAGTATGACCTGGGTGATATGCCATTGACGGTGAATCTGGGTGCGCGTTACGCCGAAACGTCAGTCGACGTGGCTGCGGTGCAAAGCTTTGTCGTTGACATCGTGCCGACCTCGGATGCGACGCTGTTCGCCAACGTGTTAGGCCCTGCGACCAACATCAATCAGGGCACCAGTTACGCCAACCTGTTACCTAGCCTGAACATCAAGCTGCAGGTGCAGGACGACATGATCGTGCGTTTTGCCTCTTATGATTCACTGACCCGTCCGACCATGGGCCAGATGTCGCCTGCGACGACGTTCAACGAACCACGCCGGCAAAACCTGACGGCCAATGGGGGTAACCCGGCGTTGAAACCGTTCCGTGCAGAGAACTGGGATTTGGCGTATGAGTGGTACTATCAGGATGCCAACATGTTCAGCTTCACGGTGTTCAACAAAGAAGTTGAAGACTTCATTGTGACGCTGACCGGTCAGGAAACCTACAACATGACCGCGCGTAGAGGCCCGTTATTCAATTGTGCCAGTTCAACCCTGTGTAGCAGCAGTGTGGTACCGACCACCGCAGAGCTAAATGGGGCGAGCGAAGTCTATACCGTCAGCCGGCCACAAAACGGCGAGTCTGCGCGCATCACCGGCTATGAAGCCGCGCTGACGCATATGTTTGATAACGGTTTTGGTGTGACGGTGAACGCGACGGTAGTCGACAGCAACCTGAACGTCGGTGCTGACACCACGCAGAGTTTTGCGCTGGAAGGTTTAGGCGACTCACAAAACTTTATTCTGTTCTACGAACAAGGTGATTACCAGGCTCGTATCGCGTTTAACAACCGCGAAGCGTTTCTGCGTCAACTCGATAACGGTTTTAACGGCGAGCCGATCAACACTGAGACTTTTGGCCAGTGGGATATCAGCGCCAGCTACGACGTCAATGAGTATCTGACGGTATTCTTCGAAGGGATCAACATCACTGAAGAAGAACTGGTGCAGACCGGACGTTTCAAAAACCAGATTTACTCTATCGAGGATAACGGCTCCCGCTATGCGGTAGGTGTGCGAGGGGCATTCTAAGTCCCGTTCCTGTGGCTGGGTCTTGTTGACCCAGCCTTTTTTTCGCGGTAAGCCATGCTGGTAATTCAGTGTTGGCTGACGCGCAGGATCGCGCAATACTGCTGTACTCGCGTTTTAATCGGGTTACCTATGACACAAGCTATCACCAATATTGTGGTGGTGGGGGGCGGCACCGCCGGTTGGCTGGCCGCTTCGCTCATCGCTTCTTATCATCAAAAACCAGATGGCCCGGCGTTATCGATCACCCTGATCGAATCGGCCGATATTCCTACGATCGGGGTCGGTGAAGGCACCTGGCCCACGATGAAAAATACCCTGCAGCAAATCGGCTTGTCCGAAAAGGACTTTTTCCGCAGCTGCCAGGCCGCATTTAAACAAGGCGGTAAGTTTGTTAATTGGTGCGAAGGCAACGGCGACTTTTATTATCATCCATTCACCGTGCCGCTGGGTTATGGCCGTCTTGATGTGGCGCCTTATCTGTCTGACATCCGTGATTATGCCCGCCAGTCCAATATGCAACATGACTTATGCGAAGCCGGCAAGGCGCCGCGTCCGGTCAGTGAAGGCGAATATCAGGGCCCGCTGAATTATGCCTATCACCTCGACGCCGGTGCTTTTGCTGATTTGCTGAAGCAGCATGCCAAAACCAAATTGGGCGTGTTGCACCGCGTTGCCACGGTCGAGCAGGTGCTGTTGAACGACGACGGTCAGATCGGCGGTTTAAAGCTCAATGATGCGGCAACGCCGTTTGTCGCCGATTTGTACATCGACTGCACCGGCATGGCGTCATTGCTGCTTGGCAAAACGTTGCAGGTGCCGTTTTTGTCGGTGGAACATCAGCTGTTTAACAACAGAGCACTGGCGCTGCAAGTGCCTTACGACCTGCCGGACGCTGCGGTCGCCAGCCATACCATCGCCACTGCGCAAAATGCTGGCTGGATCTGGGATATCGGCCTGTCGCATCGTCGCGGCACCGGCCATGTCTATGCCAGCAAGTTTTTAAGTGATGACGAAGCTGCGGCCAATCTGCGCCGTTACCTGGGGCCTGCGGCGGCAGATTTGGAGCCACGGCTCATTCAATTCCAAACCGGCTACCGCGAACGGTTTTGGCAGGGCAATTGTGTCGCGATTGGCTTATCTGCCGGTTTTGTCGAGCCGCTGGAAGCAACCGCCATCATGCTGGTGGAAGTGTCGGCGCGCTATGTGGCAGAGAACCTGCCGGCCGACCAAAGCCTGATGCCGCTGGTAGCCAAACGCTTCAATACCCAGATGCGCTACCGCTGGCAGCGCATCATTGATTTTCTGAAGTTACATTACATGCTGACCAAACGCCCTGAGCCTTATTGGCAGGCACATCTGGATGTGGAAACCTGGCCGGAGTCGTTACAGGAAGATCTGGCGGTCTGGCGTTTTCGCGGGCCTGCGGTCAGTGATTTTCAAGGGCCGCTGGAATTGTTTCCGGCCGCCAGTTACCAATATGTGATGTATGGCATGGGCTTTAAGCCGGATTTCTCCCGCCAGGCCCATCTTTACCGGCAACAGGCGCAGGCGGAACAAATCCTGCGGCGCAATCAGCAACTGACCCAACAATTGCAGCAAAACCTACCATCGAACCGCGAATATCTGCAGCGCTGGCTGGCGCAAGGGAGTATGACATGAGCCGTTTTCTGACGCCGCAGCAACTGGCGACGCAGCGCCTGGGTTTAGTGCCGGATGCCGGCTTGGCCTACGCCGCACGCGCACATTTATTGCCGCTGACCGTGGCGGATGTCAGCAGTATGGTCTGTGACTTCCCGGTGCTGATCAGTCGTAACAGTGCGGACGGTACCTTGATGTTGTCCGCGCTGAGCAGCTTTGTGCCGGGTCACAATCTGCTGGCGGATGCGCAGGGCTGGCATGCCGTGTACCGGCCGTTAGCCTTGCAGGCTTATCCCTGTTATTGCCTGCTGCAGGATGGCCAGCGCCAGTTTGTCTTTGCGGCCGACTCAGACGTCCTGCAAGCGGCAGGCACACCGTTGTTTGCTGACGATGGTGCGCCGGATACCCGGGCGCAACGGCTGATGCAAAGCGCGCAAGAGTTGTATGAACAGGAGCGGCGCACTTATCTGAGCCTGCAGCAATTACAGGCGCTGAAATTACTCAGACCCGTCGAATTGCAGTTGCAGCCGGAGCAGGGCGAAATGCAGCGCATCCGCGGCCTGATGACCATCGATGAAGATCAGCTGCACAGCCTAGATGCCACGACCTTAAAAACGCTGCAACAGACCGGCAGCTTGCAGCTGGCGCAAAGTCTGCTGAATTCGTTGTTACAACTGAACCGGTTGATCCAGCGGCACAATCAACGTGCCGCGCAGGGGCTGACGGGCTTTAGCCGACTGCAACAGTTAAAAATTGAAATAGATCGCGATACCGGTTTCTTGTGATACCGCGCGAAGTCGCCGGTATTTTTTGCCTGTTTTTCTCGGAGAGATGTTATGTCAGATGGTATGTTGCAGACTTCGGTCTTTGTGCTGGTTTCTGCACTAATAGGGTTGTTGACCTACCTGAAATGCCGCGGGAAGTCAGACCGCAGCGGGTCGCAGAATCGCGAGTATTTTCTGGCCGGCAGTGGCCTCAGCTGGGTTTTTGTCGCGGGCTCTATTACGCTGACCAACTTAAGTACTGACCAGCTGGTGGGCATGAATGGCAACCAGATGGCGCTGCTGGCGGTGTGGGAATTCTCCGCCATTATCGGTCTGATTATTCTGGCCAAAGTGTTTATCCCGGTGTACTACCGCTACGGCTGTACCACAACCACAGAGCTGTTAGAGCGGCGTTATCACAACAAGCACATCCGTGCTGTGATTGGTGGTTTGTTTTTTCTCGGCAATGCGCTGATTTATATGCCTGCGGTGATTTATTCCGGTGCTTTGCTGATGCAAACGATGTTTAAAGTTGATATTCCGCTGATTCAAATTGCGGCGGTGTTTGCCTTAGTGGGCGCTGCGTATGCATTTTTTGGCGGGCTACGCGCGGTCGCTGTGTCTGATACATACAACGGTGTGCTGGTGCTGGGCATGGCGCTGCTGATCACTTTCCTCGCGCTTTATGCCATCAACTTTGATTTCAGCGGCATTCCGCAGGAGCGGCTGACGCTCATCGGTGATGAGAATTCGCCGGTGCCATGGCCAACCTTGCTGACCGGGATGATTTTTATCCAGATGTATTATTGGGGCACCAACCAGACTATCACCCAACGGGCGATGGCGGCCCCGACGATGGAAGAGGCACAAAAAGGGGTGTATGCGGCGGCAGCGATTCGTCTGCTGATAGTGCCGGCGATTGTGGTGTTACCAGGGATCGTCTCTTACAAGCTTTACGGCGATATCGGCGACACGGCTTATGGCCGTCTGGTCGGTGATTTGCTGCCACCCGCGTTAATTGGCTTGTTTGCCGCAGCGATGGCTGCAGCGGTGTTGTCGACCTATAACAGCTTGCTGAATTCAGCTACGGCTCTTTATGTCTGTGATATCCATGAAGCTTACGTCAGCGATAAACCGGACGTGGTGAAACTGAGTGCCTGGGTGACGCTGCTGCTGAGCGCACTGACGTTGATTCTGGTGCCGGTGTATCAGCAGGCCGACAGTATTATCAATCTGCTGCAACAGTTAAACGGCCTGCTCAGCATGCCAATCCTGTCTATTTTTATCGTTGGTTTGTTGTTTAAGGATGTCGATGCGCGGGCAGCCATTATCGCGGTCACTTTTGGCGTGTTGTTCTACGGCAGCCTGACCTTTGAATTCTCGCCACTGTATACCACCGTGCACTATATCCACCTGATGGCTATCACCTTGTTCAGCTGTGTGGCGGTAGCGCTGCTTAGCAACAGATTTATCTTCGGCAAACAGCATCGCTGGGCCGGCAAGTCCCTGGAACTACCTGCGTCGTCGTAGGCGGATGGCTCCGTTAGCCGGCTTCGGCCGGCTTTTTTTATTTGTGCGCCTGGCGCTGCGCGCTGCGCGCAACAGCTGCGATAACAGGACACCCAACGGTTTTTAGGATAGCTAGGACACCCAACGGTTTTAGACAGACAGCTGCGATAACAGGACACCCAACAATAAGATTGACGATCGATAACAGGACACCCAACAATAAGATTGACGATAGCTAGGACACCCAACGGTTTTAGACAGAGGACTCCCCGGAAGATAGCTAGACCGATAGCTAGGACACCCAACCGTTCATAGCTCAAGGATGAATGTACCAAAATATGGTAAACACGTTCTCGTTTGCGCTTGCTTGCTGTTTGTAAAGGCGATTCAATGGTGCGGTTTCAAACAAGAACGCAGGAAAACGCACAAGCGGACTGACCGCCTGTGCGAGCTGACAAGCAGATTTACCTTAACAAGCAGTTTGTTGGTCAGTCAAACGCTTGCCGTGCCGCCGTGATACCTAACACGCGCTGTTGCTTTAGTTTTTTGCAAAACTCTTGCAAGCGCGCAGCGCTGCCAATGACGCGATAGTAGGTTTTTTCAAGCCCTTCGCAGTTGTGTAGCCAGGCTGATGTGTTGATTTTCAGTCGTTCGAAAATCGGCGGCATTTCACTTGGTATGTAACCGCGTTTACCTGCTTTTATTTGCCGCCCAGTCCATTCAACTAATTGAATATATTCAATTAAGCTGTACGGAATATGCTCTGGGTTTTTGCTTTGATGCGAATCGCCGGCAAATGGTAGCAGTGGTTTCATCGGTGAGTTGCTAGCTTCCAAGCGAGTTTGAATAGACGTAAAGTCGCTATGTTCCAATGTATCGGCCATTTTGGCGCGAATGGGGTTTAAGTCTACGTACGCCATGGCTTGCAGCTCGGCACGCTCATCGAGAAGCGCCTGTGATTTAAAGCGGCCTTCCCAAAACCGGCCGGTACAATCATCTTCCAAGTTCGCCATGCGGGCAATCGGCTCGTTTAGGCAGCGCATAAACCAGCTTAAATCGTATAACCGCTCACGGCGCAGCTCGATTTGCCGGATGGCCTCACAGCGCTCGGCGTCGGACATGTCCTCATTATTGGCAAAGCGCTGGGCCAAAAATGGTAATGAAAACAGCGCGCTCCAGCGAGTTATGACTTCTTGCATGGTTAAATCCAGCGCGCGTTGCTTTTGAATGCGCACTACCAGATGGTAGTGATTGGACATAATGGCGTAAGCGGCAATATCGATGCAAAACAACGTTGCAAGCTCACTTAAACGCTCGACAATTGCATCACGTCGGTGACTAAAGTCTTTGTTATCTACAACACCAAATAAAAAAGTGCGGCGCACACAGCGGCTGACAACATGATAACTGGGCGTGGTATCGACCGACACCAGCGATTTACGGGGCATGGGCATAATGTTTCCTTGACGGTCCGTGTCGAGGCGTAACTTTTACTATGGTTGCTGAAATGTTAATGTCAAGATTTGGATGGTTGTTCGGGTTGGTGTCCTTGCACGGAGGCGGCAAGGCGTAGCTTTTACTATGGTTGCTGAAATGTTAATGTAAAGGTCTGGGTGGTTGTTTCCGGGTTTTGGTTCGGGTGGGTGTCCTTGAACGGGATCCTTGCACGGGATCCGCGGGGTGGGTGTCCTTGCACGGGATCGCGCGGGTTTTGGTTCGGGGGTTCGGGTGGATGTCCTTGCACGGGAGGCCTGATTTATTAGACCACTACAGGCGAACGTAGGGGTGGGCGATGTAGCGTTTCCCCAGTTGACTGACAGATAAAAAAACCGGCGTTTAGGCGCCGGTTTTGTCGTGTGAGCCAAAGCGTTAACGGTAAATCGCGACGCCGTAGCCGTCCAGTGTGGCGCTGCCGAGCAGCCATTGGGCGTTTGCCGGGACCGCAACTCTGCTGGGCTTGGCACTGTAATTAAACAGGAAGGTTAAGCCACCGCGACGCGCCAGCCGCACATCATGTGGCAACACCACAGTCTCGACACCGGCCTGTTTCAGTAAGTCGGCAAACAAGGCTTTGAGGAAGTCATCGCAGCTGACGGTGGCGACATAGACAGCGCGCTGATGCTGTGCGGCGGCTGGCAGGCCATCGTGATAATGCGCCAGCACCTGACAGGTTTGCGGCACTTCCAGTTCCTCGCGCCAGCATTGGCTCTGATACTGCTTTTGGCCGATGAATAATGGCTCAGCACAGTCTGGTCTGATGGTTTCGACCGACAGCACTTTGACCGGGACCAGCGCCTGTAACAAACCCGGCGCTAATTGCGGCACCAGCTGGAACTCCGTGGTTTTACTGCCGGTGCGCGGGCCAAACACCAGCAAGGCACCGCTGTCCTGGCAACGCTGAACAAACTCGGGCCGAACCACCGGCATACAAGGCACCAGCACCAGTTTGTAGCCGCTTAAATCCTGTTCTGGCGACACAAAGTCCACATCGACGCCGAGCTGGCGTAATGCCGAATACCAGGCAAATTCGACTTCCTGCTGATTAAAGCTATCGCCCTGACGTTCGATTTCACAGACCCACTGATTTTCAGTGGTGCTGACCATCGCGACGGTCGCTTTGACCTGCTGCTCTAGCAGATCCGGGCATAGCGCCATTTCGCGCACCAGCTGCTCGATTTCCGGCCAGGCGGCGGCTTTGGAGTTGTCGATGCGTTTTAAACCAGCATGCATTTGTTCTTGCGCAAAAGGGGCCTGACGCCAGCGGAAATAGCTGACCACATCGGCGCCGTGGGCAAAGGACACCCAAGACCACAACCGCACCATGCCAGGTTCTGGCCGCGGATTGTGCTTGGCCCAGTTCACCGGCCCAGGTTGTTGTTCCATGATCCAAAAGTGTTTGCCGGTCAGGCCGCGGGTCTGGTCGAAGTAGTAGCTGGAAAAATCCGGGTGACCGGTGCGCATATAAGGTTTAAACATCGCCGCGCCGCGCTTGGCGAAAAACAAGTCGGAGCGCCCCAGCGGGTAGTTGTCAAAGCTGGCAAAATCCAATGGCTTCGCCAGCGCATAGTTGTCGGTTTGGGTGTCCACCATCGGGATAAAGTTGTGCGTGACAAACCGCCCCGGCGCGTGCGCGCGAATGATCCGCACCATCTCGTCATGAAAATGCACCACCTGGTCTGAACTGAAACGGCGGTAGGCCAGCTGATGGGCCGGGTTGGTTTCGGTGACGGCCAGAATGGGCAGCTCGATTTCGCCGAAATGACGGTATTCCATCGACCAAAATACATTGCCCCAAGCGCTGTTCAGTGCGTCGATGTCGCTGTAATGCTGCTGACACCAGGCGCGAAACGCCGTGAGTGCCGCTTCGGAACCGCTGTGCGTGGTATCGTGACAGGCCAGTTCGTTGTCGGTTTGCCAGCCAACGACGGCCGGATGATTGCCATAACGTTCGGCCAGCACTGTGGAGATACGCATCGCTTCGCGGAAATAGTCCGGGCTGGAGAAATCGTAATGACGGCGGGAACCAAAACCACGGCTGTGACCGGTTTTGATGTCGACCGGCAAAATCGACGGATACAAATCTATCAACCATTTCGGCGGCGTGGCGGTAGGCGTACACATCACCACTTTTAAACCCGCATCGGCTAACGTGCTAATCGCACGGTCGAGCCAGTCAAAACGGTATTGACCCGGGCTCGGTTCCAGCCGCGACCAGGCAAACTCAGCGATCCGCACATAACGGATGCCGAGCGCATACATTTCCGCGGCGTCCTGCGCCCACATAGATTCAGGCCAATGCTCCGGGTAATAACAGATTCCTAACATACAATGCTCCTGCCAGAAAGGGCTGCCCTGACCAGAACAGCATGGCTGATCTGTGTGGCAGCAGGCGATAAAATTGTTTTGTATGATATATAGTATTTGATGGCGATTCTATAGTTTAATGTATGCTGTTTCTGCTTTCTTTTGGCTCTGAAGGAAATGTTATGCCGGCTTTACCGCAATTTGTTCGTCTGGACAGCGCTCGTCTGACTTTTATGCTTGATTGCCGTGGCCGTACCCCGGCGCTGTTGTATTTTGGTAGTCGGCTAAGTAGCGCCACCACGGCACAGATGCTGGCCTTACTGCATACCCGGCAGGAGGCGAAGTGTTCCGTTGTCCACGAAGCGGCTATTGGTTTGACGCCATTATCCGCTGAAGGCTTCACCGGTGCACCGGGGCTGGAGTTGTCGGATCACAGCGATGCTTGGGCCTTTGGCCCGACGCTGACCGAAGTGGAGCAAAGCACCAGCGCTGATGGCCAGCAGCAGGTTCGGCTGGTCAGCGTGGATGCGCAGCGGCAACTGCAGCTGACTCATCTGATCCGGCTGGATGTGGACAGCCATGTATTGAGCCTGCAAACCTCAGTACTGAATCTGGCAGCGACGCCAAGAGCGCTGCATTGGTGTGCCGCCGGCACTATCTTGTTGCCAGACCATCTGCAGGAGCTGACCAGCTTCGAAGGCCGCTGGTCGAACGAATTTCAACGCCAGCGCCAGCCATTGGCGCTCGGCAGTTTTGTCCGGCAGAACCGTAAAGGCAAAACCTCACACGACACTTACCCGGCGCTGCTAGTGCACAGCGACACTACCACAGAGCAAACCGGTGAAGTCTATGGTTTTCATTTGGGCTGGAGTGGCAACCACAGTCTGCGCGCTGAACTGACGGCGGAAGGCCGCAGTTATGTGCAATTTGGCGAATTATTGCTGCCGGGCGAGCTGACGCTTGCGACCGGTGAAAGCTACCAGAGCCCAAGTTTATACCTGAGTTACGCTGCCGCAGGCTTTAGCCAGCTATCGCAGCAATTTCATCAGTTCGTACGCAGCCGCCTGCTGAGCAAAGCGCAGCAGCAAAAAGCCCGGCCTGTGCATTACAACACCTGGGAAGGCATTTATTTTAAGCATGACACCGACACGCTGATGCAGCTGGCCAGCAAAGTGGCGCCGCTTGGCGTGGAGCGTTTTGTGCTGGACGATGGCTGGTTTATGGGGCGGCGCGGTGATTTTGCCGGCTTAGGTGACTGGCAGGTTGACCCTGCGGTTTATCCGCAAGGGCTGGGCCCGCTGATCGCGCATGTCAACGCGCTCGGCATGGAATTTGGTTTGTGGTTTGAACCTGAAATGGTAAACCCGGACAGTGCGTTGTTCCGCGCTCATCCGGATTGGGTGCTGGGTACTGCCAACAACCCGCAGATGCGCTTTCGCAACCAGTTGGTGCTGGATGTCAGCCGGCCGGAAGTCAGTGCCTACCTGTATGAACAAATCCATAGCTTGTTGGTGCAGCACCCGCAAATCCGTTATATCAAATGGGATATGAACCGGGACCTGAATCATCCGGGCGGAGCCAACGGTCAACCAGCAGTGCACCGGCAAATTCAGGCGGTTTATCAGCTGATTTCCCGGCTCAAAGCCGCTCATCCGGGCCTTGAAATTGAGAGCTGCTGCTCCGGCGGCGGCCGTGCCGATTATGGCATTTTGGCGCACACCGATCGGATTTGGACCTCAGATTCCAACGACGCGCTGGACCGCTTGAATATTCAGCGCGGCTGTTCGTTTTTCCTGCCAAACGATGTGATGGGGGCTCATGTCGGGCCGCGTGATTGCCATATTACTGGCCGTCGGGTCAGCATTGAGATGCGCTGTGCTGTAGCGCTGTTTGGCCATTTTGGAATTGAAATGGACCCGCGGGAGCTGACGGATGCCGAAGCGCAGACGCTGAGCCAGGCCATTGCGTTTTACAAAGCAGAGCGCAGTTTTATGCGCAGCGCGTTATTGCAGCGGCTGGATTCAGATGGCGACAGTATCAACTTCGGTCTGGTCGCGCCGGACCAGAGTCGCGCCATTTTTACCTATAACCTGGTGAAAGAAACCGGCCGGACGCAGCCACCGCGCTTGCGTTTTACCGGTCTCAATCCACAGGCGCTCTACCGGTTAACGCTGGCGTGGCCGTCGCAGCTCAAAGAGTATTCGCCTTCTGTGCTGCAAGTGGTGCCCGGCGAAATCTTTAGTGGTGATGCGCTGATGCGCTTTGGCATGCAAATGCCCATCCTGCACCCGCAATCATCATTAATCTTTGTGCTGGAACAACAAGGCTAAAAGCAACAAGCCCGCTGCGGCGGGCTTGGCTGTGCTGTGCGGTTAACAGTCGTCGGGCTGTGGTGGTTGCTTATTCGAGTTTGGATTCGATCAACTGGATAGCTTCTTCCAGCAGGATCTCGACGGTGTGGCGCGCTTGTTTTGGGTCACGGGCCTGAATGGCGCGCAAAATATCGCCGTGTTTTTGCACGTCAGCACCGGGCACGCCTTTGATCCGGTTGGTGTAGCGAATACTGACGCGCAGTGCCGTACTGATAAATTCGGTCAGCTGCTGCAGAAATCTGTTATTGCTCGCGGCCAGCACTGCGCTGTGAAAGGCGATATCTGCATCGAGCGGATCGTCCAAACCTTCATCAGCGTCAGCCATCCGCTTCAGGGCTTTTTCGATGTCGTGGATCTGGCTTTCTGAAGCGGAAGTCGCGGCCAGTGCGGCGGCTTGCGGTTCCAGCACGACACGGACCTGGGTAAATTCGAGCAGCAGCGACAAGGACGGTTTGCTGCTTAAAATCCAGCGCAACACATCGGTATCAAACATATTCCAGTTGTTTTCCGGTAGTACGCGGATGCCCTGTTTCGGTCGGGATGTCAGTAAGCCTTTGGCAGATAACATTTTTACCGCTTCGCGCGTGGCGCTGCGGCTGACATTGTGCTGGATACAGAGTTCTGCTTCTGACGGCATCCCACTGCCCACCGGGTAGACCCCTTGCACTATCGCAAGACCCAGGTCGTGCGTCAGCTGATGGGTCAGATTCTGAATGGGTTCGTTTTTCATCGGTGTGGTCCGTCCGGCTATGTGGGATATATCATATTAAAATACACGAGACTGTGATATAACTTTTTACACTGTTTCTGGTGGCAGCCGCAATTCCGGGTTGATTTTCACAGCCCGGCTGGCTGCAGATTCTTTTTTGTTGAATTTTGATTGAAAACATAAGCATGACAGCACTGTACTCTTGTTTACGCGAAAAATCGGTGTTTATTACCGGGGGCGCGACCGGTATTGGCGCGACCATGGTCCGTACCTTTGTGCAGCAGGGCTGCCGTGTTGCCTTCATCGATTTAAACGCCGGCGCCGGTGCAGCGCTGCTGGCGGAGTTGCCGGCTGAGCAGGCCTGGTTCGCCGCCGTTGACGTCACCGACGTTGCTGCGTTGCAACAAGCCATCGAGGCTTGCGCGAAGCGCTGGGGGCGTCTGGATGTGCTGATTAATAATGTCGCCAATGATCAGCGGATGCCAACCTCACAAGTCACGCCAGCCAACTGGCGACAGTGTCATGCGGTGAATTTGGATGCGGCATTTTTTGCCACCCAGGTAGCCTTACCCTTTTTGCAGCAACAATCATCCGCCTCGGTGATCAATTTCAGTTCGGTGGTTGCGGTCACCGGTAAGGTCGATATGGCCGGTTATGTCACCGCCAAGGCTGGGCTGATTGGCCTGACCAAAGCCTTAGCGCGTGAAGCCGGCGCCCAGGGCGTCCGAGTGAATGCCGTGTTGCCCGGTTGGGTTCGGACCGAGCGGCAGCTCAATAGCTGGTTTACGCCGGAGCAACAGCAACGTTGGCTGGATGACAGCGCGCTCAAACGTTTTATTCAACCTGAAGACGTCGCGAATCTGGCCTTGTTTCTGGCTTCAGAACAAAGCCAGATGATCACCGGGCAGGCGATCCAGATTGACGGCGGGATTAGTCTCAGTGACTGAACCAGCTTTCATTGCCATCGACTGGGGCGCCAGCCAGTTAAAAGCCTTTTTATGTCAGCCCGCTGCCGTGCTGCCCAAGGTGCTGGCGAGTGCCAGCGGCCCCGGTGTTGCCGCAGCGCGTGGTCAGTTCCGCCACACCCTGTTACAGGCCGTGGGCGATTGGCTGGCGCAGGACCCTGCGCTGGTGGTTTATATGGCCGGCCATATCACTTCATCCCTCGGTTGGTATCAGACCCGCTATTTGAATACACCCTGTTTGCCGCAGGCGTTGTTACCCGCGTTAGCACAGGGCCAATGTCCGGACATGGCGTTATGGCTGTCGACCGGTTTACGTTGTGCATTGCCTGAAGGCGGTGACGACGTGATGCGCGGCGAAGAAGTCCAGCTGCTGGGGTTATTGCAGCTGGCCCCCGAGCTCGGCCGGGGCCGGCAGTTAGTTTGTTTACCCGGCACTCATACCAAATGGGTCTGGCTGGAAGATGGGCAGATCCGGCATTTTCGCACCAGCATGACCGGTGAACTCTATGCATTGCTGACGCAGCACAGCGTGCTGTTGCAACAAGCCGGGCATTCGGATGAATTCTGTACCGACAGTTTTATCCGTGGCTGTCAGCAGATGCAGGGCACGGCCGGCCTGCATTGGCTTCATCAATTATTCACGGTCAGAACCGAACAGCTGTTTCGTGGTTTGACGCCAGGACAAGCCAGCGCCTATCTATCCGGGATGCTGGTGGGGGCTGATGTGCAGGGCTGGCAGCTGAACGAACCCGGTGCCGGTGACACTGGTGACGTGATGCTGGCAGGCAATCCGCGGCTCAATCATTGTTACCGCGAAGCCTTACAGTTGGCGGGTTGCCGTGTCCGCACTTTTGATATTACTGATGCGACTCTGGCTGGGTTTGCGTGGTTGGCCCGCGGCCAGCGCGAGTCTGGTGTGATGGCTGCTGCAGTCCACGCCGGCGGCTGTCAGGCGGGCTAAGCGCTGCCGGCGCTGGTGCTTTGGAACGCCTGCGTCAGCACAGCCGCTTCGTCAATGCTGCAGGCAATCAGGACATCCAGCGATCAGGCAATCAGGACACCCAGCGATCAGGCATGCAGCGATCAGGCGACCTTACCGGTTTGTTGCCGCCGGTCGATAAATTCCTGTAAACGCTGTTGTTGGGCACTATCGAGCCGCAGACCCAGCTTGGTGCGTCGCCACAGAATGTCGGCGGCATTGTGTGCCCACTCGTGGTTCAGCAAGTAGCTGACTTCAGCCTGATACAAACCATGACCAAAGTCTTCGCCTAAATCGGACTGACTGCTGCAACCAGCCAACAGCTGAGAAGTCAGGGTACCGTAACTGCGGACGTAACGCTGCAGCACGGTGGCGGGGACAAAATCATAGCTTTGCGACAATTCCCGCAATAACGCTGCCTGACTGGCAAAATCACCGCCCGGTAAGGGTTGCGTTGCTGTGCGGCAATCACCGATAGAGGGGAAGAATGCGGCCAGACGGTCAACCGCGGCCTGAGCCAGTTTGCGATAGGTGGTAATTTTTCCGCCAAAAACCGACAGCAGCGGCGCTGTGCCGACCGGTGCATCAAGCTCTAGTTTGTAGTCACGTGTCACTGCCTGCGCACTGTCGGCCTCGTCATCCAGCAGCGGCCGCACGCCAGCGTAGCTATGGCGGATATCCTGCCGGCTGATCTTGCGGCGGAAATAGCTATTACTGATCTGCAGCAGATAATCGGTTTCGGCATCGCTAATCGCAACTTTGGCCGGATCGCCCTGATAGTCAACGTCGGTGGTGCCAACCAAGCTGAAATCGTCTTCATAGGGGATCACAAACACAATCCGTTGGTCTTCGTTCTGCAGGATGTAGGCCTGCGGGTCATCGTGTAGCTTCGGCACCACAATATGACTGCCTTTGACCAGCCGAATTTTTTGTGGTGTCGGGCCCGGCAGTGTTTGTTCAAATAAGCTGGCGACCCAGGGACCGGCGGCATTGACGACAGCGCGGGCCTGCACCTGACGCAGCTGTCCGGTCGCTAGTCCGGCTAATTCTGCCTGCCACAAGGTGCCCTGGCGTGTCACAGTCTGACAACGGGTTCGGGTCAACACGGTGGCGCCGTGTGCCTGCGCCGCCAATGCATTTAGCACCACCAGACGGGAGTCGTCGACCCAGGCATCTGAGTATTCAAAACCGCGCCGGATCGTGTCGACTAATGGGTCGGCCTTGCCAAACCGGAACCCGCGCGAAGAAGGCAGGGTCACGCGTCGCGCCAGATGGTCATATAAAAACAGCCCGAGCCGGATCAACAGCGCCGGCCGTAAATGTGGCTGGTGCGGCAGCCGGAAGCGTAAAGGCCAAATGATATGCGGCGCCACCTTGAGCAGGACCTCGCGCTCTGCCAGCGCTTCGCGGACCAGGCGGAATTCATAATGTTCCAGATAGCGCAAGCCGCCATGGATCAGCTTACTGCTGTTGGACGACGTCGCGGCGGCCAGATCCTGCTGTTCACACAACAGAACTTTCAGGCCACGGCTGGCAGCGTCTGCGGCAATACCGCAACCGTTAATACCCCCACCGATGACCAGCAGGTCGTAAAGTTCTGCACTGGAATTGTTGTTCATCATAACTTTTCTTATTTATAAGATAAATACCATAATAAACAGTCAATACGCAGCCCGCAAGGCGTCAGATTGGTTTAACTGCTCGGATTAGTTGGGAAAAACCGGGGGTGCGGCTTAAAGCCGCACTTTCGCCACCGCATGTAACCATTGGTGGTACAGGTGATTGCGTTGTTCGGCGCAGATCGATGGCTGAAAACGCCGTTCACAGTGCCACATGCTGGCTAGCTGTTCGGTTGACTGATAGATCCCTGCCTGTAAACCAGCCAGATAGGCCACGCCAAGGGCGGTGGTTTCAGTGATTTGTGGCCGTTCGACCACTGCACCCAAAATGTCGGCGAGGAAGCTCAGCACCCAGTTGTTTTTCACCATGCCACCATCGACCCGCAGCACATTCGGCCGGATGCCGTCACGTTCCATCGCTTTTTGCAGATCTTTGGTTTGGTAACCGACTGACTGTAATGCGGCGGCCACAATGGAGCTGATGCCGGAATCCCGCGTCAGGCCCAAAATAGCGCCCCGTGCATTCGGGTCCCAGTAAGGCGCGCCGAGCCCGGTAAAAGACGGCACCAGAAACACGCCGTGATCGAGCGGTACGTCTTTGACCATCGCCTCACTTTCACCGGCGTGGCGCAGCAGTTTCAGCCCTTCGACAATCCACTGCATGGTGGCACCGGCCATAAAAATGCTGCCTTCGATGGCATAAGTGGCTTTGCCGTTCAGTTGATAGGCAATGGTTGTCAGCAGGCGGTTTTCTGATCGCAGGGCTTTATCGCCGGTGTTTAACATCAGAAAACAGCCGGTGCCATAAGTGCTTTTTGCCATCCCGGTGTCAAAGCAGGCGTGGCCAAACAGCGCGGCCTGCTGGTCACCGGCGATGCCATAGACTGGGATCGGCTTGCCAAAAATCTCCGGTGCTGTGTGACCGAAGTCGGCAGACGAATCCATCACTTCCGGCAGCATGGCCGCCGGAATACCAAATAGACTGAGCAGTTCTTCGTCCCAGCAGTGCTGGTGAATGTTATACAACATGGTGCGCGATGCATTGGTCGCATCGGTGCGGTGCACAGTGCCGCCGCTCAGGCGCCACAACAGAAAACAATCGACAGTGCCAAATAACAAATCGCCGGCAGCGGCCTTGGCGGCAGCGCCCGGCACCTGGTCCAAAATCCAGCGGATCTTGGTTGCGGAGAAATAGGGGTCCAGCAGCAAGCCGGTTTTTGCAGCGATCAGCTCGTTGACGGTCTCACTTTGCAACGCTTCGCAATAGGCGGTGGTGCGGCGGTCTTGCCAGACGATGGCCCGATACACCGGTTCGCCGGTATGTCGGTCCCACACCAACGTGGTTTCGCGTTGATTGGTAATACCGATGGCGATGACCTGCTCTGGATGAATTTGCTGATGAGCCATCACCTGTCGGCTGCAATGCAACACCGTTTGCCAGATATCCTCCGGGTCATGTTCGACCCAGCCATTGTGCGGATAATGCTGGGTAAAACTTTGCTGTTCCGTCGCGACGGGCTGACCTTCCAGATTAAACAGGATGGCTCGGCTGCTGGTCGTACCCTGATCAATAGAGAGAATATAGTTCTGCATTTCACTAAATCATATTTATAATATAATAAAGCTTAGCTTGCCGTCTGAATGCTTGGTTGGCAACTGTTTTTTGCGGGAAATGCCTGCATTGTTTTTGTGCATACAGCCAGAACGCGGTGCAATGGTTGCTATGTTCAGCGCTGTTTTCTTGTTATTCTCCGTGACTGAAACGTTTCAGGGATGTTGAGATGAATTCAGTCACTGCGATATTGCTGCAAAGGGTTCCGGTACAAAATGTACTGGGTGAGAATGCATTGTGGCATCCGCTGTTGCAGCGTTTTTATTGGGTCGATATTGAAGCTGGCCGGCTGCACTGGTTAAGTGCAGATTTACGTCAGGTGCACCAGCATGTGTTACCGCAGCGGATTGGTAGTTTTGGTGTGCTGGATGTCGCGGCGGATGCACCATTCCAATTGGTGCTGGCGCTGGAAAGTGGTTTTGCGCTCTATCATCCGGATACCGGCGCTTTACGCTGGTTGGCCCGGCCTGAACTGCATCTGCCTGGCAATCGCTTTAATGATGGTCGTACCGACCGCCAGGGCCGTTTCTGGGCAGGAACTATGGTGGAAACCTGCTCTCAGAGCGAACAAGCTGGCGCGCTGTATCAACTGAACCGGCAGGGGCAGGCGGTCTGCCATTTGCGCCAGTTACAAATTTCCAATGGTCTGTGCTGGAGCCTCGATGGCCGGCGCATGTATCACGCCGATTCGCCCCGTCGTCAGATTTGGCAATATGAATTTTGCCCCGAACAGGCAACGCTGAGTGCGCCGCGCTTATTTGCCAATTTTGCCGACAATGCGTCGCCGGATGGTGCGACTGTAGATGCAGAAGAACATGTCTGGACAGCGCTGTGGGGCACCAGCACTGTGGTGCGGCTTGACCCGCAGGGACAGGTCAATCTGACATTAACCTTGCCGGTATCGCAGCCATCCAGTGTAGCGATTGGCGGGGCACATGGCGATTTGTTGTTTGTCACCACGTCCCGGCTGGGTCTCAATGCCCGGCAGCTGGCTGAGCAACCTGCGGCCGGAGATTTGTTTATCTATCAGTTATCCCGACCGCTGGCGGTGCCGGAATCAGTCTGTCACTTAGAACCAACCTGGCTGGCTGAACCGGTTTGCCAAGACATGCCGGTGTTGTAGCGCGGCGGAAATCCCGGCCAGCCTTTGCCTTCATCCGAGCGGCTATTGCCTGTTGGCAGCAGCTGACAAGCATCGGCTTTTTGCTTCAGCTGACAATCCAGCATCGCTAACACCATGTGCTGATTCACCCGGTTGATCTGCCGAATATCCCAGGCCGGCTCGGCATAGTGGCCATAATCGCTCTCGATGTCCCGCGCTGCCGCAGGCGCCGGATGGGCGGCAACATTGTGGCGGGCACCATGGTAAGTCAGCAGATAACGCGTCGCACTGCCACTGTGCAAAAACAGCTGGACCATCCCCTGATAGCCGGAAATATCATCCTGATCACCGGCAACATACAGCAGCGGTGTCTGGATGTTCGCCAGCGATTGTGGGTCAAACAGCTGATGCTGACCGCCCCAGGGCGCCAATAGAATACCGGCTTGCCAGCGCGGATCGGCTTTGGCCTGACCGGCGTTGCAGCTGTTGAGCTGTGTGCGCAGTGCGCCGATTTGTGCCGGTTGCGTCGCACCGGTCAGCTGCTTCACCATCGCATCCGAAAACTTGTAGCAGGCACCCAGCGTGCTGAGCGCGCCAAACCCACCCATTGAATAGCCAATCAGGCCGGCTTTAGCCGAGTCGGTGAGTGCAGATAACGGGCTTTTGGCGGACGTCAGGTAATTCAGCGTGGCCTGCTGGTCGCGGGCACGGTGATATAAAGTACTGAAAAATCCAGCAAAAGGCGCTTTAGCAAAATCAATTTCGGCATTGGTGGAATCGGTGTGGTCGATAGCAGCGACGATATAACCGTGACTGGCTACATGTTCCGCCAGATAAAACATCAGGCTGCGATAACCGGTGTAACCATGCGAAATAACTACCACCGGCAGTTGTCCGGTGCCTGCAGCCGGTGCCGCGTCACGAAAGGCGGTGCCGGCAATGCTGAAGGCTTTGCCACTGCGGGTTTGATTCTGATATTGCGCCGGCTGCGCCTTGCCTGGTGTGGCCGGATACCAGAGTTCCAGTGTCAAAGGCCTTGTATACGGCTGACCTGTGCTGACCTGCAAACTATCGGGGATGGCGATTGAGTGCGTCATCACGCCGACGGCATAACGACCAGGCTGACTGAGCTGTGGCGCTGCATCGACCGGGATTTTGTCGTACAGCTGTTCCGCGGCCTGCGCGGCAGTGCAGCTCAATAATCCAAACAATAATCCAAACAATAAGCCAAGCCGGTTGATGAGCATGGACATAGCAACTCCTGAGTTTGAAGCAAAGCCGGGCACTGCTGCCCAGCAGGATCTGAGGCCCGGCAAGATCGGATAGCGCCGCGGGGCCAACCCGCAGCTGTTATCAAGCGGCGAACGTCTGCACGGTCAGGCCAGCACCGGCCTGACAGACGTAGACATCGGCCTTTAAACCAAACCGCGCTTGATAATGTGCTGCGACAGCCTGTTCGACCAACACCACATCCTGCTGCGCACAGAGACAAATAATAGCGCCGCCAAAACCGCCGCCGGTCATCCGCACCGCGCCTTTGCTGCCAAGCGCAGTTTGACAAATCTCGACCAAGCCATCAGTTGCCGGTACTGTCACCTCAAAATCATCGCGCAACGACTGATGTGAGGCCTGCATCAACAGGCGTAACTGCGTCATATCGCTTTGTTGCAGCGCATCGACGGTGGCCAGCACCCGGGCATTTTCACTGATGACATGATGCGCTCTTTTGTATTGCTGCGCGGTCATGGCGTTTTGGTGTTGCTGCAACAGGTCCATACTGGCATCGCGCAATGTCGACACCCCCATGATCGCCGCAGCCTGTTCACAATCCTGCCGCCGACCGTTGTATTCACTGTCGACCAGTTTGCGCGGGTAATTCGAATTGACAATCACCAGCGCCAGCTCAGGCGGGATAGCTACTGCGCGGGTGGCGAGCGTTGCGCAATCCAGCAGCAGGGCGTGGCCGGCAGTGGCCTGGGCTGAAATCATCTGGTCCATAATGCCGCACTGACAGTTCATAAACTGGTTTTCAGCTTGCTGGCCAAACAAGGCAATTTGCGCCGGGGTTAAAGCCAAGCCCGATAACTGATTAAAAGCGCCGCCGATGGCTACTTCCAGCGCGGCCGACGAGGACAATCCGGCGCCTTGCGGCACGTCACTGTCAATCAACAAGTCGGCCCCAGTTAGCGTAAAGCCAGCTTGTTGCAGCACATAGACCATAGCGCGAATGTAATTGCCCCATTGCGACGGTCCCGGCGTGATGGGATCCTGCAGCGAAAAACGGTCAGATTCACCAGGATAATTTTGTGAATGCACCACCATCTGCTGGTCGGTACGGGCGCGAAACAGCACCTGAGTGCGGAAGTTCAGTGCTGCCGGAAACACGTAACCGAGGTTGTAGTCGGTGAATTCACCAATCAGATTGACGCGGCCTGGCGCGCTGGACAGACCCTCAGGCTGTGCGGCATAAAGTTGCTGGAAAGTGTTGATAAAGGCTTGGCTCATAGACAAAACATCCCTAAAAACTGCGGACTGCGCTGACTTGGCGCAGAATGGCGGCGGCGGTTTCCGGCGTCAGATCTCGCTGGCTTTCCGCCATCATCTCGTAGCCGACCATGTGTTTTTTCACCGTTGCTGAACGCAGCAGCGGCGGATAAAAGTGCGCGTGTAAACGCCAGTGTGATTGCGGCTGGCCGTCAGATGGCGCATTGTGCCAGCCCATCGAATACGGGAAGCTGCACTGGAAAACATTGTCATAGCGGCTGGTCAGTTCTTTTAAGATCTGCGCCAGACTTTCAACCTGTGCCGGGTTGAGTGCATCGATGTGCTGCACATCGTCTTTACACAGTAACAGCGTCTCAAAAGGCCAGGCCGCCCAATATGGCACCACGGCCAGCCAGTGGGCGTTCTGACAGACAATGCGCTCTGCCTGTTGCTGTTCTTTGACCACATAATCAGCCAGCAGCGCGCTGCCATGTGCCTGCAGGTAAGCGGCTTGATGTTGGTCTTCCAGCTCAATCTCGGTTGATAGATGCTGATGCGCCCAAATCTGACCGTGCGGGTGCGGTTGCGAGCAGCCCATGATGGCGCCTTTGTTTTCAAAGATATGCACGCAGGCAAAGCGCTGCCGCAGCTCGCGGTAATGCTGTTGCCAGGTCTGCACGACCGCCACCAGCGCCGGAATGGACATTTCGGGTAGCGTCAGATGGTGCTCCGGTGAAAAACACACCACGCGGCATTCCCCGTCGGTGACCTGATGCTGGAACAACGGATCTGCTCCAGCAGCCGGATCTGTCGTTGTGGGCATCAGCGCGCCAAAGTCGTTGGCGAACACATGGGTGGTGTCGTAAACCGGATTAGTCTCGCCATTGGCTCTGGTATTGCCGGGGCAGAGCGGGCAATCGGCGTCAAAGGCTGGCAGTTTTGCCGTCGAGGCGACTTCCGTTGCGCCCAGCCAGGGCCTGTTATTGCGATGCGGTGAAACCAGCACCCATCGACCGGTTAACGGGTTTTTCCGCCGGTGCGGATTTTCAAATGCTGTCATGGGAAGGCTCCAGACCATGAGGATATTGGGTTTGCCAGCGCCAGCTGTCTTCAGCCATCTGGCCCAGGTCATAGCGGGTACGCCAACCAAGTTGCTGCAAGGCTTTGCCGGCATCGGCGTAACTGGCGGCGATGTCGCGGGGACGGCGCGCGCTGAATTGATAAGGGATCTCGCGGCCGGCTGCCGCGCTAAAAGCCGCAATTAACTGCAGCACAGAATCGCCCTTGCCGGTACCGAGATTAAAAGCATGGAAACCGCTTTGGCTGCGAAGCTGCTGATAGGCCGCCACATGGCCTTCAGCCAAATCCATCACATGAATGTAGTCTCTGACACCAGTGCCATCCGGCGTTGGATAATCCTGGCCATACACCGACACAAAAGGCCGGCGGCCGACTGCGGTTTGCGCCACATAAGGCATCAGGTTATTCGGTATGCCGCGTGGATCTTCGCCAATCAGGCCACTGGGGTGGGCACCGGCCGGATTAAAGTAGCGCAGCGCGATGGCCAGAAAGCCAGTTTGAGAGTGACAAAGATCCTGCAGCATCTGCTCGGCCATCACTTTGGTCCAGCCGTAGGGATTGGTAGCGCCGAGCGGGTGTTGTTCGGTCAGCGGTAAAAATTGTGGGTTGCCGTAGACAGTCGCGGAAGAACTGAAAATCAGCCGCTGACAACCGGCTTGCTGCATCTGCTGTAACAGGTTGAGCGTGCCAGCGACATTGTTCTGATAGTACCGCAGCGGTTGCTGGACGGATTCGCCAACCGCTTTGAGGGCGGCAAAATGAAACACCGCTTCTGGCTGATATTGTGCAAACGCGTGCTGTAATGCGACCGGGTCCAGCAGATCTGCTTCAATAAAATCAAAGCGTTGGCCACAGATTTTTTCCAACTGCTCCAGCACATGCCGGCTGCTATTACTCAGATTGTCGTAAATTACCGGGCGAAAGCCGGCCTGATGCAACGCAATACAGCAGTGGCTACCGATATAACCCAGGCCGCCGGTCACCAGAATTCGCATCTGACACATCCTTAAAATCACTTTAAAAGATTATATGTATTATAAATACTATATATCAATAGTGATTGATACTTTTGTCAAGCGCAGTACTCTGTGCTGGTTGCGTCGCAACATCGGCAGCGCGCAGGGTAAAAGGGCAGCTTTACGCTGAACCTGAGGGCGGGGCGCGACAGAACTTGGCTTCAGCCTCGCGTACGGCTGAGCCTGTGCAGCGATGAATCCGCAGGGGTTGGCGCTAGATTCAACCGTCGTTGGCTGCACGGATTTTTTAAATCTGGTAGTTATAAAATAAATTATTTTTATAACTCGGCGAAATAAGCTTTGACTCCTGACGTAAAACCGATACACTGGCCGCGCTTGATCAGTTTGTTCATTATTTATGCACCACATCGAAAGTACCTGTTGTATTAGTACCTCCTGTATCCATAAGTTAAAACATCTCCTAGCAGCACCAACGCCTGACACCAGGCATCATTAAATCTTTTAAATACAGGTATATACTATGTCTACTCCAACTACAGGCACCGTTAAATGGTTCAACGAAACTAAAGGTTTCGGTTTCATCGAACAAGCTTCAGGTCCAGACGTTTTCGCTCATTTCAGCGAAATCGCCAGCACGGGTTTCAAAACTCTGCAAGAAGGCCAACGTGTGCAGTTCATCGTGACTCCAGGTCAAAAAGGCCCACAGGCTTCTAAGATCGTAGTCCTGTAAGGACTAAAAACGTCTTGCTGTAATCGTGGATTACACCGATCCGACGGGTCAATCCCGCGGTCAGACGACAGAAAAGGCTACTGCATCGCAGTGGCCTTTTTTTATGCCCCGCAGGGGCACTATGCCGAAAATGCCGGCGCTGATCGATTTGACGGCATCGCCGGGCCAGACCACACTTCTGCAGGACCTATTGCGCGGAGCCGGTGATGCGCCTGCTTTTATTGAGTTTTTACTGTGCCTGCTTGCTGTTGGGCCTGCCAGCCAGGGCGGTCGATGTGCTGGCGGTGGAGTATCCGCCATTCACCTCGCACCGGGACCCGCATGGTGGACTGGCTTTGCAGATTTTACGCAGCGCCTATCCTCAGACGACGTTTAAGCCAGTGTTTTTACCGCCGAAGCGCGCTTATACCCAAATCAAATCAGGCAACTGGTGTTTGAGCTTTTATCCGGCACCACAAGGGGTTGTCGCCGAAAGCATCGTCTTGTCAAAAAATCAGCTGGTGATTGGTCTGGTCCGCTTGCAGCAACCAACACCGTTTCGCTGGACTGCTCTGAGTGAACTGCATGGCCAGACCGTGGCTATGTTGCGCACCGGTGAAGATTCGGCCTTTAGCCAGCAATTCAGCTCGGGCGGGCTGCAAGTTGTTTATGCCGAAACGGTTCGCCAGGCTTTAGCGCTGGTCCTGCGTGGCCGTGCCGATTTGGCGATGTTTGATAGTTTTAACTTCGCCCGGCTCGAACCAGCAGAAAAAGCCCGGTTGCAGTTCTCCGAGAATCATCTGGTGCAAACCCCTATCCGGTTGTTCAGCAATCCGCATTGCACTGAACAGTTGCCGCCTCCCGCTGCCCTGGCAGAGTTTTAACAGCGGCACTGAGCTCAAATTCGGTCTGCGCCGTACCTAATGCTTCAAATTCATCGCAGTTGTGAAGGGATTATGGCGTCAAATTCAAAAGTTCCGGTAAACCGACTATCACGGTTTGGTCATCTCGCATCGCTGGCCGGGCGGGTGGCCGGTGGCATGTTGGCAGAAGGCGCGAAACAGCTGGCACAGGGCAACAGGCCCGCCAAAGCAGATTTGCTGCTGACGCCTGCCAACCTGCGTCGGGTCACCGATCAGCTGGCGCACCTGCGTGGTGCTGCGATGAAAGTCGGGCAGCTACTGTCAATGGATGCCGGTGATTTGTTGCCGCCTGAACTCAGTGCCATTTTGGCCAGGCTGCGTTCAGACGCCAATCCGATGCCGCCCAAGCAGCTAACGGCTGTGCTGCGGGCTGAGCTTGGCGAGCGTTGGCTCGACCATTTCAGTGATTTTAGTTTCACGCCACTGGCGGCTGCTTCGATTGGTCAGGTGCATCAGGCGGTGCATGACAATGGCCGCCGCCTCGCAGTCAAAATACAGTATCCGGGGATCCAGGCCAGCATTGACAGCGACGTCGATAATGTCGCGACTTTATTGCGGATCAGCGGTTTGTTGCCTGCCGGTGTTGATTACCAGCGTTTGTTGCAGGAAGCCAAGTTGCAGCTGAAACAGGAAGCGGATTATCGAACCGAAGCGGCGTTTCTGACGCGCTACCGCGAACTTTTACAACAAGAGCCGTCTTACCTGTTGCCTGAGCCCATTGCGGAGATTTGTACCACCGGTATTCTGGGCATGACCTTTGTTGATGGGGTGGCGATTGAGTCGCTGGTTGACGCCGAACCAGCGGTCCGCGACCGGGTTATCAGCCTGCTGTTTACTCTGTTGTTTCGCGAGTTATTCGACTTTCAGCTGGTGCAGACCGATCCGAATTTCGCGAATTATCGCTATAACACCACAACAAACCAGCTGGTACTGCTTGATTTCGGTGCCTGTCGCAACTACACGCCCGCTTTTGCTGATGCCTACCGGCAGTTGTTGCGTGCCGCTATGGCCGATGACCTGCAGGGCATGGATCAAGCCCTTTGTACTATTGGTTTCTTTAGTCAGCAGATTGACCCAACACACCGACAGGCGGTGCTGCAGCTGGTCTTGCTAGCCTGCGAACCCATCCGCCAGACCGAGGCGTTTGATTTTGGCAGCAGTGACCTCGCTAGCCGGGTGCGCGATGGCGGCACTGCACTGAGTATGCGGCAAAATTACTGGCACACCCCACCAGCCGATGCCCTGTTTCTGCACCGCAAAATGGCAGGTTTGTACTTGCTGGCCGCGCGACTGCGGGCAAAGGTTGATGTACGCGCTTTGCTAGAGCCATTTTTGCAACGTTAGCGGCAGGCGGTTTACCCGCCGAATGCAGCCAGATGTAGGCCGTTCGCTGGTTAGGAAAGGCCAGCCGTCGACTGACGATATCCGGCATGTCAAGGCAATTGCCGCCAAGCGCTGATATGACTGAAGTGGCCAGTTTGTGCGCCAGCGCACATAACCAGCAGCTCACGACTGATAAGGTTGTCACTCCACAAGTTTTGGCTGCGGTACAAACCGACACAAATGGCAAATCAATCAGAAGTGCGGACGCCGTCACCGGACAGTGCACCTGTGGTATCTGTCGGCGGATTATCCGCCGCAGCGGCGGCGTTGAAGTTAGCCACTGATGGGCCCAACGAGCTGCCCGGCAACTTGCCGGAATCTAATCTGCAAATATTGCGCACTGTCCTCACCGAACCGATGTTTTTAATGTTGCTGGCGGCCGGCGCGATTTATTACGCCTTAGGGGACCGCACTGAAGCTTTGTTATTGCTTGGCTTTGTGTTGCTGGTGATATTGCTGACGTTGCTGGAGCAGCATAAAACCCAGCGTACGCTGGAGTCGTTAAGGGATATGTCTGCGCCCAGAGCTCTGGTGATCCGCGACCAGCGGACGCTGCGCATCCCTGCCCGCGATTTGGTTTGCGGCGATATCATGATCCTGCGTGAAGGCGACCGTGTCGCTGCCGATGCAACCTTGTTATCCGGTCAACTGGCCGTCAATGAATCCTTGTTAACCGGTGAAGCAGTTCCGGTGCAGAAAACGACCCGGCAACAGCAACAAGACCTCGGTACGCCAGCCAATGCTGCGGAAAACAGCAGCACGTTATTTGCCAGTACGCTGGTGGTTAGTGGGGTTGGCCAGGCCGTGGTCCACGCGACGGCGGGGGCGACGGCCGTCGGGCGTATTGGCAAAGATTTAGCAAAAAGCCGGGCCCAGCCGTCAGCATTGCAAAGAGCGTCGGGTTTGTTAGTGCGCCGGCTCGGGGCACTGGCGCTGCTGATCGCGCTGTTTCAGGTGTGGTTGGCCTGGGGTTGGAACCAGCAACCGCTATTGCCCAGTCTGTTGTCGGGTATTGCGCTGGCGATGGCCATTCTGCCAGAAGAAATTCCGGTGATCCTGACGGTTTTTTTTGCGATGGGCGCCTGGCGTCTGGCCCAGCATAAAGTACTGACCCGACGAATTGCAGCAGTCGAATCGCTTGGGGCTATTTCGATCCTGGCGGTGGATAAAACCGGCACACTGACGATGAATCAAATGCAGGTCGCTGCGCTGGCCACTCCATCGCTCGAGGGGGTAGGTGATTTGTTTCTGCCGGCAGAGGCCGCAGATTTGCCCGAAGCTTTTCACACGCTGACTGAATTCGCCATGCTGGCAACGCCAGGCGATCCTTTTGATCCGATGGAGCAAGCCATTCAGCAGTTCAGTGACCGCTGGTTAGCCGGCACTGAACATGTGCGGGACGGCAGGCAACCGGAGCGCGAGTATCCGCTCAGTGCGGATATTCTGGCGATGACCAAAGTCTTTGCCGGCAATGCGCCGCGCCAATATCTGCTGGCAGCAAAAGGCGCCCCCGAAGCGATTGCCGACCTTTGTCATTTAACTGCGACCGAGTGCGCGCAGATCCAGGTTCAGGTCCGGCATATGGCCACGCAAGGCTGGCGGGTATTGGGTGTCGCCCGTGGGCTCTGGCAACAATCTAATGGCCGGGACAGTGGCTGGCCCGACAGTCAGCATCAGTTTGATTTCTCATTCTGTGGTTTGGTGGCGCTGGTCGACCCGCCGCGGCCGGAAGTTCCGGCAGCGCTGGCAGAATGCCGGGAGGCCGGGATCCGGGTATTGATGCTGACCGGTGACCATGCGGAGACTGCGCGGGCGATCGCCGCGCAGATTGGGCTGTCAGAGCGTGCGGAAGTCCTATCCGGCAGCGAGATCGCTGCGCTCGATGACGCCGCATTAAGCGCGCGGCTGCAAAAAACCGACATCTGCGCCCGGCTGCAACCGAGCGATAAGTTGCGACTAGTGACTCTGTTGCAACAGCAAGGCGAAGTCGTGGCCATGACCGGCGACGGCGTCAACGACGCCCCGGCATTAAAGGCGGCAGATATTGGCATTGCGATGGGCGAACGCGGCACCGACGTCGCGCGCGAAGCCGCAGCACTGGTGCTGCTCGACGATAGTTTCAGCCACATCGTCAATGCGATCCGTCAGGGGCGGCGCATTTATGACAATATCGGCAAAGCCACTCATTTTACTTTTGCCGTGCATATTCCGATTATCGCGCTGGCACTGGTTCCGTCTTTTCTGCACTGGCCGGCGTTGTTATTGCCGGTGCATATCGTGTTGCTGGAACTGATGATTAACCCGGCCTGTTCCATCTTGTTTGAAGCGGAGCCTGCTGCGGCAGATCTGATGCAACGTCCGCCCCGTGATATTCAGACCTCGCCTTTTAGTCTGCGCCAGTTAGGGCAGGGCGTGCTGCAGGGAGGCGGTATCGCGCTGATTTTACTCAGTATGTTCGCCTGGCAATTTGCCCACTATGGTGACGGCGTGCGCAGTAGCAGTCTGATAGTGCTGATGTTATTACTCAGTGTCTTGCTGCTGATCCTGGCCAATCGTGATCTGCGTCATCCGATCTGGTCCGGTTTGTTCAGTGCGAATCGCTGGGTGCTGCGGCTGGTGTTGGTGCTTAGTCTGCTGCTGGCGATGCTGATGTTCTGGCCAGCGCTGGGCAGAATGATGGGCACCATGTTGCCGACCGGGCCAGATGTGGTGCTGGCCGGCGTGGGCGCGCTGCTGATGCTGCTGTGGCTTGAATTGCTGCGCCGGGTCGGTATCCGAGCGTCTGCAGCCGCCGCCACATGACCATGCCAACCGGACCCGCTGCCGGCCCGCCAATGCCCCCTGCGACGCGCCCGTTGTGGCGCGGCTGGACGCTGTTACGCCAATATGGCCGTGTCATCCTGGTGATCATCCTGGTTATTGCGGGGAGCGCGTGGCTGGGGCCGCGTTTGTTGCGGGGGCCACAAGTGGCTTTGCTGCAAGTGGTGCAACAGGATTTTGTCCAATCAGTCGTCGCCAGCGGCCGGGTCGAAACGCCGCATCGGGTGCAGGTTGGGGCTCAGATCACCGGTACGGTCAGCCGAGTGCCGGTGGCGGAAGGGCAACAAGTCGCGATGCATACAGTGCTGGTCGAGCTGGAATCCAGCGAATTAGCTGCCAGCGTGACGCAGGCGCAGTTCAGTGTCGCGCTGGCCCGTGCTCAGCTGCGGCATTTACATGAAGTGCTGGCGCCTGTGGCGGCGTTAGCGTTGCAGGAAGCCGAGGCGAATCAGCGGGCTGCGCTCAAAATATTGCAGCGCCAGCAAGACCTCAAAGCGGAGAGCATGATCAGTCAGTCGGTGCTCGACGAAGCACTGCGTGCCGAGCAAGTGACGCGCAGCAAAGTCAGCAGTCTGCGTGAGCAGCTGCGCAGCACTGGCGCGCAGGGCAGTCAGGCTGAACTGGCCGCAGTGACGTTGCAGCAGGCGCAGGCCAGTCTGCAATTGGCGCAGGCGCGCTTCGCTTATGCCACGTTGACGGCTCCGGTCGCCGGGGTCCTGATCTCCCGGCAGGTGGAGCCCGGCAGCGTGGTGCAGCCAGGGCAGGTGCTGATGCAGTTGTCGCCGGCAGCCGGCATGCAGCTGGTAGTGCAGATTGAAGAAAAAAACCTGCATTTGCTCCGGCTGGGCCAGCAGGCGCTGGTGTCGGCTGATGCATATGCAGATAGCTTTTTTCCGGCCACGCTGGTGTACATCAATCCCGGGATTGACGCCGGTCGGGGCGTGGTGGAAGTCAAATTAGCCGTTCCGGCACCGCCGGCCTATCTGCGCCAGGACATGACGGTCTCTGTCGATATTGTTGTGGCTGCAAGGTTACAGGCCGTGTTGGTGCCGACTGCCGCAGTGCACGACAGTGACCCGCGCGCGCCCTGGGTCTTGGTCTTGGATGGTTGGCGGGTGCGGCGGCAGGAGATCGGTTTGGGCCTGCGCAGTCAGGGCTGGACAGAAGTCCTGACCGGGCTACACCCCGGTGATTGGGTGGTGCCGGTCAGTAACGGCCAAATTCTGGCCGGCCAGCGCATTCGCCTTCTGCCGGCAGTTGTGAGCGACGCCCGATGACAGAACCTGCTGCGACCGGCATCACCTTGCCTGCCTGGCAACCTTTTGAATGGATTGTGGCGCTGCGCTTTTTGCGTGAAGGGCGGATCCAAACGGCATTTATCATCAGTGGCATCGCGCTCGGCGTCGCGGTCATTGTGTTTATGTCAGCACTGTTGGTGGGCGTTCAGGCCAATTTTATGCAGCGCGTATTGACTGGCCAGGCGCATATTCAGTTATTGCCGGCAAAAGAAGTGGTGCGGCCCCTGCAAATGTTCAGTGTCGCAACCACGAGTGCGGTGCGCTATGACGCGATAGTGCAGGCACCACTGCAACGGCTGAAAAGTATTGATCAGTGGCAAAGCATTGCGCAGCAGATTGGCCGGATGCCGGAAGTGCTGGTGGTGTCGCCGGCCGCGACCGGAGCCGGTTTGATCCTGCGCGGCGACACCAGCCGGGCTATCTCAGTCATTGGCATCAAACCCGAGCTGTATTTTCAGATTGTGCCGATGGCCGACAAAATCACCCGCGGGAGTTTGCGCCTGACCGGCGCGGACATTTTAATTGGCTCTGAACTCGCCACCGATCTGGGCGTCAGTACCGGCGACCCGCTGCATGTGGTGGCAGCATCCGGTACAGCGACCATTTTGCGTGTGACCGGTATTTTTGACCTCGGCAATAAAGGCGCCAATGCCCGTACTACTTTTGTTGCGCTGCGCACCGCGCAAAGTCTGCTGGGTCTGGTCGGGGGCGTCTCGGTGCTGGATGTCACAGTGCAGGATATCTATGCCGCCGAAACCATCGCGGCTCGGATCCGGGCGACAACCGGCACCGATGCCCAAAGCTGGATCGCCACCAACGCGCAGTTTTTTGTCGCTGTCGGTGCCCAGCAGAGTTCGAATACGTTGATCCGTTTATTTGTCGCCTTGTCGGTCGCCCTCGGGATCGCCAGCGTGTTGGTGGTGTCTGTGGTGCAAAAGTCGCGTGAGATCGGGATTTTACGCGCGATGGGGATCCGCCGTGGCCAAATCTTGCGGCTGTTTTTGTTGCAGGGGGGGTTATTAGGGCTCGGTGGTGCGATGGTTGGCGCGGTGCTGGGGGCGCTGGGTTTATTGCTGTGGCAGCAACTACAACGCAATGCCGACGGCACGCCCTTGTTTCCGCTGAGTTTCGATCCGGGGTTATTTATCAGTGCGTTAGCGCTGTCGATGCTGACGGGGTTGGTGTCGGCATTTATTCCGGCGCTGCGGGCCGCCCGCTTAGACCCTGTGGTGGCTATTCGTGGCTGAATCCTTGGCTGTGCCTGCGGTCGTGCTGCAATTGCAAGGGGTGCGTAAAACCTTTAATCCCGCTCAGCCGAATGCGGTGGAGGTGCTGCATGGGATCGATCTGACGCTGCACGCCGGTGAATTTTGTGCCGTGGTCGGGCCGTCAGGCTCCGGCAAAAGTACCCTGCTCAATATTGTCGGGTTGTTGGACCGGCCCACGGCCGGCTCTGTGGCCATTTGCGGTCAGCCGACGCAGGGCTTGGCCGACGACGCGCTGACCTATTTGCGTGGCCATCGGATTGGCTTTGTCTTTCAATATCATCATCTGCTCAGTGCTTTTACCGCGCTGGAAAATGTGTTGATGCCATTGTTAGCCGATGCCGGGTTCCCGAATCCGCTGATGGTACAGCGTGCGGCAGAACTGTTGGAGCAGGTGGGGCTTCTGCCCTATCTGGCGCAGCCGGCCAACCGGTTGTCCGGTGGACAGCAGCAGCGCGTGGCGCTGGCCCGGGCTTTGGCGATGCAACCGGCCTTGCTCCTGGCGGATGAACCGACCGGCAACCTCGATACAGCCAGTGCCGATAGCGTTTTTGCCTTGTTGCGTGAGATTGGGCGACGTGAAGGCATGGCGGTCTTGTTTGTCACGCATAACGCGGCACTTGCCAGCCGTTGTGACAGAACTATCAACGTAGTCGATGGCCTGATAGTTGGTGGGCCTAGTGCCGGCTAAACCCGCAGGGCGCCATCAGGCCTGAGGCCGCTGTCGATGCAACCAGATGCTGCACGAACTGAAGCAAAAAAAACGCGGCCTTGGCCGCGTTTTAGAAACAAAACTACCCGAGCCGGTTAGTCCAGACGGTAACGCACACCGAGCGCAACACGCGGGCCGTATTGGCGGGCAAACAGGAACTGCTCTTCGAAGCGGCCATAACCCCGTTCGGTTTCGTTGTTCAGGTTAATGCCTTCGAGGAACACGGTCAGCTCTGGCAGGATGTCGTAGTTGACGCTTAAATCCCACTGGCCGAAGGTTTCCGCAAACTGCGGTGGTGCATCGCTGGAACCCTGCGCCTGACCCACACCAATCAGGTATGAATCCCGCCAGGCGTAAGTGACTTTGACTGACAGGCCGTCTTTTTCATAAAACAACTGCATATTGGCTGAGTCACTCAATCCAGTCAGCGGCGCTTGCTGGCTTAAGCTCATCACGTCAAATTCGACATCACCCTGCACAAAAGTGGCGTTGGCACCGAGGCCAAAGCCGGTTTCGCCGAGCAGATGCTGGAACGCTACTTCAAACCCATCCACGGCTTTGCTGTCGGTATTGGCCGGTTGGCTGATTTGCCACACCATCAGCGGGTCATCCGCCGCAGGCTCAATTTTGCCTTGCGCATTGCCATTACCGTTCGCCAGCATTTGCGCATAAATCGCGCTGCTGGTGGCTTGTTCGCCGCGCGCGGCGAGATCCGCCACTGCTTTGCGGTAGCGCGGTCCGTTTAAGATGTCACGCAGGCCTTCGATGGTGGTTTCAGTAATGGTGGTCTGGATAAAGTTATCTACGTCTTTACGGAAATAGCCGACCGCCGCATAACTGCCTTCGCCGTAATAATATTCCAGACTCAGGTCGAGGTTGGTCGATTCAAACGGCAACAGATTGGTATTGCCCTGACTGCCGCTACGCGCATCCGGTTTCGGGCTGCCGCTTAAGCTGCGGCCACCCGCCAGAAAGCCCAGCGGGGCGCGGGTGATACTCTTGCCATAAGAGAAGCGGCCCACCAGGTCGTCGCTTAATTCAGCTTTGAGGTCAAACATCGGCAATAACACATCGTGTTTGCCGTCCTGCTGCAGGAAATTCGCCGTACCGCCTTGTTGATATTGCGTGATCCACTCCGACGGGCTTTCCCAGTTCACCTGCGTTTCGACACGCTGACGCACGGTGCTGTCTACAGTGGTTTCTTCGTAGCGCAGGCCCAGATTCAGCTGCAGCGGAATATCCTTCACGCTGAAATCAAAGCGACCCTGCACATAAACACTGTCAGTGACTTCGTTGACATAACTTTCGCTGTCGATGCCGTCGTAGTAGGGGTCAATCGAATATTCGTCCGAACCCATCACCCCTTTGGTCAGGAACGCCAGCTGACGGGCGACCGCTTCATCAAAATCGAAGGTGTAATAGTAGTTGGGCCGCAGGTTATTGCCGCCGCCGGCAAACTGGTCGAGGAAGTTGGCGGTGCTTTGGCGGATAAACATCGCGTCCGGGAAAATCTGCGGATAGGCCGGGTTAAAGCCCGGGCCGCCGCGCAGACCACTCCAGCCCTGCTGGCCGCCCATGGTCTGGTCCGTGCGGGCGATACCAAAACCGACGTCAGTCAGCGGGAAGCTGAAGAAGTCGTTGTCCCATTTGCCATCAAGCTGATATTGCTGAATTTCAGCTTTGCCCGGCGAATGGATAAACTGGCTGAAGTTGGAATCGATTTCACCGGGGTTCAGCGTGGTCGTGCCGTTTTTCCAGTACACCAGCGCTTGTGGGATCTCACCGCTGCGATAGTCATAGACTTTGCGCAGCAATTGGTCAGACCCCAGAATCACCTGGCCCTGACTGCCCAGGCCCTGATCGGCACCATTATCGGCTTTGTTATCCGAGTCATGGTAATCCAGCGTCAGTTGCAAGGCGTCGTATACCTGCCAGTCAAAATTCACCCCGACCGAAGCCGCTTTGACTTCGGTAGTGCCTTTGCTGGCGGTGAAAGAGCCGTCGTTGCCGCTGATGTCGGCATAGAGTGCCGTGCCGTTGGCGTCCAGCTCATAGCCGTTGATGTTGCCACCAAACTCGTTCCAAATCCCCCAGCCGATGCTCTGGCTGCCGGTAATAGCACGAGATGCGGTGTAATCGATGGTCGCAGTGAAAGCGTCAATGGGCCGCACCTGTAACGTCAGCTGACCGTTGCTGCGCTCGCGCTGCACATCTTCGATGCTGTAGTTCATGTCTTTGGCAAAATAGTAATTGCCGGTTGGTTTGCCATCGGCGCCAACCGGGCGGGCGTCTTTGACTTTATCCGCCGCTAAGGTGGGCAGTGCCACGTTCGCTTGCCAGCCTTGCACGTTGGCTTGTTGCTTCTGGAAATCGCGTTCCTGATGGGACAGAGACAAAGCCAGGCCCACTTTGTCGTCAAACATCGTTGAGCTCAGCACCGTCGCCAGTTCTGGCGTCACGTCATCGCCGATTTCATTCGAGCTGTCGTAGATGCCTTTGGCCGTGGCTGACGCATGCAAACCCGGCTTTTGCAGTGGCCGACTGGTGATGATATTGACGGTGGCGCCTAAGCCACCGCTTGGGTTGGAGGCGCGGGCGGTTTTGTAAACCTCCAGCGCGCTAACCCCTTCAGATGACAGGTTTTCCAGGTTGTAGGAGCGGGTATAGCCGGTGCCCGGCATCTGCCGGCCATTGAGCGTGACTAAGTTAAAATCCGGGCCAAAACCACGCACCGTGATTTGGCTACCTTCGCCGTTCGACCGACTGACTGACACGCCGGTGATGCGCTGTAACGATTCGGCCAGGTTGGTATCGGGGAATTTACCCATTTCCTCAGCGGAAATGGCGTCGACCACCCCATTGGCTTCGCGTTTGATATCCATCGAGCGGATTAAGCTGCCACGAATACCTTTTATTTCAATCACTTCTACTTTTTCTTCTGCAGTGCTGGCAGCGGTTTGCTGCGCAGCATAGGCCGGCATGCCGGCACCGAGCGCCAGCAGCATGGCGCTGGCGAGCTTGGTTTTGCTAAAAATTGTTTTGTTCATACGCAATCCTGTTTTCACTGCATCCGGCGGCGACAC
>Ga0075154_10000312_pt1 | contig 42678 bp, 42 predicted proteins | sample JI71714BDNA_FD_70965 | JGI IMG/M metagenome (GOLD analysis project Ga0075154, IMG submission 70965) | Wastewater effluent complex algal communities from Wisconsin, to seasonally profile nutrient transformation and Carbon sequestration -... | ecosystem: Engineered > WWTP > Effluent > Algae... | reverse complement strand
CTCGTCAATCGCCTCTGCCAGCGCCGCCCATTGCGCGCCATCCAGCGCGTTCATCTTGTCCGCGCGGTTCATGCGGACATCGGCAATGCCGTCTTCGAGCATGGTGATTGTTACGCGGTCGCTCATGACTTTGCTCTCCCCAAAGCCGCCTCAACCAAGGGCAGCTGATCATTGCCGAAATACATATCGGTTCCATCGACGAAAATCGTCGGCGAACCATAGCCACCGCGCGCGACAAGCTCTTCGGTGTTGGCGCGCAGTTGCGCCTTCACTTCATCGCTCCCCGCCGCCTGCCGCAACGCTTCGCCTTCCAGCCCGACGCTGATTGCCGCCGCAACCAAAACTTCGGGATCGTCGAGATTTTCCTGTGCGCCAAAATAGCTTTCAAACGCCGCGCGGGCAAAATCGCGAAGGGCTGCGTCATTGCCCTCAAGCACGCAGCAAAAGCGCATGGCGTTCACGCTCTTTGCCGGATGCCACTGCGAGGGGAAGTTCATTGCCACGCCCGCGAGCGCCGCCCAGTCGTTCAGCACCTTCCAGCTGTGCTGCAACTTGCGGTTGTCGCTTTGCTCGCGCGCGGCATAGACGCCCGGGTTGACCGCGTTGAACACCCCGCCGACGAGCACTGGCCGCAGCACCGCCGTCTGCCCCGTCCGCTCCAGCATCGGCCACAAATTGGTGAAGGCCAGAAAGGTCCATGGACTGGAAAGGTCGAAGAAGAATTCGACGCGCGGAGTGGCCATCAGGCGGGTTCTTTCACTTGCGCATCGAATGCCGAAAACTCGCTCTCGACCCATACCGGCAGCGGCACCGGGCGGTGCGTTGCCAGATCGACATGCACGCTGACCAGTTCGACCTCGGCGCGCAAATCATCCGCGCCGCTGTCATTCGCGCCGTGGATTTCGACAATCTGCGTCATGCTGGTGCGGCCAGTGGCCAGCGTACGCGCCATCACCTCGATCATCTCATCGGGCTTGATCGGCGCATACCAGGTGACCGTCGCTTTCTTCACATGAAACTCGAATGGATCGTCGGGATAACGCTGGCGAATGCCAACCGCGCGCCAATATTCGGTGATCGCGATGTCGGCATAATCGAGATAGCGCGCGTTGAACACAACGCCCTGCGCATCGGTTTCCGACCAGCGGACGCGGAATGGGTGGTGAAAGGCAAAGTCAGTTTTGGACATTGTTTTGCGATGGCAAATGGCGGGCGGTTAGGCAAGCGGCGGAAGTTGACAAAACTGACAATGCGTCACGCAATTATGTTGCGCGTGCCATGAGTTTTGCTTCTCCCACTCCGTTCGTCCTTAGCCTGTCGATCATTTTCCTTCACCCCCCTTTCCTGCATCCGGATCGCGCGGCGCACATCGAGCTTTCGGTGCAGCCATTCGGTGGCAACGTCGAACAGCTGGGCGATGCGCAGTGCCAACAGCCGCGCCGCGCCATCCTCCGCGCGTTCAAAGCTTTCGCGGTCGAGCCATTTGCCAAAACGCAGCGGATCATAATAGCGCAGCATGAACATGGTCAGCCGCTCGTCAAAATGGCGGCGCTCTCCCACTTGCTCACCTTTGTAATAGATGGGGATCGCAACCCCGTTGATCGCACGCGAAAAGGCGGCGTCGTTCATCCGCTTCACCCCATGCTCCAGCGCCGCCTCCCATGCGGCACGAAACGGCCCCGCCTCTGGCCGCAACCGCAAATCATAGGCCGACTGCCGCGATCGCCCGACACGCCGACAAGCCTGATCAACGCAACCGGACGAGGCCAAAGCCTCGATAAATTCAACCTGCTTTTTCGGGGTCCAGCCATCATGGCGGACTCGCGTGGGAACAGGGGCAAAGCTCTGGATTTGGGGAGTGGTTAGATTTTGGTTCGAATCATTGTTTTCCATGAACCTATATGGAACATGTTTAGGGCGTGTAGGAAAGGGGTTTTTCAAAATAATTGATCAGGTCGATTCATTCGATGAACGCATACCGACCGCAAAACTATGTAGTGTTAATTTCCAATGTATCTGCGTAAAACGCTTTCAAAGAGGCCGCTTGCAGCTAGAAATTTGCAAAAAATCTAAGAATGCAAAACGCATTGATTGCAAACCGTAATTACACGAGGTGGAAAGTGAGAGAGGCTAGCGAAAAAACTAATGTTCCACAACGTATTGATATTCCGGATTCATTTTACAAATCAAAGAGAAATTTGTTGTGGGCATGCGCCATAGCATTATTAGTTTTCTTTGGATCAACAACAAAAAACGATGCAATTCAACTTCCAGGCCTTCAGTATAATATTACTGAGAAAGCATTTTATTTTTCAATTTTTGTATATATAATATATAGCGCTTTGGCGTTCTACCAAGAGTGGCATTTTGCAAAGCTTTTAAACTCGGAAGCGGCAAAAGATGTAGACAGCAAAGATTTAAGGAGTTTCATAAAGAACACACAAAATAATATAGAAGGATATATATCAAAAATTGAATCCATTAATAGTAAATTAGAAATTTCAATGGTAAAGATAGAAAATCCTGAAATAAACGACTTTGTCTATGATAATTTTTTTCTAAGAGATACTCGAGATATAGAAAATAGATTGACAATAAATTTTGATAATATATCAACTACTTGTATTAATCCTGCAATGAAATTTATCGAAGACCCTGATGAACGAGCAGATGCCGTTGGTGCAATTCAACAGGAAATTTTGGCACTTAGAATCGAGATACAAAAATCTATCGAAGAAATTAAGAATTTTAAAATTCAAAGAGCGAACTCAATTAACAATGAGAAATATTCGCAATATATTAACTCGATCAAGGATGCGCAATTAGAACTTCAAAAATATAAAGCTGATATTTCTGTCGTCAGAGAATTAATTCGCGATATATCCTCGTCATTTATGAAATTATCTTCACAGTCTGCTATTCTATATAGGTCAATGTTTTATGTGCATGACGGTGCGATTCCGGTAATCATGACTGCAGTTTCTATATATGTGTGCATATATGAAATAGCGCATTGATTAATTATAGTCCCAAAATTTCGTCACTTCCTCTGATCCCTTTTTCAATAAACTCCTACCGCAAATGGATCGTGCACGCCTCGGTCGGACCAAAATCCATATTGGAAAAGCAGGTGCCGGGATTACCAGCGCCCACCGCTATCATTCCGCCCACAGGCCAGTGACAGTCACTTGCTGACAGTCACTCTCCCTTGGCACAAACTTCCTGAGTGACAGTCCGCAAGGGACAGTCACTGTGCCCATACTGTGTCTCTGCCGGTTGTCCGCAATGACAGATTTCAGTCGACATCTTCGGAAATTGTAACGTCAAAAAACTGGGCGCAACTTGTCTTTGGGACTCTCACCCCTTCTCCAGTAACTCCATCGGCACATGAATAGTCCGGATCGCCAGCCGCACTTCGGCGAGGAACATGATCAACGCGGCGAGCAATAGCAGCATCGCGAAGATGAAGCTGGCGGCGATAGGAGTCTCCAGCGCTTCCCGGCCGGAGCCCATCAGGAACAGCATCGACACCATCAGGCACACGACAATGCCGCAGGCAACGCATAAAGCAATCGACCAATTGATGATGTCCATCCGTCGATCCAGCATTCTTAGCTCCGCGACCAGACGTGTGTGTTCATCTCCGCTGGTTTCGGCGTGCCGCGCCATCAGCTCGCGGGATCGGTCCACCACGCGCGCCAGCCGGCCGGTGACGACGTTCAATAGACTGCCCATCGCCACCAGCAGGAACACCGGCGCAAGTGCGATCTGGATGGTCTGGGCAAGGGCTTCCATTATTTTTCAATCATCGCTTTGCTACTTTCTTCGTCATTCCCGCGAAAGCGGGAATCCATCTCCTGCCCCGGCCTCACAACCGGATGGTTCGGGGTTGGACCCCCGCTTTCGCGGGGGTGACGAGCGAATTAAAAGGCAATGGGAACCACCTAAATCGCCTTCGCCTGCGTGGGCGTGTTCACCCCCATCGACTGCAGATAGCGTTTGATGTTGCGCGCGGCCTGCCGCAGCCGGTGTTCGTTTTCGACCATTGCGATGCGGACATAGCCTTCGCCATCCTCCCCATAGCCGACACCGGGGGCGACCGCGACCTTGGCCTCAGTCAGCAACTGCTTTGAAAATTCAAGGCTGCCCAGATGCGCGAGCGCGGGAGGCAAAGGCGCCCAAGCGAACATGCTGGCGCGCGGCGGGGGGATATCCCACCCGGCGCGGCCGAAGGCCTCGACCAGCACATCGCGGCGCTTGTGATACAGCTCGCGGTTCTTCTCGACGATATCTTGCGGGCCGTTGAGTGCCGCGCAGGCCGCCGCCTGAATGGGGGTGAAGGCACCATAGTCGAGATAGCTTTTCACCCGCGTCATCGCCGCAATCAATTGCTTGTTGCCCACCGCAAAACCAATGCGCCAGCCCGCCATCGAATAGGTTTTCGACAGCGAGGTAAATTCCACCGCGACATCCTTCGCGCCTTTCACCTGCAAAATCGAAACCGTCGGGTTGCCGTCAAAATACAGCTCGGAATAGGCAAGGTCGGAAAGGATCCAGACCTTGTTCTCCTTCGCCCAGGCGACCAGCCGTTCGTAGAATGCGAGGTCCACCGTCTCCGCCGTCGGGTTCGATGGATAGTTGACGACAAGGATCGATGGACGCGGCACAGTGAAGGCCATTGCGCGTTCCAATGCGCGGAAATAATTCTCGTCGGGCGTGGTCGGCACGCTGCGGATTGTCGCCCCTGCGATAATGAAGCCAAAGGTGTGGATCGGGTAGCTGGGATTGGGGGCCAGCACGACGTCGCCCGGCGCAGTGATCGCAGTGGCGAGGCTCGCGAGCCCTTCCTTCGACCCCATGGTCACGACGACTTCAGTTTCCGGATCGACCTCCACACCGAAACGGCGGCCATAATAGTTCGCTTGTGCGCGGCGCAGGCCGGGAATGCCCTTTGACGCAGAATAGCCATGCGCATCGGGTTTCTGCGCGACTTCGACCAGTTTTTCAATGACATGTGGCGGCGGCGGCAGGTCGGGATTGCCCATGCCAAGGTCGATTATGTCCTCCCCCGCCGCTCGGGCGGCTGCGCGCATCGCATTGACTTCGGCGATGACATAGGGCGGCAGACGCTTCATGCGGTAGAATTCTTCGGACATAACTCCTGTTTCCATGCTCGAGTTTCAGGTGCCGCCCTCATGCGCGAAACCGCGCTTTGATGCCAGCAAAAGATATTTGACTTCGCAATGCAGCATTTTCCGATTATCGTTAGGGCATGGACAAAGACACCGGCGCAACCTTCCCCTTTGACCCCGAGATGATCAACCGCTGGGTTGAAGATCTGCCCGCTGTTGCCGACCCGGTTTCCGCCTATAAACAGGTGATGGATATGTGGGGCGGCGTGCTCGCGCCGCTGGCCAAGGCCGGGCATGACAATGTCAATCCGCGCGACAAACGCTTTGCCGGCCCCGAATGGGAACAGCCGGTCTTTGACCTGATGCGGCAGGGTTACAAGATCATGTCCGACTATATGATCGGTGCCGCCGAACAGCTTGAGGGCGTTCCCGAAGCAGAGCGTGCGAAGATCGCCTTTGCGGTGCGCACCGTGGTCGATGCGATGAGCCCGTCCAATTCGCCCTTCACCAATCCGGTCGCGCTGCAACGCGCGGTCGAGACCAAGGGTGAGAGCCTGATGAAGGGCATGAGCCATTTGTGGGCCGACATGCAGCGCGGGCAATTGACGCATACGGACTCGAGCGCGTTCGAACTCGGTCGCAACATCGCCTGCACTCCCGGTAAGGTGGTGTATCAGTCGCGGCTATTCCAGCTTTTGCAGTTTGAACCGACCACCGAGAAGGTGCTGGAAACGCCGCTGGTGATCTTTCCGCCCTGGATCAATCGCTATTACATTCTCGACCTGACCGCTGAGCGCAGCTATATCCGCTGGTGCGTCGAACAGGGGATTTCGGTCTTCGTCGTCTCCTGGAAATCCGCCGATGAAAGCATGGGCGATGTGGTGTGGGATGATTATATCGCCGCCCAGATCGAGGCGATCGACACGATCCGCGACCTGCTCGATGTGAATTCGGTGCACGCCATCGGCTATTGCGTTGCAGGGACAACGCTGGCGGCGACGCTGTCGATATTGGCAGCGCGTGGAGAGGCGGACAAGGTGAAGGCCGCGACCTTCTTTACCGCTCAGGTCGATTTCACCTCTGCGGGCGATTTGCTCAATTTCGTCGACGACGGCCAAATTTCCATGATCGAGGCGCTTTCGTCCAAGGGCTATCTCGACGGCAGGGTGATGGCGCTGACCTTCAACATGCTGCGCGGCAATGACCTGATCTGGTCAACGGTGGGCAAGCATTATCTGCTGGGCGAGGATTATCCGAGCTTTGACCTGCTGCACTGGAATGGCGACGTCACCAACCTGCCCGCGCGCTGGCACCGCGAATATCTGACCGAACTGTATCGCGACAATCGGTTGGTAGTGCCGGGTTCGATCTCCGCACTGGGCGTCCCGATTGACCTGACCCGGGTTGCAACCCCAAGCTATATTCAGGCAGGCCGCGAGGACCATATTGCGCCAGCCGAAAGTGTCTGGAAAATCCGCGATCATTTCAAAGGCCCGCTGACTTTTGTGCTCGCGGGCAGCGGGCATATCGCCGGCGTGGTCAATCCTCCGGCGCTTGGCAAATATCAATATTGGACCAATGACGCGAAGGTCGAAACGCTCGATCAATTCATCGAAGGCGCGACAGAGACCAAAGGCAGCTGGTGGCCGCATTGGCGGCAGTGGCTTGAAGAACAGGACGCAAAGATGGTCCCGGCGAAAGGCGCGCGCAAACCCGGCAAGGGCAAGCTGAAAGCACTTGAAGATGCGCCGGGGACTTTTGTGAAGACGCGGTAAGGGGGAACGCATCTTTTAAGTCTCTCGCTTCGTCATTCCCGCGAAAGCGGGAATCCATCACCCGAACGTCAGTTTTCAGACTGCTCAGCTGAGTAAACTTGAACCTTCGGTGATGGATTCCCGCTTTCGCGGGAATGACGAAGTTTGAAAGGCGCTGTAAATTTGCCAAACGGCGCCCTCTTCAATTGACGTTTACGTAAACGTCCAGTAACTTTCCCCTCAACCATTAGGGAGAGATTCGATGGATCTGGCATTCAGCCCCGAAGACCTTGCTTTCCAGCAGGAAGTGCGCACTTTCATTGCCGAAAATTATCCGGAGCAGCTCCGCGCCAAACAGGATGACGGCGACGAGCTGGCGAAGGAAGATTTTCTCGCCTGGCACAAGGTGCTGTACAAAAAGGGTTGGGTAGCGCCCGCCTGGCCGGTGGAATATGGCGGCACTGGCTGGACCCCAACGCAACGCTTCATCTGGTCGGAAGAGACCGCACGCGCCGATTGCATCCGGCTGCTGCCCTTTGGCCTCGCAATGGTCGGACCGGTTATCTACACCTTCGGCACACCCGAACAAAAGGCGCGATTCCTGCCGCGCATTCTGTCGGGTGAGGATTGGTGGTGTCAGGGCTATTCCGAACCCGGCTCGGGCTCCGACCTCGCTTCGCTGCGCACCAAAGCAGTGCGCGACGGCGACCATTATGTCGTCAACGGCCAGAAAACCTGGACCACGCTGGCACAACATGCCGACTGGGGTTTCTTCCTCGTCCGCACCGACCCCGATGCCAAGCAGCAGGAAGGGATCAGCTTCCTGCTGATCGACATGAAATCACCCGGCATCACCGTGCGCCCGATCATCACACTGGGCGGCGAGCATGAAGTCAACGAAGTCTGGCTGGAGGATGTTCGCGTCCCGGTTGAACAGCGCATCTATGAAGAGAATAAGGGTTGGACCTGCGCCAAATTCCTTCTGGCCCATGAACGCACCGGGATTGCTGGCGTTGCCTCGTCAAAACGCGGCGTCGAAAAGGTAAAGGCGATCGCCCGCAGCGAAATGGATGGCGACAAGCCCTTGCTTGCCAACGCCTTTTTCCGCCGCAAAGTGGCGGAGTTGGAAACCGATCTGACTGCGCTCGAATATACCGAATTGCGTACGCTTGCCGGTGAAGCCGCCGGCAAAGGTCCCGGTCCGGAATCGAGCCTGCTCAAGATCAAGGGATCGGAAATCCAGCAGCGCATCACCGAACTCGCGCTTGAGGCAGTCGGCCATTATGGCGCCCCTTATTTCCGCGAATTTGGGGAAGGCGATAACGAACATCCGATCGGCCCCGACTATGCCCACCGGACTGCGCCAACCTATTTCAACACGCGCAAGACGACAATTTACGGCGGATCGAACGAGATCCAGCGCAACATCATCGCAAAGATGGTGCTGGGTCTTTAAGAGGATAATCGACAATGGATTTCACCTACACCGAAACGCAACAAATGCTGCGCGACACACTCGCGCGCTTTCTTGCCGACACCTATGATTTCGACAAACGCCAGAAGATGCTGGCGAGCGAAGCGGGCTATGACCCCGGCATTTGGCGCGCGCTGGCAACCGAGCTAGGCATATTGGGCGCGCCTTTTGCCGAAGCCCATGGCGGCCTTGATGGTGGCGCGCTCGAAAATGCGATCATGATGGAAGAATTGGGCAAGGTGCTGAGCATCGAGCCCTATCTGCAGACCGTCGTCATCGGAGGCGGTGCGCTAAAGTCTGTCGGCGGTGCGCAGGCAGAGGCCCATATTCCGGCAATCGTCTCTGGCGAGATGGTGATTGCCTTTGCCTATGCCGAACCCCAGGGTCGTTTTGACCTTGCGACGGTGCGCACCACGGCAAAGGCCGATGGCAGCGGCTATATTCTCAACGGCCACAAAAGCGTTGTGATGTGCGCTCCGCAGGCAACCCATCTGCTGGTGACTGCGCGCACCGGTGGCGGACACCGCGAACGGCAGGGCGTTGAGCTGTTCCTGATCGATGCCAAAACCCCCGGCATTGTTCGCCGCGACTATCCCACAGTGGATGGGTTCCGCGCGTCTGAAATCTATTTTGAAAATGCCGCAATTCCGGGCGATGCCCTGCTTGCTGGTGGAATCGATTTGATTGAACGCATAGTCGATGAAGCAACCATCGGCGTTTGCGCCGAAGCTACCGGGGTGATGGCAAAGCTGCACGAAGGCACGTTGGACTATACCAAGCAGCGCCAGCAATTCGGCCAGCCTATCGCCCGGTTCCAGGTGTTGCAGCACCGCATGGTCGATATGTTCATGGAAGTTGAACAGGCCAAATCGATGACGATCATGGCCACTTTGAAAATCGATCTGCCTGCCATTGAACGTATGGCAGCAGTTTCGCAATGCAAGGCAAAGGTTTCGCGCGGAGCCAATTTTGTTGGGCAGAATGCCGTGCAGACGCATGGCGGCATTGGGATCACGCAGGAACTCGCGATCGGCCATTATTTCAAGCGCGCAACCATGATCGAAAGCCAGTTCGGCAATGCCGATTTCCATTTCGACCGGTTTGAACGACTGACCTATCCTGAGGCGGCTTGACCGATACCTTCGCCATCCCCTCCCCCTTGTGGTGAGGGGATGGGAGGAGGCGCGCCGCGTCTGCGGCGCAATAGAATTTCAGAATTGCGAAAGAGTCATTGAAGCGTGCAGACGCACGCTGCCCCAAGCCCTGCCCTCCCCACAAGAGGGAGGGAGTTGGGAAGGTTATTTGGGTACCTACTTACCAACCCCCTGAAAAACAGCCAATAAAATATTGTGCACTGCACCAATTTTCCTTGACTATGCTGCACTGCACCATTATTGTGCACTGCAACAAAGACGCAAAGGAGCACGAAATGGCAAGCAAAGTTGATCCGGTCAAAGCCGCTACCGAAAATGCTGCTGAAGTCGTCGCAACTGTCGTTCAGGAAAGTGAAAAAATGACTGAAACTGCAAAAAAGACCGCCAAGGCTGCTGAAGCCAAAGCCACCGATTTCTTCGCCGATCTGCGCGAAAAGGCAACCGAAGCCACCGAAAAGGCCAAGAAGTTGGCTGCTGACGCTGGCGAAATCAACAAAGCCAATCTGGAAGCGCTTGTCGAAGCTGGCAAGATTGCTGCCAAGGGCGCGCAGGAACTTGGCAAGACCAACGTCGAATATGCCAAGAAGAATTTTGAAGAATTCCAGGTTGCCGTCAAGGAAGTCACCGCTGTGAAATCGGCCAACGACTTTGTAAAGGTTCAGGGCGAATGGGCACGCAAGGGTGTTGATACCTTTGTTGCGCAGAGCTCGAAGAACACCGAAGCGCTGGTAAAGCTGGCCAACGACATGTTCCAGCCGATCTCCAACCGGATGGCCGAAACGGCTGAGTATTTCAAGAAAGCTGCATAAGCTTTCCTGATATTGCGCCGGTGCGTTTAGAGCACCTGCCCCCTCTCTCCTCTCCTCCTCGGAGGCAGGAAGGCTTGGCGGACCGGCGCAAATTTGAAGAAGCCGTCCTTCCCATGCGGAAGGGCGGCTTTTTCTTTGAGCCCTTTTCGAGACAGGAATTCATTCACCACGAACAGGGCTTGCAGACTCGCACCCGCATATCCTATTTCAACGACATGACATTCAATCGGCAACTGCGCACAACCTTAGGCCCCGATGGCGATCGTGACGATCGGCGTGGTCCTGGCGTAGGCCTTGCCACGCGCACGCGGCCCAAAACGAAGAAGCCCAGCCAATATAAAGTGCTGCTGCTCAACGACGACTACACTCCGATGGAATTTGTCGTCCATGTGCTGAAAGCCTTTTTCCAGATGGATACCGATCAGGCGACGCGGGTGATGCTGCACGTCCACCAAAAGGGTGTCGGCGTGTGCGGTATCTTCACCTATGAAGTCGCGGAGACCAAGGTCAATCAAGTGATGGATTTCGCCAAGAAGCACCAACACCCGCTGCAATGCACATTGGAAAAGGCCTAAGCGCCAGAATCCGGACCTAGTCGCCCAGACTGCCAAAGACCGTCTTGCCATCCTTGATCGTTGCGACAACGCGCAGCTTGTGGAGTTCAGACGGATCAACCGCCAGCGGGTTACCATCCAGCAGCACCAGATCGGCGCGCTTGCCAGCTTCGATACTGCCTTTTTCCTTGTCTTCACCGATCTGCCACGCGGCGTTAATCGTCACCTGTTGTAGCGCACGATAGACAGATATCCGCTCAAGCGGTCCCAGAATGTCGCCCGATTGCGTGCGGCGGTTCACCGATGACCAGACCAGACGCAGCATATCAGGCGGAACAACTGGCGAGTCATTATGCGCGCTCGGCCGCAAACCCAGTGACCAGGCTGTGGCTTGTGGTGAAATGAAATCGGCACGCTTTGCCCCCAGCGCAACGTCGCGGTGCCAGTCCCCCCAATAATAGGTATGATTGGCAAAGAAACTTGGTTGGATGTCGAGCGCCTTCATCTCCTCCAACTCGCTACGATCAACGACCTGACTGTGGATGGCAATGGTGCGCTTTCCCGCAAGCCCGTTTGCGCGAACCCCGTCGATCAAAGCCTGCGCGGCAGCATCGCCGTTGACATGAGCAAAAACCTGCCAGCCATTTTTGGCGGCATCCGCGAGCTTTTCGTTGAACAGTTTCAGGTCGATGGCGGGATAGCCGGCATAGCCTGCCTTCTGGCCGTCTGGTGGAACGGGAACAGGATCCTTAAGCCAGGCAGTGCGCCCTTGCGGTGAACCATCGAGTGTCAGTTTGATCCCGCCGATGCGCAGATTGCCGTTATAGCCCTTGCCAATCCGGGCGCGAACATCATCCTTCCATTCACGTTCGAACGAAACCAGCGCGACAACGTCAATCGGGAAGAGCCCGCGTTTAGCGGCTTCATCGAGCGCTCCCCAGCTTTCGGGCATCACACGCCCGTCCTGACCGGTGGTGATGCCATTTGCGGCATAGATTTTGGCCCCGACTATGAGCGGCGCAATAGCCACATCGACGCTTGGCGGCGTCAATATCTTCACGATCGGGTACATTGCCGTTTCCTCGACCACGCCATTGGGCGTCTTGCCGTCGGCTTCTCGCCGGATGACACCGCCCTGCGGGTCAGGCGTATCCGGACCGTAGCCGACAAGTTTGAGCATTGCCGAATTCATCGAACCAAAATGACCACTGACATGGAGGAGCAGAATGGGAACCGTTGCTGAAACCGCGTCCAGATCAGCGCGTGTCGGGTGGCGGCGCTCCGCCAGTTGCGAATCGTCATAGCCGTTGCCGATAATCAGCGGCATACCGTTTGGCCGTTGGAAATCACGCAACACTTCTTGCAGCTTTGCGATGGAATCGACTGCGGCAACCGGCGGCGGCTGCAACTGCGCCATGGCTGCATTCTGCCCGACAAAGCCCATATGGCCATGCGCATCGATAAAACCCGGGAGCAAAGTGCGCCCTTTGAGGTCAACCGTCTCGGCTTTGCCGCGCGTTGCCTTTTTTACCTCTTCTAGTGATCCTGTGGTGGCAATACGGCCCTCACGTACCAATATCGCTTCGACAGAAGCCGCTTCGTCACCCGCCATGGTGATGATCGACCCGCCTGTCAGAATTGTGTCCGGCGCCTTGGGCGGCGTCGCCGCGAGCAGCAGCGGCACTAGCAACAACAGGTAATGGCGGCGCATTTTCATTGTCCCCTCCCAAGGAATTCTTCTTCCACTATCGGTTGCAAATTCAGGGCTGGCAAGCAATCCTGTTCAGTCAGGAGAGTAAATATGTCTGCAGCCCTTATTATCGGAGCAGGTGACGCAACCGGCGGAGCCATAGCGCGAGCCTTTGCTGCCGAAGGTTATACGTCTTGTGTCAACCGCCGCCCGCGCCATGCCGACAAACTGGAGGAGTTGGCAGCGTCGATCTGCGATGCGGGACATAAGGCCCAAGCCTATCCTGCTGATGCACGCGACGAAGAGGCGATGATTGCGCTGGTCGATGCGATTGAGCGCGATGTCGGCCCGATTGAGGTCGCGGTGTTCAACATCGGCGCCAACGTCAATTTTTCGATCACAGAGACCAGTGCCCAAGTCTATCGCAAGGTTTGGGAAATGGCCGCCTTTGCCGGTTTCCTGATGGGCCGCGAAGTGGCGAAGCGCATGGTGGCGCGGCAGCGCGGGACAATCCTGTTCACAGGTGCCACAGCCTCGATCCGGGGCGGGGCCGGCTATTCCGCTTTCTCGGGCGCGAAGGCGGCACTCAGGATGCTCGCGCAATCGATGGCGCGCGAGTTGGGGCCGCACAATATCCACGTCGCGCATGTGGTGATCGATGGCGGTATCGACACCGAATTCATTCGCGGACTGCGGCCCGACTTTGATGATGCCAAGGCACAGGATCTGGTGCTATCCCCCGACGCCATTGCCGCGCAATATGTGGGCTTGCACAAACAACACCGCAGCGCATGGACGCACGAACTGGATTTAAGGCCTTGGGGAGAGAAATGGTGACGAAAAGTTTTGAATTCATCTTCGATGTCGGCGGACCCAACAGCTATCTGGCACACAAGGTGCTGCCAAAGCTGTGTGCCGATACAGGGGCCGAGGCGATTTATGTGCCCATTTCCCTGGGCGGCTTGTTCAAAATCACCAACAACCAAGCACCGCTGATGCGCTATGCCGATACCCCTGCCAAGCGCGATTACGAAATGCTCGAATTCAACCGCTTTGTATCCAAGCATCATTTGCCGTTCAGTATGAACCCCCATTTCCCGATCAACTCACTGCAATTGATGCGAGGAGCGGTCGCCGCGCAGCATCTGGACTGCTTCATTCCCTATGTCGAAGCGATCATGACAGCGATGTGGGAACAGGGGGCCAATGTCGGAGATCCGACGGAGGTTCAGGCGATCCTTGACAAGGCAGGTCTCGACGGTGCGGCATTGCTCGCCAAAGCGAACGAATCCGAGATCAAGGCGGAGCTGATTGCCAACACCGAAGCAGCCGCCGCGCGCGGTGCCTTTGGCGTGCCCACCTTCTTTGTCGGTGACGAGATGTTCTGGGGCAAGGAACGGTTGGCACAAGTTGCTGAGGCACTGCAAACCCCGCATACCAACTCTGATGACCATTAATCCTTACAGATATTCAAAGGACTGTCGGGAAATGCGCGACAAAACAATACAGTCTTATCAGTGTCGAGCGTGAGTTTGCAGACACCGCCATCTGTACCCTTGCAATCACCACCCCACGCTTTTCCCGAGACATTGCTATCTTTGTTTTGCCAATGACCTTTCGCCGCAATTGATACATTTGAAAGCTTTTGTAGCGACAATGTGCAAGTGAAATCTTGATATTTTGTGTATCCCGTATCGGTTGGCGGCAAAGTTTTCCATTCCGAACTTTTGCAAATTATGCCCTTTGGTTCGACCGTTAAAACGAAATTAGAAAGATTCAGACCCTTACCAGTTTTGTACTGGAAAAATTCGTTGCGGTATTTTATCGTCAGCGTCTTATTGGGAACAATAAACTTAGGCGTCAATATCACCGAATCCTTGACAACAAATGTGCAACTATCACCGGACTGGCATTGGCCGGGGACTCCTGTCCAAGAGGCGAGCTTTATTTCAGACTCGGGCTGGGCGATTACTTTGAATGTCGATCCAACTGGCACCACCGCTTTGCATGTTCCCGTCTGCGCACCGCCTAGCTTGCGTTCACAATTCATGGCAAATCCGGCAAATGGCGCGGGAATGACGCGTCCGCCACCGGGGGCAGGAATGGCAATTTCCACAGTTGCATTGACCGTTTGAGGTTTAGCTCCAAAGGTGGCGGCGATCGTAACATTCTTTGTCGGTGTAAAAATGCAGCGGGCATTGCTTCCGATACACGCGCCAGCCCAACTGGTGAACGCCAGTCCGTCACCCGGAACCGCCTCCGCAGTTACGGCCTTGCCTTTTTCGACCTTGCGCTTGCAGATTTTGTTACCTTCAACCGGACCAGCCTGACAATCCAGCCCCGGCATATTGACGCGGCCCGCTCCGTTAATGACCACGGTAATTTCAACAATTTCACTGCCAAGGCTGGGATTTGGTAAAGGTGTGGATTGCGGTTTGATCGGAGACAGGTTTTGCGAAGATGCGACTGTGACACATCCAAATGCCACAATGCCGTAACTGGCCAATTTATATGTGAGCCGCGCAAAATGATTCTTCATGTTTGAACCCCGTTTCCCATTTGCTGACCCGCAATGACGCTAAGAAATTGGCCGCAGACTGGCAACGATAAATTAGCGCAAGAAATGAACCGCGCTTGATGTCGAGAATGCCCGGTGAATTTGCTTAACGCATTCCATTTCGATATTTTGACGAATCCCATCGCTGCTTCGGTAATCTAAAAGGTTGATCTTGCACGGCGCGCACTTCGCGCTAAACCGCCTAGATGGACAAGATCATCATTCGCGGCGGCAACAAGCTAAAAGGCAAAATTCCGATTTCGGGGGCAAAGAACAGCGCGTTGACGCTGCTGCCCTGTGCGTTGCTGACCGATGAGCCGGTGACGTTGCGCAATCTGCCGCGTTTGGCCGACATTGACGGTTTCCAGCACCTGATGAACCAGTTCGGCATTTCGACCACCATTGCCGGTTCGCGTCCCGAAGATTTTGGCCGGGTGATGACGCTGGAGGCGACGCGGATCACCTCCTCGGTCGCGCCCTATGAATTGGTGCGCAAAATGCGCGCGTCGATTCTTGTGCTCGGCCCGATGCTGGCGCGGATGGGCGAAGCGACGGTTTCGCTGCCCGGCGGCTGCGCTATCGGCAACCGGCCGATCGAACTCCACCTAAGGGCACTCGAAGCTTTTGGCGCCGAGATTGAGCTCGCCTCTGGCTATGTGAAGGCGATCGCCCCCAAAAGCGGGCTTCCCGGCGGCAGCTACAGCTTCCCGGTGGTCTCGGTTGGCGCGACCGAAAATGCACTGATGGCAGCGGTGCTCGCCAAAGGCACCTGCGTGCTGCACAATGCCGCGCGCGAGCCCGAGATTGTCGACCTTTGCAACCTGCTGGTGGCGATGGGTGCCGAGATTGAAGGAATTGGCAGCTCCGACCTGACCATCCACGGCAAAGACCGGCTTTACGGAGCCACCTACCGTGTGATGAGCGACCGGATCGAAGCGGGCAGCTATGCCTGCGCGGTGGCGATGACCGGGGGCGAGGTCGAACTGGTCGGGGCGAACGAACCCGAAATGCAGGCAACCGTTGACGCGCTACGCGAAGCGGGCGTGACAGTAGAAGCCATCAAGGGCGGATTGCGCGTGGCAGCAGAAGGGCGGCTCAAACCGCTGACCATCTCGACCGCGCCATACCCCGGCTTTGCCACCGACATGCAGGCGCAATTCATGGCGATGCTGTGCATGGCCGACGGTGCCAGCGTGCTGACTGAAACCATCTTCGAAAACCGTTATATGCACGTCCCTGAACTCAACCGCATGGGTGCGCATATCGAAACCAAAGGCCGCACCGCGATTGTCCATGGCGTCCCGAAACTGACCGGTGCGCCGGTAATGGCCACTGACCTGCGCGCCTCGATGAGCCTGGTTATTGCAGGACTGGTCGCCGAAGGCGAAACGCAGGTGCAGCGTATCTACCACCTCGACCGTGGCTATGAACGGCTTGAGGAGAAACTGAGTCTGGTCGGTGCCGACATCGAGCGGGTGGGTGCGGACTGACATCCCCGTTCTGACCGCTGCACAAACACGCGCGGCGGAGCAGGTGATTTTTGATGCTGGCGTTCCGGTTATAAATCTAATGGAGAAAGCCGGAGCGGCGGTGGCGCAGGCAATCCGTGATCATTATCCGCCAACCGAGTCGCTCATCCTGTGCGGCCCCGGCAACAATGGCGGCGATGGCTATGTTGTCGCGCGGTTGCTGCACGAAGCGGGTTGGCTGGTTCGAGTCGCGGCGTCAGGCGCGCCCAAGACTGAGGCGGCGCGCATTGCCTGTCATCGCTGGAAAGCACCTGCCGAAACCTTGTCCGAAACCCACCCCGCACCATTGCTGATCGACGCACTGTTTGGCACTGGCCTCACCCGCGCGCTAGACTCGGCGATTGCCGAGCCGTTCAATCGGTTGGCTGCTTTGGCCAGCCGCTGTGCCGCCATCGACATCCCGAGTGGTATCGGCACCGACGATGGCGCGACCTATTGCGAGGTTCCGCAATTCGACCTTACGGTGGCGCTGGGTGTGTTCAAACCCGCGCACACAAACCCGCTATGCGGCAAAGTGGTGCTGGGCGACATTGGCCTTGTCGAAATCGCGCGACAGATCCTTAAGGTCGAACCTAAGCAATAGTCTGCGTCACCAGCCAAATTCTGATCGCACCAGCCAACCCCGGCGGCGTCTTGCTTCTGATCCGTTCGGCATCAATCTCGGCCACCAGCGCGTTCACCGCTACCCCGCGCGATTCCGCCGCCGCCTTCAGCATGTCCCAGAATAAAGGCTCCAGACTGATCGATGTTTGATGGCCGTTGATCGTAACCGACCGCTTGACTGGCGGATGATAGGGCGCGCTGGTCATGGGCCACCCGTTGCAGGGTTGCAGCTTTTATATGCCACACTCAAATCGTAGGTGCCGCACCGCGCGCATCGCTCTGCCAGCGGCGATGAATGAGGATCGCCGCGACCATTTCAACAAAGCCTATCGAATAGGCCAATATTGGACCATCTAAGCCGAGGCCGAACAGCGCAGCCGAGCCGATTGCAACGAAGGTAGCAGCCAAAAACCAGAAGGCAGCCTCATCATATAATGTTCGAAAACTGAAATAGCGCGCACCCACCACGACGGCCATTGCGGCTATGGCTTGTTCCGCATCGTCCTGTAACAAAACCCAGGCAACGACAATTCCGGCAAAAAGCACAAATGTCGATTCAAGAGCCAAGCGCTCCAATGGCTTACCCAGGGTAACCGCTGGAGCGCGAAAAAGCGCTTTAGCGATCAGCAATCCTAATGGAAAAATTGCCATTCCACCAAAGAACAGAGTCCAGAAAGCCACAACCGGTCCGTAGCCGGTCCAGGCAAAGCCTGCGCCAAGCCATACCAGACCGGAAACCAGCACTCCAGGCGCTCCCCGAACATAGGCTTTTGCCAAATCCTGTTGAGCCTGTTTCAGTGTTGGATCGGTCATCGGTCTATTTAATACATATGCTGGCCACCGTTGATCGACAGCGTCGACCCGGTGACAAAGCTGGCATTGTCGCTGGTGAGGAATTCTACCCCGCGCGCGATTTCTTCGGGAAGGCCCAGCCGTCCGACAGGAATCTGCGCGACGATTTTCTGCATCACCACATCGGGGATGGTCGCCAGCATCTCGGTGGCGATATATCCGGGCGCAATGGCATTTGCAGTGACGCCATATTTGGCGCCTTCCATCGCCAGCGACTTTGTGAAGCCGTGGATACCCGATTTGGCGGCGGCATAATTGACCTGGCCGATCTGCCCACCCTGCCCGTTAACCGACCCCACATTGACAATACGGCCCCAGCCGCGCGTGCGCATATTGGGGAAGACGGCCTTTGCCATGTTGAAACAACCGGACAGGTCAATGCGAATTACCTCATCCCATTGATCCCAGGTCATTTTCATCATCGTTGCGTCGCGGGTAATACCCGCATTGTTGACCAGAATATCGATCGGACCATGCTCTTCTTCAATCGCGGCGCAGGCGTCGAGGCAGCCCTGATGATCGCCCACATCCCATTTGCGCACCGCAATGCCGGTACGATCGGAAAACGCCTTGGCCGCTGCATCATTGCCGCCATAATTGGCAATGACCGTGCGTCCCTTTTCTTGCAGTTTAAGGCTAATGGCCTCGCCGATCCCGCGGGTACCCCCGGTGACAACCGCTATCCTCATCTCTCTCTCCTGACTTTGCGTCTTGTTTGACCTGTCGATAGCCATGACAAGGCGCGGCAACAAGTTGACGCAAGCGTCAGGAGAATTAGACTTTTGTATTAGAGATTGGTCCAGCCCGCCAATTCGCGGCGGATCAGCGCTTCAAGCATGTCGATGCCTTCGCTGGAATCGTTGAGGCACGGGATATAGGCAAAGTCGGTTCCGCCCGCGTGCAGGAAGCTTTCCTTGCCCTGAATCGCCAGTTCTTCAAGCGTTTCGAGGCAGTCTGCGGAAAAGCCGGGCGCGAATATCGCCACCTTGCGCTTGCCTTGGCGTGCCAGTCTTTCCAGCGTGCTATCAGTCGCGGGCTCGAGCCATTTCGCCCGTCCGAAGCGCGACTGGAATGTCACCACAAGTTCGCGACCCAGTTTTTCCGACAGCAGTCGCGCGGTTTTCTGGCACTGGCAATGATAGGGATCGCCCAGATGCAATGTGCGTTCGGGCATACCGTGGAAGCTGGCGACAATGGCATCTGGGACAAATGGCAGACGCTCCAATGCTTCCCCAACCGACTTTGCCAAGGCATCGATATGCACCGGATCATCATAATAAGGCGGCAGGAGCCGTAGCGCCGGTTGCCAGCGCATATCGGCCATCACCCGGGCCACTTCATCAAACACAGTCGCCGTGGTCGCGCCCGAATATTGCGGATAAAGCGGCGCGATCAGGATTCGGCCGCAGCCGGCGGCCTTGGCCTTTTCCAGTTCGCTTGCAATCGACGGATTGCCATAGCGCATCGCGGCACTGAAATAGACAGCATCGCCAAAGTGTTTTTGGAGGGCATCGGCCTGATCCGCCGTCACGACCGCAAGCGGCGAACCCCGGTCGGTCCAGACCTTGGCATAATTGGCCGCCGATTTTTTGGGGCGGGTGTTGAGAATGATCCCGCGCAATATCGGTTGCCAGATCAAGGGCGATATTTCGACAACGCGGCGGTCCGACAGAAATTGCTTCAGATAACCACGCACCGCAGCCGAGGTCGGAGCATCGGGCGTGCCAAGATTGACCAAAATCACACCAATACGGCGCGGCGGTATTTCGGGATGGTCGGCGGGTCGCTGCATCACAATCCCTTCGACAGCAACGGCAATTCGCGCAAGCGCACGCCCGCGGCGGAGAATAGCGCATTGGCAACCGCTGGAGCGACTGCTGGCACGCCAATCTCGCTCGCGCCACCGGGTTCGGCGTCGCTGCGGACAAATTCAATCTCGATTTCGGGGATGTCCGAAAGGACCGGCAAGTCGATGTCGCGCAGGCGGCGTGCCGTCGGCATTCCGCTTTCATAGTCGGTCGAAGAGCCGAGCGCCTGTGCGAGGCCGAATATGATTCCGCTTTCAACCTGCTGCCGCGCCAGCTCTGGATTGATCAGCCGCCCGCAATCGACCATTGCCGAGATCCGTTCGACCTTCACTCCCGTCTCGCTGGTGGTGGCGGTCGCGATCAAGGCGATATGGCTGCCTTGCATGCTATGACAGGCTATTCCCTTGCTGCTTCCCGATGCGCCACCATCCCAATTGGCTAGTGCTGCAACGCCAGTCAGACAGCGCGCCAAACGGGTCTGGCCAACGAGCATCTGCATGCGGAACGATAATGGCTCGACACCGCTCTCATGCGCGAGTTCGTCGATGAAGCTTTCGATGAAAAAGGCGGTGTAACCATGCCCGCCACCACGCAAGATGCCACCCGGCAGAGGCAGTTTGATCGGATAATGGGCGATGCTCAGATTGGGGATGGCATAAGGCGGGATCGCGCCTGCAATTGCCATCGGATCATGCTCACCAGCCGTTTTCTCCATCGCCTCAACCGCGCCGTCGCCGCTTATTCGTTGCATCTGCTCACGGGCAAATGGCGGGACTGCGATACGCACCGACAGGCCTGTGACCACACCACCCGCTGCAAGCGATGCCGTCATCCGGGCATGGGCGGGCGGTCGCACGAAATCGCGCATGAATTCCTCGGGTCGCGACCAGATGACCTGCACCGGTCGACCGCTATGTTTGGCTAAGGCCGCTGCCTGTCGTGCGATTTGCGAATCGAGATTGCGGCCAAAACTGCCTCCGGCAAAGGTGGGGATCAGTGTCACGTCATCGACCGAAATACCAATGGCATGTGCCGCCGCCGCGCGCGCACTTTGCGGGGCCTGACTGGCCATCCACAGCGTTAGCCGACCATCCTGAAACTGCGCTGTTGCGGTGCGCGTTTCGAGTGGGGCGTGCAGTGCAGCTGCGGTAAAATAGAGCGCTTTGTGAATGCGGGTGCCCGAGGATTTATCAAATGCTGCGTCAATTGACCCTTGGTCAAATATCTTCGCGCCTTCCACTTTGGAAAATGCTTTTGACAACTGCTCGTTCATCGACGCGGTTTCGGCCATGAGACCGACGGTCTCGAAAGTCGGTGCAATTGCGTCGAGCGCCTGATTGGCGGCCCACCAGTTGGTGCCGAGTACCGCAACCCAGCCGTCGGTCTTTACGACATCAACCACCGCTTTGCGCTTACTGATCCCTTTTGCTGCAATTGATTTCAGCGTCGTATCGCCTGTGGGCCCCGCCCGAACCGAGGCATAGAGCATGTCGGGCAGTCGAATATCTCCGGCAAAATTGGCGCTGCCGTCAACTTTAGCGGCAACATCAAGCCTGGGCATTTCCTTTCCCGACAGCGCGTTGATCGGCGACGGGTTCAGCGGCACCGGATCGGGTCCGTCAAACGAAGACGCTGCCTCGGCAAGTTGCGAAAAGGGGATCTGTTTTTTGCCGAAAACCACAAAGCCATTGCGCGTTTCGAGATTTTCCCACTCGGTATCCCAACGCTCGGCTGCGGCCTGACACAGCAAAGTGCGCGCGGCCGCCCCGGCCAAGCGACACGGTTCCTCAAACTGGCGGATCGAGGTCGCCCCTCCGGTGATCATGAAGGCGTTGCGCGTCGCCCAATCGTCACCCAAGCCATCAATCGCATCTTCATTGGCGAGAGCGCCCAAGCCCGCAGGCATCAAAGCCGATCGCCATTCGCGCGCAAACAAAGTGTTGGCGAATTCCGGGCTGGCGAGCGCGGGCTGGACAGCAACGGTGCGCCAGTCGGCCCCCAGTTCACCAGCGACGATCTGTGCCAGCGCCGTATAGACCCCCTGCCCCGCCTCGCTTTGCGGGATGGCAACAGTGACGGATCCGTCGCGGCTGATTTTCAGCCAGCTGCCAAATCCATATTCACCCTTAGCCAGCGGCAAGTTGGCGCGGTATTGGCGCGGCCATAATTGCCAACCAACCAGCAGCCCGACACCTATCCCTCCGCCGATCAGCAGATTGCGCCGCGATAGATCGGGGAGATCGAACCGGCTCATCCGGCGCCACGCTGGCTGTCGATCCATTTACCGACCTTAGTAGCAATCGCCGCAAAGGCGTCGCCAATCGGCGTGTCATGCAACGCAGGCGGATCGCCTTCATCGCTTGCGGTGCGGATCGCGATATCGAGCGGAATGCGCCCGAGGAAGGGAATGCCCAGCTTTGCCGCTGCTGCCTCCGCGCCGCCATGGCCAAAGGGTTCGCTAACCTCGCCGCAGTGCGGGCAGAGATATCCCGCCATATTCTCAACCAGCCCGATCACCGGCACTTTTGCCGTGTCGAAAAAATTGATCGCGCGTGTGGCGTCGATCAGCGCGAGATCCTGCGGTGTGGAAATAATCACCGCCCCAGCGGGCTTGTGCTTTTGCACCATCGACAATTGGATGTCGCCCGTCCCTGGCGGCATGTCGACGATGATTTCGCGCACCGGACCCCAGACCGCGTCAACCAATTGTCCCAGCGCCTGTCCCGCCATCGGACCCCGCCAGGCAATCGCCTGTCCATCCTTGGTCAATTGTCCCATCGACAAAAAGGGAACCCCGCCAATGCCCATTAACGGCACCAGCTTGTTGCCTTCGGCGGTCGGCTTAACGCCTTCGCGCGCGAGCAAACGCGGTTGTGATGGTCCGTAAATATCGGCATCAACAAGCCCGACATTGCGCCCGACTCGCGCCATCGCCACCGCGAGATTGGCCGACAACGTCGATTTGCCAACCCCGCCTTTGCCGCTGGCGACCGCGATCAATGTGGGTGTTATCCGCTCCATCGTTTCAAGCACGCGCACCGGAGCACCGTCGGTCAGCTCTTTCGTGCGGTCGCAGACAGCGTTGTTCAATTGCGACCGTGCCTCGCTGTCCAGACCGGCAACGTCGAGAACCACCGTGACCCCACGCTCATTCGCTGTAACGCCGCTGATCCTGCCGTCTGCGATTGGCTGGAGCGCAGCCTGCAATGTGTCCATCTCGATCATGGCTTCGGCGAATAGAATCAGAATCTCTGGAATGACACTGTTTTTCTTTGCGCGGCTTCCTATATGGTAGCGAACGAACAAACCAAGGATGGACGGGAACTTCAACCGGCATGAGTGAAGAAGGAAAAGGCCCCTGGGACGCACCGTCCGCTGGGGCAGATGGAGACACCGCAGGGAATGGGCCCTCCAAAGCCCCGGACAATGGCTCGGCTGGCCCCTCCAACCCGTGGGATCCCGACGCCATGCGCAAAACGGGCAAGCCCCGTGGGCCCTCACTCGAAGATATTTTTCGCCGGACCAAAGGCAGCGGCGGCGGTGGCTTTGGCGGATTGCCGACCCGGCCCGATGGCAAAAGCTGGTGGCCGATCATCGCTGGCGGACTGGTTCTGCTTTGGCTCAGTTGGTCGAGCGTTCACCGTCTAGGGCCGGAACAGCAAGGCGTTGTCACCACCTTTGGCAAATATTCACACACCGTTGGGCCGGGCATTGCGATGACCGCGCCTTTCCCGATCCAGCGGCTCGAAAAGCTCGACACCCAGCAAATTCGCACAACGCCAATTGGTTCATCCAAATCGAGTAATGACAATCTGGTTCTGACCAAGGACCAGAATATCATCGATATGGCCTATGATGTGCGCTGGTCGATCAAAAGCCCCGAGCGCTTCCTTTTCCAGCTCGATCAGCCCGAACAGACTGTGCAAGAAGTTTCGGAAAGCGCCATGCGCGCCACCGTGGCCAATTTTAATCTGACGCAGGCCATCGGCGATGGCCGTGCCGAAATCGAAGGTCAGGTGCTGGAACGCATGCAGGCTATACTCGACGAATATCGGTCGGGCGTTCTGGTACAGAGCGTTTCAATTCGGCAGTCTGACCCTCCAGCAGAGGTCACCGACGCGTTCCGCGCGGTCAACGCCGCACAACAAAAGCGCGAAAGCAATCTCAACGATGCGCGCGCTTATGCTAGCCAAGTGACTCAATTGGCTCTCGGTGAAACCGCCGAATTCGATAAAATTTACGAGCAATATAAAACCGCGCCAGAGGTTACCAAAAGGCGGCTCTATTATGAAACCATGGAGCAGATATTGGGCAAGGTCGACAAAACCATAGTCGAAAGCGGCGCAGTGACACCTTATCTGCCGCTGCCGGAAATGCAGCGCCGAAATAGCGGCGAGAGCAACAGCGTAACCGTTACGGGGAAGAAGCAATGAGCCGGCCGTTCTTTCAAAATCCGGTCGCAATGGGCCTGACTGCGCTTGGCCTGCTCATGCTGATCGGCATGTCCGTATCGATTGTGCCGGAAACCAAGCAGGCCATCATCAGCAGCTTCGGCGGCAAGCCGTTGCGCGTGGTGAACGCCTATAAGCCGGATGAGCAATTTGGCGGCACCAAGGCAGGCCTGACCTTCCGCATCCCCTTTTTCGAGCAGATCCAATATATCGATAAGCGCGTGCTGAGTGTTGGAATGGAGCGACAGGAAGTGCTCTCGACCGACCAGTTGCGGCTGCAAGTCGATGCCTTTGCCCGGTTCCGCGTGACAAAGCCTGTTCGCATGTATCAGGCGATCCGCACCGAAGACCGGCTGCGCGAACAATTGCGTACAATCCTTGGCTCGGCGTTGCGGAACGAACTCGGCAAACGCTCTTTTTCGACCTTGCTGAGCGCCGAACGCGGCCAGGTGATGGAAAACATCCAGACCGCGCTCAATCGTCAGGCTCGTCGTTTTGGTGCTGAAGTAATCGACGTCCGCATCAAGCGCGCGGACTTGCCTGAAGGCACGCCGCTACAATCCGCCTTCGCCCGCATGGAAAGCGCGCGCAAGCAGGAAGCAATTGCGATCGAGGCCGAAGGTCAGAAAGAGGCACAGATCATCCGTGCTAGCGCGGAAGCCGAAGCGGCGAGAATTTATGCTGCAAGCTATAACAAGGATGCCGATTTCTACGATTTCCACCGCGCGATGCAGTCTTATCGCCGCACCTTCCAGCAGGAAGGACAGGAAGGCGGGCCGCGGACTAACATCGTCTTGTCGCCCAATAACGATTATCTGCGGAAATTCCGCGATGGCCGTTAAGACCGGACGTCCGGCCTTGTCGTTTGTCGAAAGCCGACGCGGGTTCGGCAGGACAGCGCTGGTTCATTCAATTGGCGTTAAGGAATATGACGCCACGTAAATTGTGTTTTTCCAGGCAGTGGCCAATTCCGCTGCCTTTGAATTGAGAGGACTGAATATCGTGCGCTATGCTTATGGAATTACCGCACTTTTGTTGCTTTCGGGCAGTGCTTTTGCGCTAGCCGACGGTTCGCCAACACCCGCTGGCGGGCTGGTTCCGGTTCCGGGAAGTATCGCAATGGTACAAAGCGGCGTTGCTCCGCGCGGCGCGCCTGACAGTTTTGCCGATCTGGTCGAACAATTGCAGCCCGCCGTGGTCAATATCGCGACCAAGCAAAAGGTTCAGGTTGCCACCAGCTTCAATCCCTTCACCGGCGAACGTCGCCCTGTAACGCAAGAACAGCAAAGCGGTGGCTCAGGCTTCATCATTTCGGCTGACGGCTATATCATCACCAACAATCACGTGATCGCCGGTGGACCCAGCGGCGACGCGGTTGATAAGGTCACAGTCACCCTGTTCAGCGGCAAGGAATACACGGCAAAAATCATCGGCCGCGATCCGACCTCCGACGTCGCGCTGATCAAGATCGACGCCACCAACCTTCCGTTCGTGGAAATGGAAAGCTCGAAGAAAAGCCGCGTTGGCGACTGGGTGATTGCCATCGGCAACCCGCTGGGTCTGAACAGCTCGGTGACAGCAGGCATCATTTCCGCCTTGCAGCGCAATATCGGCGCGGGCGGGGCCTATGACCGCTTCATCCAGACTGATACCGCAATCAACCCGGGCAATAGCGGCGGTCCGCTGTTCAATCTGCAGGGCAAGGTTGTCGGGATCAACAACCGCCTGATTTCACCTGTAGGCGCCAATATCGGTGTCGGCTTCGCCATTCCGGCAGAAGAAGCCATGCCGGTTATCGAATCGCTAAAGGCGGGTAACCGCCCGGAACGCGGCTATCTGGGCATTGGCATTCAACCGGTAGGCGAAGATCTCGCCGATGCACTGGGGCTTGAGAAAAATCGAGGCGAATTCGTTAACCGGATTGTCCCCGGCGAGGCCGCTGAAAAAGCCGGCCTGAAGGAAGGCGACATCGTCCTGAAAGTGAACGGCCGTGACGTCACGCCCGACGAAACACTTTCCTACATCGTAGCCAATGTGAAGCCGGGAACCAAAATTCCGGTCGATATCCTGCGCGAAGGCAAGCCGATGAAGCTGACTGCGACCGTTGGTACCCGCCCGACTGAGGAAAAAATCGCGCAGAGCAATTTCGACCCTGATGAAAACAAGGATTTCAAGGAAGAAGGCGACTCAGCGGCAACCAAATTGCTGCGTGACACGCTTGGAATCAGCGTCATTCCGCTCGATGCTGAAATCGCGCGTCAACTGGGTATGAGCGCGGATATCAAAGGCGTAGTCGTGGATGTTGCCGGATCGGGTACTGGCTCGCAGGCCGGGCTGCGTCGCGGGGACGTGATCGTTTCGGCCAATTACAAGCCGACCACGACTCCGGATGCGCTTTCAGCAGCCGTAGGCGAAGCCAAAAAGGCTAATCGCAGCGCGATCCTGCTTGGGGTCAAACGACGCGGTGCCCCCACCCAATATGCGACGGTTCGTATCGACGACTGATCCGGCTACCGCTTTGCCCAAAGGGGTGTTAGTCACTGTTCCATGACACTGACTGACACCCCTTGGCGCGAAGACGCTGAAGCCCTGCTTCCCGATCTGGTTGCGCTTCGCCGCGCCGTCCATCGCGAGCCCGAGCTTGGGCTGCAAAACCCCAAAACTCTGGCGAAAATCAAGACAGCGCTTGCTGGCTTGCCGCTCGAATATCGCGAGGGCCCTTCGACCACCGGCTTGATCGCGATATTGCGCGGACCCGCCAATGGCCGAACGGTTTTGCTGCGCGGTGATACCGATGCGCTGCCTTTGCACGAGGACACTGGCCTTGAATTCAGCTCAGGCACAGCCGGCGCTATGCATGCCTGCGGTCATGACACCCATGTTGCGATGCTGACTGGGGCCGCCCGGATGCTGTGCGCGCGACGCGAGCAACTGACAGGCACAGTCGTTTTCATGTTCCAGCCGGGTGAGGAAGGTCACCACGGCGCGCGCTTCATGCTCGACGACGGACTGATCGACCCTCTGCCCGATGCCGCCTTTGCGCTGCACATCATGCCCAATGCGCCACACGGCATGTTTACTGGACGCGCGGGACCATTGCTGGCTTCCTCTGACGTTTTGTCGATCAAGGTCATCGGCAAGGGCGGTCATGCTTCAATGCCGCATGATGCGATTGACCCTATTCCTGTCGCTTGCGAAATCGTTTCCGCAATTCAGACACTGGTGACGCGCAAGGTTTCTGTGTTCGATCCCGCCGTGATCACCATCGCCAAGATCGAAGCTGGCACCACCAACAATATCATCCCCGAAACCGCAAATCTGCTTGGCACGATCCGCACTCTCAGCCCGCATCGCCGCGCGCAGGTAGCGGAAGAGCTGAATCGACTAGCTCCGGGAATTGCGGCGGCGCATGGCTGCAAAGCCGAAGTTCATATCGAACAGGGTTTTCCCGTGACTCTTTGCGATGACCGTGCCGTTGCTTTTGGTAAAAGCGTTGTCGAGGATCTGTTCGGCAGCGAAAGCTGGACCAGCCTGTCCTCCCCGATCATGGGTGCAGAGGATTTCGCCTATGTGCTGGAAAAAGTGCCGGGCGCGATGTTCTTTCTGGGCGCGAGTCACGAGGGCGACGATTGGCGGCAATGCTGCGGTCTGCATTCGAACCGCATGGTCCTCGACGATAGCGTGATGGCACGCGGTGCCGCATTGCACGCCGCCATCGCCGAACGTTTTCTTGCAGACGGATTCGGCGCAAGCTAACGGACGCAGCACTAGAAAATACAGGGGAATAGCATGCCATCCGGTCTCGCCGCACTGCTCGACGACGTCGCCACCATTGCAAAAATCGCCGCGTCGTCGATAGACGATGTTGCGGCTGCAGCGGGTAAGGCCAGCACCAAGGCGGCAGGTGTGGTCATCGACGATACTGCTGTGACGCCGCAATATGTCACTGGCTTCACCCCTGACCGCGAACTGCCGATCATCTGGCGGATTGCCAAAGGCTCGTTGGTCAACAAGCTGGTCTTCATCCTGCCTGCAGCCCTGCTGCTCAGCTATTTTGCGCCTTGGCTGATTACACCCATATTGATGATCGGTGGTGCCTATCTGTGCTTTGAGGGCGCGGAAAAGGTGATCGAAAAATTCCGCGACGCAACCGACGGCGACGAGGAAACGCTGGCCGAGGAAGTCGCCGAACTGACCAGCGCGGATCACGAGAAAAATATGGTGGCGGGCGCTGTGCGAACAGACTTCATCCTGTCAGCCGAGATCATGGCGATAGCGCTGAAGGAAGTCGCCGACAGCTACCCCTCTATCGGGATGCAAGCGGCCGCTTTGGTGATCGTCGCCATCGGCATCACCATTGCGGTCTATGGTGTAGTTGGCTTCATCGTCAAAATGGACGACATTGGCCTGCACATGGCCACCCGCGAAAATGGTGGAGCAAAGGCCTTTGGCCGCGCGCTGGTGCAGGGAATGCCCAAGCTGCTATCGGCTTTGTCGATGATCGGCACGGCTGCAATGCTGTGGGTCGGCGGACAGATTATCGTTCACGGCTTCCACATCCACCCCGCCGAGTGGTTTGGCCTGCACGAAGGTGCGGTTGCATGGCTGGTTGATGCGGGATTATCGGGTGTGGCTGGGCTGGCAATCGGCAGCGTGATCGTGGTGGTGCACCACTGGTGGGCGCACCGGAAGGCGCATTAAGGAACCAGCACCGTATCGACAGCATCCACTGCGGTTTTCGGATAATCCAGCGTATAATGCAGCCCGCGGCTTTCCTTGCGGGACAGCGCTGAGCGGATGATCAGGTCGGCAACCTCGACCAGATTGCGCAGCTCGATCAGGTCAGGCGTCACGCGGAAATGGCTGTAATAATCACCGACTTCCTGCCGCAACAGGTCGATACGGTGTTTGGCGCGCTCCAGCCGTTTTGTTGTGCGCACAATGCCTACAAAATTCCACATGAACTGCCGGATTTCGCGCCAGCTTTGCTGGATGACGACCTCTTCGTCGCTGTCGGTGACGCGGCTTTCGTCCCATTGGCGGATTGCGGGAGGAGGCGGCAGGCTGTCCCAATTCGCCTCGATATGCTGTGCACAGGCATCGCCAAAGACAAAGCATTCAAGTAGCGAATTGGAGGCGAGGCGGTTCGCCCCGTGCAGCCCCGACTGCGTCACTTCGCCCGCCGCATACAGCCCTGGTGCATCGGTCCGGCCATCAAGATCCACTAACACCCCGCCACAGGTATAATGCTGCGCTGGTACCACCGGGATCGGCTCTTTGGTAATGTCTATGCCCAGGCCGATTAGCTTGTCATAGATATTGGGGAAATGCTCGCGAACGAACTCTGAAGGCTTATGACTGATGTCGAGATGGACATAATCAAGTCCGTCGCGCTTGATCTCGGCATCGTTGGCACGCGCAACAATGTCGCGCGGGGCAAGCTCGGCGCGCTCGTCATAGTCGGGCATATAGCGGTGCCCGGTCTTGGGGTTTTTCAGGATCCCGCCCTCGCCACGCACCGCCTCGGTAATCAGGAAATTCTTGACCTCCAGATTGTAGAGGCAAGTCGGATGGAATTGCATGAATTCCATGTTCGAAACCCGGCATCCTCCGCGCCATGCCATCGCAATGCCATCGCCAGTCGCGCCACGTGGTGCCGTGGAATAGAGATAGGTCCGCCCTGCCCCCCCGGTCGCCAATATGGTCGCACGGGCTGTGAACGCCTCGACCTTGCCCGTACGGCGGTTTAGCGCATAAATGCCATGCACCCGCCCGCTGGTTGAAAAGCGTTCCTGATGCCGACCGACTATGAGGTCAATCGCGACCATATCAGGCACCAGCGTGATGTTGGGATGCGCCTTTGCGGCGGCTTCCAGCGCCTGCTGCACCGCCCAGCCGGTGGCGTCGTTGACATGCACGATCCGCCGCCTGCTGTGCCCGCCTTCACGCGTCAGATGCCAGTTCTCGCCAAATTCATTGGTCGGCCCGCCCAGATTGAAAGGCACGCCCAGTTTTGCCAGTCGGTCTATCGCCTGCGGGGCATGTTCGATGACAAACTCCACCGTTTCGCGGTTGTTGAGGCCGCCGCCTGCCACCATGGTGTCGTCGATATGGCTTTCAAAGGTGTCACCGGGTTCGAGCACCGCCGCAATCCCGCCTTGCGCCCACGCCGTTGCGCCGTCGGACAGCGAACCTTTCGCCAGCACCGCGACTTTGCGCGTCTGCGCGAGTTGTAGCGCTGCGGTAAGTCCAGCCGCGCCTGAGCCGATGATGAGGATGTCAGATTCCATCAGTCACTCCGCACCGCCACTGGTCAGGCTTAAGAACACATCCTCCAGATCGGGCTCTTTGGTGGTAACATCGATGATGCCCAGCCCCAGCCCCTGAACTGTCGTCAGTACTTCGCCTGCGTTCATCCGGTCCTTGTTATAGACAATCTCGACCGTGCGATCGCCGACAAGCTCTGCCTTTTCAAAGGCGCTGTGCTGGGGGGCTTCGGTGACATCGCGGTCGAGTGTCAGCCGCACCGCCTTTTCGCGCGCCATCCCGACCAGTTCGGCGGTGGGTTTGTTTGCGATGACCCTGCCATGGTTGATGATGGCGATACGGTCGCACAGCTGCTCGGCCTCTTCCAGATAATGCGTCGTCAGCACTACCGTGGTTCCGGCCTTGTTGAGCTCAACCACATATTCCCAAAGCTGCTGGCGCAACTCGATATCGACACCAGCCGTCGGCTCATCAAGCACAATCACCGGCGGCGAATGCACCATCGCCTTGGCGACCAGCAAGCGCCGCTTCATCCCGCCCGAAAGCGTGCGCGAATAAGCGTGCGCCTTGTCCTCCAGCCGCACTGCGCGCAGCAATTCCATTGAGCGCCGGTTTTCCTTCCGCACTCCGTACAGCCCGGCATAAAGCTCCAGCATTTCCAGCGGGGTAAAAAAGGGATCGAAGGTGATTTCCTGCGGCACGATACCTATCGAAACCTTTGCATTGCGGGGGTTTTCGTCAATGTCGAAGCCCCAGATGCTAGCCTGTCCGCTGGTCTTGCTGACCAGCCCCGCAAGGATGTTGATAATCGTTGATTTGCCTGCGCCATTGGGGCCGAGCAGACCGAAAATCGATCCCCGCTCGACATCAAAACTGACATCATCAAGCGCCTGCTTGCCAGTGGCATAAGTCTTTCGGAGATTGCGGATTGAAATAGCGGCTTCGGACATGGCTGCAGTCGATAGACCAGCCAATGGCTCCACGCAACGGCCCGAAATTGCTAAGTTTAAGGCCATGCTTAATTTTGGCTCAGCGAATAAATTATTGGCCCGTTAACCATATGCTGAAATGAGCTGGTGGCAGTTTCATGCGAAAGCAAGATTATGTGTGGGGCAAAAAACAGGTCTTTCAAGACTGCCATATTGGCATCAGCGCTGGGAGCATTCCTGGCGGCAGCGCCCGCGCACGCCGATACCGATACCACGACCAGCACTGCGGCCATTCTACGACGGCTGGAATTCATCAAGATCGATGACCTGAATTTCGGCACCATGTATGCTGGAACGACGGCCGGAACGGTAACACTTGCCCCCAACGGCACCCGCACCAAGACAGGCGGTGTTACTCTGCATGGAACCAGCCACAAGGTGGCAGAATTTGCGGGTTGGGGTACCTATAACCAACGCGTCTCGGTTTCCCTTGGTTCGAACAGCATATTCATTACCGGCCCTGGACCGGCAATGCGCGTTCGCACATTTGTTATCGGCAGTACACCGACTGCAGTGTTGACCACGAATCCACAGGTTTTCCGTATCGCCTCCACAAATGGCCTATTCCAATTTCCGGTGGGAGCGACGTTGGAAGTCGCCGCCAACCAGCCGGCAGGCACCTATACTGGCAATTGGAACATCACACTAAACTATCAGTGATCCCCGAGCATTGCAGAGCCGCATAGGCTTTGCTAACGGGCAGCCCATGACCAGCGAACCTGAAACGATCGAAGTCCGCATGCAGCGCGTTTCTTGCGACGGCAGCGGTCATGGTATTCCCGCCGCGCTTGGCCATCCGAAGGTGTGGCTGGAGATTGACGAAAGCGGCTATGTCGATTGCGGCTATTGCGACCGGCGCTTCGTGCTGGTTGGTGGCCCCGCGCAGTCGGCAGCCAAGCCTGCGGCCATCACCAAAAAGTGAATTGCCGCCTTTCGCTGGCGAATAATCCTCCTATATCGGTCTGATGACCCAGACCGATCCCCGTTCCTTCCTCTATCAACCCGGCTTGCTCGATCCCGATAGCGCCAAACGCGTTACCCGTGATGCATTGTCTGCCTGCGATGATGGCGAACTCTATCTGCAATATAGCGCGAGCGAGAGCTTTGCGTTCGACGATGGCCGGTTGAAAACGGCAGACTATTCGACCGCCTCGGGATTTGGCCTGCGCGGTGTTTCAGGCGAGATGACCGGGTTCAGCCACGCCAACGACATCAGCGAAGGCGCGATCCGGCGTGCAGCAGAAACGCTGCAACTGCTCGATCCTGCGAAAGGAACCGTCGCACCCCCGCCGCGCAACAACAACCGCCATCTTTACACCGATGCCAACCCACTTGATCTGGTCCCCTTCGCCAAAAAGGTCGATCTTTGCCAAAAGGTTGACGCCGCCGCGCGCGCACGAGACCCTCGCGTCTCCCAAGTGACGGCCGGCTTGTCAGGAAGCTGGACGGTGGTCGAGATCGTCCGCGCCGACGGCTTTGTCGCAACCGACATCCGTCCACTTGTGCGCCTCAACGTGTCGATCGTGGTCGAAGAAAATGGCCGTCGTGAAACCGGCAGCTTTGGCGTTGGTGGGCGCTATCTGTACGATCAATTGTTCGAAGAAGAGTTGTGGAACCGTGCAATTGACGAGGCATTGGCGCAAGCCCTGACCAATTTGCGCTCGGTTGCGGCTCCGGCAGGCGAAATGACCGTGCTGCTCGGCCCGGGCTGGCCGGGTGTATTGCTACACGAAGCGGTTGGGCATGGTCTGGAAGGTGATTTCAACCGCAAGGGGACCAGCGCCTTTTCGGGCAAAATCGGGCAGCGCGTGGCAGCACCCGGCGTCACCGTGGTCGATGATGGCTCGATTGCCAACCGCCGGGGCTCACTGTCGATTGACGACGAAGGCACGCCCACTCAGGAAAACATCCTGATCGAGGATGGCATCCTCAAATCCTATATGCAGGACCGGCTGAACGCGCGGCTGATGGGGGTTGAACCCACAGGCAACGGACGTCGCCAAAGTTTCGCCCACGCGCCGATGCCGCGCATGACCAACACTTTCATGAAGGGCGGCGACGACAATCCAGAAGAACTGCTCTCGCGGGTGAAGGATGGGATTTTCGCCAAGAGTTTCGGCGGCGGGCAGGTTGATATTGTGTCGGGCAAGTTCGTGTTTAGCTGCACCGAGGCTTATCGCGTTAAAAATGGCAAGCTGGGCGACCCGATCAAAGGAGCAACGCTGATCGGAGACGGGCCAACCGCGCTCAACAAGATCATCGGCATCGGCAACGACATGGCACTCGACGAAGGGATCGGTGTGTGCGGCAAAGGCGGGCAAAGCGTGCCCGCTGGTGTCGGCCAGCCGACGACATTGGTCAGTGCGCTGACCGTCGGTGGAACCGCCGGATGATCGACGACGAAGAGGAGAGCGAAGCGCCACTTCCGCCCTCAGATTGGGCCGAGCGGGTGCTGCAATTCTGGTTGGTCGACAGCGGCTTTGCTGACTGGTTCGCGGGAGGTGCAGAATTTGACACAAAGGTAGCCGACCGTTTTGCGGGCTGGCGTGAAGCGCTGAGTAGTCAGCCAGTCGAGGTTTTTTTAACCGACGCCAAAACCGCACTTGCTGCGAACATCCTGTTCGATCAGGTACCGCGCAATGTGCATCGCGGGACAGCAGAAGCCTTTGCCACCGACCATCTGGCGCTGGCAATCAGCCGCGCGGCGATTGAACTGGGCTACGATATCGGCCTGAGCAAAGACGAACGACTGTTCCTCTATCTGCCCTTTGAGCACAGCGAAAACCGCGAAGACCAGCGCGAATCGGTACGGTTGATAAGCAGCCTGGGTGACGCCGATTTGCTCAAATATGCGCTTGATCACCAGGCGATGATCGAACGCTTTGGTCGCTTCCCGCACCGCAATTTCGCCTTGGGTCGGGCCAACCGCCCAGGAGAAGCCGAAGCCGTCGCCGCTGGCAACCATTGGTAATTACACGCTAAACGCTTGCGCTGCGCTCTGTGAAGCATATACTATCAACTATCGGGTCGCATATACCGCCAGCTTAATGCGCTGGCGTGTAGGAGAAATGCCGTGCGTACTGCCTATCGATTTGCCTCCTTCGCTGCCGTTACTGCGATGCTTGTCGCCGTTCCGGGCTCTGCTCAAAAGACGACCGGACCAAAGGCGCGCTACGCAATGGACGTCTCCACCATGTCTGGCATGGGCATGGGTGCAATGATGGGCGGTGGCCTTGGTGGTTTGCTGGGCGGCGGCGGCGACAATTATATGCTCGACCTTCGGTTGACCTCGACCACGCCTTCGCCAACACAGCCGGAAAAGGGCGATCATTTCTTCCTGCCTGCGGCGAAGATGGGCAAATCGGTACCGTTGCTGGGCGATGCACCGGGGGATTCGAAGCCGAAATATGATTACGACCCCAAGCAAGGGACACTGGAAAAGCCCAAGGGCCGCATCCTGATGTTCTGGGGTTGCCATGCAAACGCCCCCAAAGGTCAGCCCTACATCATCGATTTCGCCAAAATGCCGACTGCAAAAATGCCTGCAAATATGCCGCAGCAGATGCAGCGTTATCAGGCAGAGGCCAATGCGCGTGATGCCAATGCCGCTTGGTGGCCCAATGGAAAAAATGGCAAACAGCCCAAATCGGGTTCGTCGCTGCGCGGTGATCACCGGATTGCGAGTGGCTTTACCCCGGAGATTAAATTTTCGGTCGCCAACGACTATATGGCTGCGCTGAACGTCAATCCGTCGGACTCGGGTGGTTCTATTCTGCTCGGCTGGAACAGCATACCGACTGCCACCGGCTATGCGGCATGGGCGATGGGCGGAATGGAGCGCGCTGGCCAAGGCGGTGACATGGTGATGTGGACATCGGCCAATAACCGGGACTTTAGCGAGGGAATGGGTTGGCTGTCTCCCGCCGAAGTTCAAAAAGCGATTGCCGCCAAAAATGTGATGCCGCCATCGCAGACCAGCTGCAACATTCCTGCCGAAGCCAAGACTGCTGCTGGCGGAATGATGTTTGGCAGCATGAATGCCTTTGGCCCCGAAGAAAATTTCGCATTCCCTCCCAAACCCGCTGACCCTAAGGCGGTCTGGCATATAGAATGGACCAGCAAGGTCCGATTCCGGGCCTTTGCCAGCTTCATGACTGGAATGGGCGGTGCAGGTGGTGGCGGCGGCGGCGCGGCACCAGCGCCCCGCAAGCCGAAGCCCTGCAAAGGCCCGTTTGGCGTACCCATTCCAGGGACCTCCTGCTAATTTGCAAAGCGCGTCGGCTTTCGGCATGAGTGTTTCATGGCCGATTTTTCAGAAGCGCTAAGCGAAAAACATATCGAGATGATCGGCAAACAGCCGGTCTTTTTCACCGCAACCGCTGCCGCGAACGGACGTATCAACCTGTCTCCCAAAGGCTATGACTGTTTCCGCGTGCTCGGCCCGAAGCAAGTTGGCTATCTCGATCTCGCGGGGTCGGGTAACGAAACCCACGCTCATCTGGCAGCCGATGGTCGGATCACGTTGATGTTCTGCAACTTCGACCGGCCCGCGCTAATCCTGCGGATTTATGGAACCGGCCGGGCGATATTGCCGCAGGACAGCGAATGGGAAGAGCTTGCCGCACATTTTGAGTTGTTTCCCGGAACACGCCAAATCTTTATGATTGATGTCGAAAGCGTACAGACAAGTTGCGGTTGGGGCGTACCATTCATGGAGTTTGACCGCGAACGCGACACATTGAAAAAAGCCCATGCGCAACTGGGCGAAGAAGCGTGGCTCAAAAAAGTTCAAGGGCGAACGACCAGCATCGACGGCTTGCCGACGCGTGCAACCGATCGGTATTTTGGCGCAAGCGACGTAGTGGAATCGCAATGACCGGAAAGACCATAGCCGACATCCCGATGAACGGGCGGTTCGATCCGCGATTAGCAACCCAGTTTATGGCAGGAGCCGGACATAATGGTTTCCTCGGCTCTCGCTATGCCGATCATGGAGACGACTGGGTCGAACTGACGCTCGATTGGCGCGAGGACCTGGTTGGCGATCCTTCAAGCGACGTTCTGGCTTCGTCCGTAGTGATTAGCCTGCTCGATATCGCTTGCAGCTTGTCTATCTGGACCAAATTGGGCGAGTTCCGTCCGCAAGTGACGATGGACTTGCGACTCGATTATTTGCGCCCTTCGCCAAGGGGCGAACCGTTGTTCGGACGCGGAATTTGCTATCACCTGACCCATAGCGTCGGTTTTGTCCGCGGCATTGCGCATAATGGCGATCCGGACCATCCGCTGGCGCACGCTATCGGTACCTTTATCCGGGTCGGAGATCGTCTGCCATGACCGAGCGGGCTATACTTCCCCCCTACGCGCTTGCGCTCGAAATGGTACTGGATGGCGAGTATGAAGGCCGACCACGTATCGCTATGCCTTTTGCCAATAAGGTGCAGGGCCGACCTGGTTTCCTGCATGGTGGCGCGATTTCAGGGCTGTTGGAAATTGCGGCCGTTGCTGCAATTCAGGCCGAACTGCGCAAACGCGGTGATGAAGCCAGCTTCAAGCAGGTCAATGTCACCGTCGATTTCATGCGCAGCGGATTGCCGCAAGTCAGCTATGCAGCTGGCGAAGTTATCCGCATGGGCCGGACAATGGCCAATGTCGAAGCGCGAGCGTGGCAGGACGACCCTGCCAAACCGGTCGCTATCGCCAATATGCATTATTTGATGAAGCGCGGATAGCCGAGCTTACGCTTCGCCGTGGGTTTCGATCAACGCCGCGGCCAAAGCTTCTTCGGGTGACTTTCCGCCCCAGATGATGAACTGGAATACAGGGTAAAACCGCTCACATTCGTCGAGTGCGACATCAATAATCGTCTGTGCCTGATCGACATTGAGCATACCGCTGGGCGGTAACAACGAGCCGTGACGGAACAGCAGCAGTCCGTTGGAAGACCACAAATCAAAATGTCCAAGCCAAAGCTGTTCGTTGATCAGGCCCAGCGCCGTATAGATGGTGTTGCGATTTTCGGCTGGTACCGTGATGTCGGGCATCACCAACAGCTGGAGCGCATTATCCTCTTCGCGCCAGATTGCGCGGATCTGGTAGCTGGTCCAGCTGCCCTTGAATTCTGCCGAAACCTCTTCTTCGCTTACGCCTTCATGGTTCCAGCCGCGCGCTTCGAAAAGCGCTGATAGCATATCGAGCGGCGGTGTCTCGTCCCGCTCATACTCGCTAAATTCTTCATCGCGATCCCGCATGGCCGTAGCGCCCCTTATCTGGGCACTATTTGCCTGTTCGATGAATCGCACGCAAGCAGCGTTAGCCCACAGGCTTTACAAGTCTGTGGGCGATATGTGGATAAAGTCGCAAAAGCGACTTATTTGCGGGGTGTTGCTTTGGCCTTTGGCGCAGATTTGGTTGCCGATTTCGCGGACAATGCCGCCTCCAGCGCTTCTACTCGCACCTTCAAAGCATCCGCTTCTGCCCGTGCATTCGCCGCCAGTTGCTTGACAGCGTCAAACTCTTCGCGGCTGATCAGGTCCGTTCCCGCCACCCATTGCCGGTTGCGCTCGCGAAAGGCGCTTTCAACTTCGCGCCCCATTCCGGCAACGGTTCCGGCAACACCGGTCGCGAGTTTTGCAAGATCATCAAAAATCCGTTTTTCGGTCTGCATGGCAATCAGCCTCCAATTTCTGCCGAAGCAGCGGGAACATATAAACTTTCTGCGTCGGGATTAAGCGCATCAATCTGGTAATTCAGGATGCCGGCGAAACTGAGCCAGGCCATATAGGGCACCAACAGCCAAGCCGCCGCCTTGCGGATTCGTCCAAAAACCATGGTCGTGGCAAAAGCGGTAATCCAGATCGCGATTAACAGGTAAAAGGCGCTGGTAACTTCATGGCGACCGAAGAAAAGCGGCGACCAGCTGAGATTCATCACGAATTGTAAACCGAACAGCGCGACAGCAGGCCACCGCAACGGGGCTCCGCGCGCGTTGAGAATGATGGCGAGCGCCAATCCTTGCATCAAATAGAGAATTGGCCAGACGACACCAAAAACCCAGCCTGGCGGCTGCACTGCAGGCTTTTGCAATATCTGGTACCAGCTATTCGCTTCACCCGACCCCGACACCACCCCCGACAACAGCCCAAGGACCATGAGGGTCGGAATAGTGAACAATGCCCATCGTACCAGCGACATGCGCAGTTGGGATGCAGAGGCAATTTGACTCATTGGCTTTTCATTTATCCTGCGAGATTCGATCCAGTTGTGGCACCATAGGGAGCCGCACTGGCAACGACAAGGCCGCGCTCTCGACTGAGAACGCGGCCTTGCAAATATCCAGGCTATGCCGGTGGATTTATGCCTTGCGGCAACCCGACAATGCCATTGATCCGAACGCGCCGGCTTTCACTTCGCCGCTGATATTGTCGCCATCGACGGTGGCGCTGCCTTCCAGCGTCATCGGCATCGGCACGGTCATGTCCATTTTCCAAGTCAGGCTATTGCCATCAACTGTTCCGTTTTGAACATCCATTGAACCCATAGCGCCGGCAACCTTGCCGCTAAAGCTGGCTCCGTCGCTGACCACGGTGAAAACCGATTTCTGATCACCCATCGGGGTTTTGATCGTGACGTCCCAATCGCCATCTACTGCTGCCATTTTCAAGTCCTCTCTTTTCAGGGGGTAGTAACATTGCTGTTAGCAGCAGGATTGGTAGCAGCTTCGCCGACCATTTCAATTGGCAATCCAAGCGATTCCAACTGCGGCTTAACTTTTGCGGCATCTCCAACGACCAGCCATACCAACTTAGACGGATCGACCTTGGCATTGAAGGCTGCAGTCATGCCTTCGGCAGTCATGGTGCCATATTTGCCAGACAGTGTTTCGACATAGTTGACGGGCCGGCCATAGAGTTTGTCCGCTTGCATTTGTCCCAGCACCGCAGCCGATTGTTCATAGCTGCCGGGCAGCTCGAGGACGTTGCTGACTGCGGTCGCATTGCGTTCCTCAGCGCTGACGCCTTTGCCTCCTCTGAAATCATTCAAATGACCGATCAGTGCGGCGATAGACGGGCCTGTTTGGTTGGTTTGAACCGGTGCTTGGATCAGAAAGGACAAAGGACCAACTGCACCCGGCACCTGCGACCGCGTGCCATAAGACCAACCTTTGGTTTCACGCAGATCCATATTGATACGCGAGGTAAAGTCCCCGCCAAACACCTCGTTCGCAGCGCGCAAAGTTACCAAATCGTCGCTGCCCTTGGCATCAATTACCATGCCAGCCGAAATCATCGACTGCGGGGAGTTGGGGCGGTCGATCAGCACGATTCGGTTCGTGGGTGTGGGTATAGGGGTTGCAAAGCTCTTGGCCGCTGCCCTACTTGCCTTTGCAGGCTTCCACTTACCGAACCGTTTGTCGAGCTCTTTGGTCAATTCTTTCAAGGTCGTATCGCCGACTGCAAAAATCGTTGCCTTGGCCGGATTGATCCATGCTGCGTGAAAGGCGGCCACATCATCACGGCTCAGTTTTCCGACCGATTCGACATTGCCCGATCCGGTTACCGGTCCTCCATAAGGGTGATTCGCGCCATAAAGCAAAGGCGGCATTTTGTGCGCGGCGATCCCTTGCGGCTGGTTGTTTTCGGCAGCGATGCGGGTCAATTGCTGCACCCGGATCCGCTCTACTTCCTTTTCGGCGAAGGCCGGATTTTTCACGACGTCTGCAAGCAGATCGAGCGATGCTCCCAGATTGGGCTTGACCGCACGCAAACTGGCGACTGTTCGGTCTTGGCCGGAGGACACGCTGACATCCGCACCCAGCCGTTCTTCGGTTTCGGCAAGCTGGGTGGAATTCAGCGTCTTGGTGCCTTCCATCATCAGCGTGCCTACCATGCTGGCCAACCCGCGTTTGTCCGGACTGTCGGCCGAATAACCCGCGTCAAAGCTCATCGCGACTCGCACCGTGGGAACGGCTGTCCGCCGCGCAAAAAAGACCTTTACGCCATTTTTGAGTTTCCCTTCTTCCACAGTGGGAAAATCGACATTGGGCGAGGCTCCGGCTTCGGGGAATTTGCTGCGATCACCGTCGAAGGCGAGCAAGCTACCCTCAGGCCATTCGTTGCCTGGGGGTGTATAATAGGCAGGGGCGGACAATGTTCCGGTACGCGAACCAATGCCAGAGCCGACCTCCTTATAGGCTTCGCGCTCACCCGGATCGACGCGGATTTCCAGCACGGGGCGCTTCAGCCATTTCTGCATTGCGGCTGTTACCGTTTCCGGCTTCAATTCAGCCAGACGTTTCAGCTCGGTTTTGTAATAGTCAGGATCACCGACAAATAGCTGGCTTTGCGCAAGCGCAACCGCCTTGCCGCCAAATCCGCCAACCTGCTCAAGCCCTTCAATCCGCTCCGCAGCTTCACTAGCTGCAACACGCTGAACTTCGTCTGCAGTCGGACCTTTGGCAATGAAGTCGGCCATCAGTTCGTCCAACCGTTTGCCCAGAGCATCAGCATCGCCACCCGGTTTCACATCGGCCTGAACCCAGAAAAGGCTCGCATGGACAAAGGGCATGACAAAGGCTGAAACAGAAACCGCGCTTTGTTCTTCGCGCACCAAAGCGTTGTCGAGCCTAGAGCTAGCCAAGCCACCCAGCACTGATGCACCGGCGCGGAGAGCGGTAAATTCGGGATCCGCGAGGCCTGGAACCACCCAGTGGCGGAAAATGCGCGTCGTCGGAATCTTGTCCTTCATCGCGATCTTGACTGGCTTTTCGAGCGTTGGGATCGGCGCATTGACCGGGGGTACATCGCGGCCTCGTGCGATGTCCCCGAACCATTTTTGCACCAGCGGCTTTGCCTGAGCAGCGTTCATGTCACCTGCCAGCACCAGCACCGCATTGTTCGGGCCGTAAAAATCCTTGAACCATTTTTTGAAGTCATCAAGTTTTGCCGCAGCCAAATCTTCGAGACTGCCAATGGTATCGTGGTGATAAGGGTGACCGACAGGGAAAAGCGCCTCTGAACGCGCATAGTCGACAAGACCGAATGGCTGGTTGTCGCCCTGGCGCTTTTCGTTGGACACCACACCGATCTGGTTCTTGACCGACTGCTCGGTCAAACCGCCGAGCAAATGGCCCATGCGGTCACTTTCCAGGAAGAGCGCTGATTCCACCGCGCTGGTCGGTACGGTCTGGAAATAGTTGGTGCGATCAAGCCAAGTTGTGCCGTTCAGGTCAGTCGCGCCAATCCTTTTGGTGTACTCAAAATATTCGCCCGGCGCATTTTCCGATCCGTTGAACATGATATGCTCAAACAGATGCGCAAAACCGGTCTGCCCCTTGGGCTCATGCTTGGACCCTACTCCGTACCAGATCGAAACCGCAACCACAGGGGCCTTGCGGTCTTCGTGCACCAATACCGTCAAGCCATTATCGAGCGTGAATTTTTCATAAGGGATATTCACTTGCTCAACCAAATTGGCGACAGGTGCCGGTTTTGATTTGGCATTCGCTGCCGTCGCAAGAGCGAGCGACGACACAGCCAGTGCAAGGGTCAGTTTACGGATCATGAAAAAAGCGCTCCTCGGGAATCAAATAATCAAAATAGACTATAGAAGCCGCGAGCATATTGCCAACAGGGAGACATCGCTTTTCGACCAACGCCTTAATTGCTCCGATTACGGTTTTTTGCACACGCCCCTTGTGTGATATAAATGCAACATTACATCTGCCTCATAGGCTTCCTAGATAGTGAGCGGGGAAGCTGATCGCAAAGGACAGGGATATGAATCTCGAAAAATTTACCGATCGCGCCAAAGGCTTCCTGCAAAGCGCGCAGACTGTTGCCATTCGCATGAGCCATCAGCGGATCGGCCCCGAACATCTGTTGAAATCTTTGCTCGAGGATGAGCAGGGCATGGCCTCAGGCCTGATCAAGGCAGCAGGCGGTGATGCCGCAGCAGCATTGCGCGAAATCGACGCTACGCTGGCGAAGGTGCCAGCGGTATCGGGAGGCGGCGCGCAGCAGACTCCGGGGCTGGATAATGACGCTGTACGAGTGC
>Ga0075154_10000311_pt1 | contig 42769 bp, 34 predicted proteins | sample JI71714BDNA_FD_70965 | JGI IMG/M metagenome (GOLD analysis project Ga0075154, IMG submission 70965) | Wastewater effluent complex algal communities from Wisconsin, to seasonally profile nutrient transformation and Carbon sequestration -... | ecosystem: Engineered > WWTP > Effluent > Algae... | reverse complement strand
TCGTTATTCAGCTATGCGCATTTGCCGGAACGATTCGCGGCGCAGCGTAAAATACCCGATGCGGCTTTACCCAATGCGACGGAAAAACTTGGCTTACTGGAGCTGGCGATGACACAGCTGCAACAAGCGGGATTTGTCGCCATTGGGATGGACCATTTTGCCAAAGCCACAGACCCACTAACCAAAGCGCAACAAGCGCATCAGCTGACACGTAACTTCCAGGGCTACAGTGTCGATGCCTGCGATGCTTTGCTCGGCCTTGGCGTGTCAGCCATTAGTCAGGTCGGCGATTTAATCTGGCAACACCACAAAGAGCTGAAGCACTATTATCAGGCGATGGAACAACAGCAAATGCTGGCCATTGATAAAGGCCTGACGTTAAGCCGGGACGACCAAATCCGTGCCGATCTGATCGCCCGCATCATGTGTAATTTTGTCTTGGATAGCACGGCGCTGGCGCAACGATGGCAGATTGATTTTCCGGACTACTTCGCCGGCTCGCTGGCTCAACTCTCACCTTGTTTTGACGATGGGCTCGTGCGCTGGCAGGGCGATTTGCTGGAAGTGACAGATCGCGGCCGGCCCTGGGTGCGGATCATCGCTGCCGCTTTTGACGCCTATTTACTGGCACAGCAGCACAGCTATTCCAAAGTCATTTAACAGCCTTATGCCATCACGGCGTCAGCCCAGCCGGAACGGGTAAGCGCCGCTGTGTAGCAGATATTGACTCTGGCCATCCACGATATGTTCCTGCGCCCGTTCCGCCAGCCGGTAATACAAAGTCCGGCTGAATTTCGCGCGTAAACCGCGTTTTAATTGCAAATAAGGCAGTAACTGCCCTTGTCCGGCTTCGGGTTCCAGCACCACCGGGAACTCCGGCCCGACGATGAACGTCTGCTGCAGATTAGTGGTCAGCTGCAAGCGGTCGTCGTCCAGCCAAGCCGCATCGACCAGAACAAAGGGTGCATCATCGACTTCGATCTGTACTTGCTCCGCCGGCGTTGTCAGCAGATAGCGTCCGTCGACACAACTCAGCACCGCCGCGAACAACCGCACCAGCTCAGGCCGTTGGATCGGACTGCCATGAAAATACCAGCCGCCATCACGGTCGATTCGGATCGGCACAGGGCCACAGAAAGTCGGACGCCATTGTTCCAGCGGATATTCAGTCAAATCTCCTAGCTGTCGTTGCAACGAGAACAGATCCATAGATCACCTAAATTGCGTCTGCGAAATTGGGTCAATAATGTTAGCATATTGTATGGATTCAATGATTTCGCCTAGATGGAGGCCCGCCCCATGCGATCCGAAGTGCAGGTGATAGAGCAGAGTCTGCAGGCTAACAGCCGGGCACTCAAAGAGCCAGAACTGGTCATTGCGGTCGGGGCACTCGCTGAGTCTTCAGTACCGCGGGTCGTCAGACCCTGGGTTGAGACTGCTGATGATTGGCCGCTGTGCTGGGATCCTCTGGAGCAAATGAAACTCCAACTCGATAGCGCCAGCATTGAAAATTCTTTTCCACCAATGTCTTTGCATATGAAACCTAACAAGGATAAAACATGAAATATCCGCTAATCCTAGCAACTCTTGCCGCGACCACCCTCTCCGTTCAGGCTGCCGACCAAGCGAAATTGGGTTGGAACACTTCAGCTGAGCTGGGTGCCATTACCACCTCAGGTAATACGAAAGGCACTTCAGTCACCGGTAAAATTGATGCCAAACAAGAAATGGTGCAATGGAGCAATGAATATGTGCTCAGCGCCTTTTTTAAAGAAGACGAAAAGACTGATGCCAACGGTAATCGCTTCAGTGAAAAGTCAGCCGAACGTTACTTTGCATCAGGCAAAGCAGGTTACAAACTCGATACCGACCATGCCAAACTGTTTGTCTTTGGTTCACACACCGAAGATGATTTTGGTGCTTATACCCAATACAGCCTGATCTCCGCCGGTTATGGCGACCGGTTGTACCAGGGCGACGGTATCAGTATTGATGCAGAAATAGGTCCTGGTTATTACACCGGTAAAACCAGCAGCAATGTTACTGAAAAAGGTGCCCTGGTACGTACCGCAGGCAGTCTGGACTGGGTGATCTCAGACAGTGCGACTTTCCGTCAGTTGCTGAGCCTGGAAGCCGGTTCTGACAATAAAAGAACCCAGTCAGAAACATCAGTCAGTGCCCGGATTAACGGCAGCATGCAAATGAAAGCGGCTTTTACCGTGCAACATGACTCCGATGTGCCTGTCGGCAAGAAGAACACCGATACCCAAACGTCACTGACCCTGGTGTATTCATTCTAATCAGCGGATACGGGGCGACACTGATTGACAGTGTTGTCCCCGATTTGCCGTTCCCCTTGCTTCGTCTATGCTTAAACGATTCGTGTTAAACCCGATTCAATGAAGCTCAGCTGGCACCCGGATGTGGTGCAGGACTTCACCACGTTGAGCGGGTGAAACTGACAGGGATGATGATTGATGCCTCATGACGCTCCGAATAAAATCCGTTCACGCCGCCGAACCGAACCGGCGCTGTTATCTCTGGCTATATGCTATGCGCTGGTCGCAGGGCTTTGGTGGTTCACAGAAGAACCGACCGCAACAGCCGGATGGCTGTCTGCAGGTCAAGTCCAGTTTGTGCATCAAATACTGAACGGATTACTCTGGCTCTGCGCAGTATTATTACCATTCACCTTATACTTATCCTTAAAAGCTAAAACTCTATACGCAGCCGAGATCAAACAAAAACTGGCCAGCACTTTTGATGAAGCGGCAGTCGGCATTGCCCATGTCGCCTTAACCGGGCACTTTATTCAGGTCAATCAGCGTTTTGCGCAAATGCTGCAATATGAACCTGCAGATCTGGCAGACAGCACCTTTCAGGACCTGACGCACCCGGATGACCTTGCCGACGATTTACAGCTCTGTGACGAGTTAGTGCGCGGTGAACGGGAAAGCTTTGAGATGGAAAAGCGCTATCGCCGGCGCGATGGACAGTTTATCTGGGCACATTTATCAGTGTCGTACCACCGGGGGGCCGATAACACCCAGTGTTATTTCGTCTCAGTTGTCGAAGATATCCATAGCCGCAAACAAGCGCTGATCGCACTGCAAGCCAGCATGGCGCAAGTCCAGTTGTTATTGGATGCCACCGGCGATGCCATTATTGGCGTCAATCAAAATGCTGAGATCACTTTCGTCAACCAAGCAGCACAACAGCAACTAGGCTATGTCCAGACCAGTCAGTTGATAGGTTTACCGCTACAAACCCTGATCAGCAAGCAAAAAGCGGCACTGGCACTCTGGCGCGACATCCACAAGGCGTTGGAGCAGCCGCAACAAATCAGCGGTGAAGCAGACCTGTTTATCAATCTGCATGGCGAAACGCTACCGACGGCATACCGGGCGATCCCGGTACCAAAATCACAGGATGGCACCGTCCTGGTCATTTGCTGGCAAAACATCCGTGAACGCAAACAGCAACAGATGAAACAGCAAGCGCAGAGTTATCTGCTGCATCGTTTACTGGACGATGCAGCCCTGCCAGATCTGTTGACTGAACTGGTCAAATTCATCGAACAACAGCTACCGCATCTGCGCGGGTCTGTTTTACTCGCTGATTTACAAAATCAAGTGATGCGGGTCGTCGCAGGGCCCAGTTTGCCAACCGAATACAATGAGAAAGTGGACGGATTGCCGATCCGCTATGGCAATGGCTCTTGTGGAACCGCCGCAGCCACAGGTCAGCCGGTGTATGTAGCCGATGTCCATAACGATATGTTATGGCTGAATTTTCAGGACTTAGTCGCTCCTTATGACTGGTTGCAGGCTTGCTGGTCTACGCCGTTTTTTGACACCCAGCGGCAGTTACTCGGTACCTTCGGTATTTATCTGGCTGAAAAACGTGACCCAACGCCGGAAGAGCGCGACCTTATTCAGTTTACCGCCAGCCTGGCTGCCTTTCTGGTTGAACGCAGCAACGCCAAAGGTCGGCTCGAATTGTTTTCAAAAGCAATTGAACAAAGCCCGGTGGGTGTGCTGATTTGTGGTATTCAAGGCGACGTACAGTATTTTAACCAACGTTTTATTCAGCTCAGTCAGGTTCCGGCCACCCTGTTAGAAGAAATGCCGCAACTCAGCGCCGTATTGCCTGCCGAACAGCAAGAATGGCTGAACAGCGTATTACCTCAGTTACAAGCAGGACAACATAAAGTCAGCCGGCAAGACCAGCGTCAGCGCCCTGATCAGGGCCTGCAATGGCTGGAAAGTTCACTGTATGCCATTGTCGACCGCAATCATCAAATCAGCCATGTGTTGCTCGAGCTGGAAGACATCACGATGCAAAAGCAGGCGGAACAGCACTGGATGGAAAGTGAACTGCGTTTTCGCACCTTGCTGGACAATACACCAGAGATTTCCGTTCAAGGCTATGAAGCGGATGGCACCACATTTTATTGGAATAAAGCCAGTGAAGTGCTGTATGGCTTCAGCAAAGAAGAAGCCGTCGGTAAAAGCTTGCTGGATTTAATTATTCCACCGCCAATGCACGAAGACGTCCGTGCAGCGGTCAGCCAAATGGCTCAGAGCGGAGTACCACTCCCCGCCGGTGAACTGGTCCTGCAGCGCAAAGGTGGCGAACCGGTTCAGGTTTTTTCCGGGCACGCAGTGGTGCAGCTGCCGGGGCGGCCATCGCAGATTTTCTGTATGGATATCGACTTATCAGTGCGCAAACAGCAGGAAGCCAACCTGCGCCTCGCCGATGCAGTCTTTAACAGCAGCCGGGAAGGTATTTTAATCACTGACACCGAAAAAGTGATTATTTCGGTCAATCCGGCGTTGGTCAGCCTGTTTGGTTACAGCGAGGCCGAGCTACTGGGTCAAACCCCATCATTACTGCGTTCAGGCCAGCATAATGATGACTTTTACCAACATCTGTGGCAGCAGCTGACCGAACAAAATTACTGGCAGGGCGAAGTCATCAACAAACACAAGGACGGCACCTCTCTGCCAGTCCAGCTCAGTATCAGCGCCGTTTTTAATGAAGAACGCAAAATCAGTCATTACGCAGCAGTGTTCACCGATTTGTCTGAGATCCGCGCCACTGAAGCCGAGATGATATTCCTCAGTGAACATGACGAACTAACCCATCTGCCGAATCGCCAACTGTTTCTGCAAATTGCCGAACAGGCGATTAAAACTGCGCGACGTGACCATCTGTACAGCGCGGTTCTGGTATTGGACTTAGACCACTTTAAGGATGTGAATGATTCTTACGGGCATCAATATGGTGACGAGTTGCTGTTACAGGTTGCCAGCCGGCTGAAACAAAAAGTCCGAGATACCGATGTGGTTGCCCGACTGGGTGGTGACGAGTTTGCGATTTTACTGACGTCTTTGCCACAGGTGGACGATGCAGCGGTCGTTGCCAACAAACTGATCCAGCATATGGGCACGCCCTGGATCCTTAGTGACGCCGTAGAAGTCACCCTCGGGGCGAGTATCGGCATTGCCGTGTTTCCGGATCATGGCGATGACACGACATTGTTATTACAGGGTGCAGACGCAGCTCTGTATAAAGCCAAAGCGGCTGGTCGCAACACTTTTACTTTCTATTCAGATGCTTACACCCAGGCAGCACGAGACAGGTTAACCATCGAAGCACGCTTGCGTAAGGCAATCAAAGCCAATCATCTGCGGGTATATTATCAGCCACAAATTGAAATTCTCAGTGGCAAGATCATCGGCGCCGAAGCGTTGGTTCGCTGGTTCGATCCGGATCAAGGCATGATTTCGCCGATGCGCTTTATTCCGGTGGCAGAAGCCTGCGGCCTGATTAACGATATCGGCGAATTTGTGCTGACTGAGACCTGCCGGCAGGGTCAACAATGGCTGGAAGCAGGGCTACCCCGTCTGACGCTGGCCGTGAACGTCTCGCCGACCCAGTTTAAACGCTATGACATGCGTAAACAGGTGACTCAGGTGTTAAATGACACCGGCTTTCCGGCGCATTGCCTTGAACTCGAACTCACTGAAAGCGCGCTGATGGAGAATCAGGAAACCGTAGTGCAGGTTCTCGATGACCTGCGCCGGCTTGGGATCCGGCTGGCGATTGATGACTTCGGTACCGGCTATTCCTCGCTGGCCTACCTGAAACGTTTTCCGCTGGATGTGCTGAAAATTGATAAGAAGTTTATCGACGATATTCCGCATAGCCAGGATGATATGGCGATTGCCACAGCCATTATCGGGATTGCCCATACCCTGGGCTTTAAAGTCTTGGCAGAGGGCGTAGAAACTGCGCAACAGCTTGAGTTTCTGCAACTGCAACGCTGTGATCAATATCAGGGTTATTTCTGCAGCCCGCCAATCCCGGCCGATAAATTTCAGCGATTACTGGAACAACAGCAGCAAACTTTAAATCTGCGGCTGGTGCCCTGAACGGAGCACCAGCCGATTAGGGCTAACCTGCCCGGCGCCGGTACATCACGCCTAGCAACAGTAGCACGACAGGCCCGAGACTGCCGCCCGAAGACGACTTCGCTGCAGGTTCAGCGGGAGCCACGACAACAGGGGCCGTGACGGTGATACCCAGGCTTTTTTGCACTTTCTGCCCCGCACTGTCTGTGACTTCCGCGCTTGCCTGATAAGTACCGGCTGCCGCAAAGGTCACACTGACACTATTACCACTCAGCGTCTGATTATTCACCGACCATTGCGCATTGCCGACGGTGCCATTAGGGCTGCTGGCGTTTGCCGTCAAGGTACAGCTGAGCCCCTGACAGCTGCTGCTCAACGACAGTTGAGGTTCGGCAAAGACCTGCAGGGCCTTCGTGCGCTGTTCGGTCTGGCCTGCGAGCGTCACACTAAGCTTCGGCTGATAGGTGCCGGCGGCGCTGAAGGTATGGCTCGGATTCAGCACATTGCTGGTTGCGCCGTCAGTGAAAGTCCAGCTGAATTCCAATGGTAAAGTTGCATCTACCACCGTGGTATTGCGGAACTGACAACGCAGGAACTGACATTCCACCGTGAAATCCGGCACCGGCGGTTTCACTGCAATGGGTGGCGCCACCTGAAAATACCGTGCATACACAGGCCCAGGATTTCCGGCATTGTCTTTGGCGCGCAGATATACAACATGACGACCTTCACTGAGGTTGCTGACATCCAGAGCATGTTGGATAAACTCGTTCGCCGAATCAAACTTGCCATCAGTCGCATTGAGACTGATGCTGCTGGCTCCGGCCGCATCAGGCCATTGGTTCAACGTCAGTTCAACACTGCTGATCGCTTGGCTGGCAACACCGCCATTGTAGCCACTGCTTTGGGTATCAGTGGCTAATGCTTTGATCTGCAGCGGTAGATTGCGCGGAATTTTATCTGCTGTGGTATTCAGACTGATTTGGCTTAAATCAGGCCCGGCCGGCAGCAAATAAGGGGCGGTATTCACCCGCAGCGCATAGTACAAAGCGCGCAGGTTATCCGGCAGTACATTGGCCCGGTAGTTGGTACAACGTTCAAAAAATGCAGTACCAATCTCGAAAGTGATAGCGGCAACACCAAGCTCACCATAACTGGCGCCATCGCTGGTGCCGTCGGTTGGATATAAACCTATCGATTGGGTTGGCACATAGTTGTTAAACCAGGCCAGTTTATGCCCCAGTGCTTTTAATGCGGTGCCGTTCGGCGCCGGTGTCGCAGTATCACCCCAGGGCCAAAGCACCAATTCGCTGTAGCTGTGAATATCAATATGTATACCCGGCGTATTATCCGGAGCCGCATCGGTGCGGGCGGGTCCACGTTGGTCCGGGTACAGGCTGCGGGCATAACTTTCCAGCGCCTGAACTTCAGGTTCTGAGCCGGCGGCCACACCACGGAAAGTCAAATCACAGCTATTGGCACTGCTACCATTGGGAATACTGAACCAGCCGAACCTGAAATTCCGGTTCAGATCGACGCCATAATTGCCGTTGTTGCAGGACGTATCGTTGATGTTTTTCCGCCACGACACGCCGGTTTCCGCTATTTTCCGCCCTTCCGGATTGGTGTGCAGCACCAGATGCACTTCATTTTGCTGCAGCATCCAGTCGACATCGGCATCGTTGCCGGCTTTACTCAGTAAATCTTTGGCGAATTCCAGCGTGAGGGCTGCAGTGGCATACTCACGGGCGTGGATGGCACTATTGATCAGCAATTTCGCTTTATTCACCGGGCCACTGTCACGGTTAGTGATCTTCAGGACATACAAATCATAACCACGACCACTTTTGTTTTTAGCCCAGCCACTGCCAATCTTGCTCCAGCTAGCATACGCCGGATAATCACGCACTAACTGCTCGGCCTGACTGTAAGTCTCTTCCACCGTGGGGTAACACTCGTAACCCGGAATGCTGCTCTCACTATCATTTAATGGTGTCGGCGCGACGGCTGTTTGCTGTTGTTGCCAAATGTAAGCTGGCGTGATCGACAGAGCATAAGGCAACAGCTTCGCTTCGGCAGCGGCATCGAGCTGCAGCACCAGCATGCTGTCCTGCCAATGCCCGTCAAGTAATGCATCATGCAGACTGATCGCTGCAAGCCGCGCCTGTTCCGGGGTGGCAAACCGGACCACGCGGGCATTTTCTGTACTGAGTTGCTGCAAATGACTGAGTTCAGCCGCAGAATGATGGGGCGCAGCCGCCAGACCAGCGCCCAACCAAACTGCTGCCAATGAGGAAATCAACATAAAACGCGCCTCCGGGTTCAATTAACCTGAAGTTAACACGGACAACGTCATTTGAACACTCAGAGCCAGCCTTTTTGCTGCGCAAGGCGCGCCGCTTCCACCCGGTTGACGGCGTTGAGTTTTGCCATGGCTTCGGACAGATAATTTCGCACCGTGCCCTCAGCGATAAACAGTATCGCGGCGATTTCTGCCGTTGATTTGCCTTCGCCCGCCAGCCGCAGCGCCCGGCGTTCTTTGTCGCTGAGCGGGTCTTGTTCACCCAGCGCCAGCAGCGCTAACTCACTGTCGATGACTCGTTTACCGGCTAGCACTTTATCAATGGCTGCCAGCAAATCATCCACCGGTGCGTCCTTCAGTAAAAAACCACTAACGCCGCAATCTAGTGCCCGGCGCACATAACCGCTGCGGCCAAAAGTGGTAATGATGATGACTTTAGTTTTACTCTGCTGTTGCTGTAACCAAGCGGCCAGCTCCAGCCCGCTGCGACCCGGCATTTCGATATCACTGAGCAATACATCAAAGTGTTCAGCTTTGAGTAACTTCAGTGCACTGTCGCCATCTGCCGCTTCCACCAGTTCATGATTACTGGACAGTGTTAACAATGAGGCCAAGGCCCCGCGCACCATGGCCTGATCTTCAGCCAGTAAAATTCGCATGTTCAGTTCCTTTGGGCAGCCAGATTTTTAATTGGCAGCCGGCATCCAGTTGATAATCCAGTTTGGCCTGTAACGCATTCAGCCGCTCCGTGACGCCGGTCAGACCATTGCCAAAACCGAGGCTTTTCACTTCACCATTGTCCGCGACTTCCATCAGCCAGCCCTCGTCCTGTTCACGAAAACAGATACGGCAGCTGTCCCCCTTGCTGTGGCGTAAGATATTTGTGACCAGTTCGGTCAGCACTAGGATCAGCGCGGATTCCTCCCGTGCCGCCAGTTTAGGCACTTCGCCCTCCAGCGTGACAGCAAAACCATGCTCGCGCAGGCGCTGAGCCAGCGTGCTGACTTCCGCCAGCAAACCTTTGTGCTTGTAACCGGAAACGGTCTGGCGTACCTGCGATAGCGAATCGCGTGCGACCTGCGCCAGCTCCGCCAGATGCTGCGCCGCATCTTCAGCTTTACCGGCTTTGAGCAACGCTTTTGCCAGATCCGCTTTGAGCACAATACTGGACAGACTGTGACCCATAATGTCATGCAAATCACGCGCGATCCGCTCGCGTTCGACCATTTGTGCCAGCTGAGAAATTTCTTCCTGACTGCGTTGCTGCTGGCGCAAACGAATTTGCCGATGCCGCTCCAGCACACCAAAACTGGCGACCGCCAGTAGCAACACCCCGCCATACAGTAAAAAGAACGGGCCTTTAAAATCCTGCCAGCTATTCAGTGCCACCATGATCAGCAGCACAGCAGCGACGGCAACCATTGCCTGCCGCCAAGGCCAGGCAAAACCCAGGAAGAAACCGATATAAGCAAATAACGAAATACTGCCCGGATTGATGGGCGTCACGCCAATCGCCAGCACCAGCATACCGAGTACCGGCCGATACATCCGCGCCGTTTGCACCCGGTAGGCCCAGAAATAACAGCCGATAAATGCCAGTAACACCGATACAGCAATCACGATTTGCCAAACACTCAGCGGCAAATAGAAAAGTGGCACCAGATAAAACACCAGGTTTATCAGGTATACCCAGCTCCATTTGTCATCTAATTGCACCGACATGCTGACCTCCGTTGCCTGAGCCTGTGTGACTGTTTACAACAGCTTAACTCAGCACGGACGACAGCAACAATATCGCTTGTCAGTGAAAACAGATGACATTTGTCATGATGTTGTAGTCACGCGGAACACATCTCATCACAACGCGCGGCGTTAGATGGTTCCGCTATTGCACTGAGAGCCAGAGGGGTTTTGTCAGATGAGGCTGCAGGAGGACTGGATTGAGCTGGAGCAGCGACGTTCGCCAGGCAAACACTGCTAAGCGCAGCGTTTGCAGTGACGAAACCGGTCGCAGATTTAACCGAGAATACCGCGCAGCGCTTGTTTGACTTGCGCAACACTGGCCTGAGGTGACAACCGCACAGTACGGTAACTGTCACCACGGAAAGCCCGGTCAATTTCGACCAACATCAACGTATCGGCACCATCCGGAATAAAAGACAGTTCCACTTCCTTCACACCCGATAACCATTGGCGTGGACGGAACTCAAATTCCTGATAACAACCACTCTGACTGCGTTTGCCCGGCACCTGCAGATAACCTTTTTCCACATCGACTTTTTGTAACTGATAACCAAGCTCCAGCATGGCACTGATGCTATTCATGATCAGATCTGGCGTATCAATCCGCAGCAGGTCGTTGTCAGACGGGTCAATGGCCATCGCGATATCGGCTTCGGTACAAAGCCAGACTTTACCGACCGTATGATGCGGCAGATGGGTCACCGGTAGTTCTGCGGTCAGGCGCAGTTCAAATGGAATTTGTTGTTGACTGCCAGGTTCAACCAGCATGGCTTCACTGAGACGAAAACGTTGCAGGCTAAAATTCTGGTAGTGCTCGCCGTTATCGGTTTTTACCTTCACCCGGGTCATCAGTGCCAGACTAAAGCCATTGATTTGCTGGGCAACAGCGCCTCCCTGGATCAGGATCTGTCCTTTCAGACTGCCGCCGGGTACACATTGGTTCGACACCAGTTGCGTATCGATTTTGCACGCGCCAATACCGGCCGAGGCCAGAAGTTGTTTAAGCATCAGAGGCTCCCTGTTAAACAAGTGATGAAAAATCAAGTTAGCAAAGATCTAAGGGCTGGCACAGCAATAAACAAGGGACAAGCGCGACAAGACTGTTAACAGAGTTTACTTTTATGTCAATTTGCAGTACAAAACAAAAGTTTCTCCCCCAGCCCCCTGAGTATTTTGATGTTACCGTCGCAGATGTATGAAAGTTTACCTTACCTGTATTTATTGGCGGGCGTCGCCTGCTTTGCGCTGTTGCCGCATCCGCTCGGAGCCTGGGCTGGCGTGCTGTTCATCAATGCCGGCGCTTTAGTGTGGATTATGCGGGCGGAACGACGTCGCTTAAATCAGAAATCTGGCGGCGATGGCATGTGGCATCTGCCGTTTTGGTTATATGAACTGCAACCCTTTCTATATTTCGGCACTGGCACCTTTTTGTTCTTCCGCTTTGATAATGAATTTTTGTATCCGTCCGCCTTTATCCTCTGTCTCTGTGGCTTGCTGATCTGGCGGCTGCGTTACCAAAATCGTTTTCAGGAATAATGCCCGGCAGGTCTGGCCATCACCAGACCTGTGGTAACTCCAGCGTACTCCAGCCGGCACCGGCCTGTTTATGCACTTTGATTTGTACCGGAATGCGCTCTTTCAGCGCTTCAACATGGCTGATAATACCGATCATCTTGCCGCCGGATTGCAGCTGATCAAGTGCCGCCAACGCGCTTTCCAGCGTGTCCGGGTCGAGCGTGCCAAAGCCTTCATCGAGGAATAACGACTCCAGCCGGGTTTTGTGGCTGACCAGCTCTGACAAGGCCAGCGCGAGCGCCAGACTGACCAGAAAACTTTCACCACCAGACAACGTCTTGGTGTCCCGCGCGCTGTCGGCCTGCCAGCTATCCAGCACCTGTAGTTCCAGTTCGCTGTCGGCTTTACGCGCCAGCTGATAGCGGCTATGGAGTTGCTGCAACTGCCGGTTCGCCAGTTGGACCAGCTGTGCCAGCGTTAAGCCCTGAGCAAAGCGACGGTATTTGGCACCATCGGCCGATCCAATCAAGCTATTGAGCTGTTGCCACTCCTGATACAGCGCCTGCTGCGCCTGGATTTGCTGATAAAGCCCGGCTTGCTGCTGCGCCAGCTCCTGTTGTTGTCTGAGATGTTGATTCAATTCGCCGAGCTGTTGCTGCTGTTGTTGCTGCAACTCTAGCGCTTTGTCGATTTGTGCGGCCAGATCTGTCGCTTCAGCGCCTGCCGGCTGCTGCGAGCGTAATTGCTGTTCCAGCTGCTGCGCCTGCTGTAACAAAGCCCCGGCTTCTGCCCGGGCCTGCGCGATCCGCTGTTGCTGCGCTTCCAGTTCGGTTTTTTGCGCATCACTCAGCTGTGCCAGCAGGTACAGGGTTTCACTGGCAAAACCAGCCTGTTGCGCTTGCGCTAACCAGTCCTGTTGCAGCTGAGCACTTTGCTGCTGCCATTTACTCAGTTGCTGTTGCTGCACAGCGGCACTGCTTTGCAGTCGTTCCAGTTGCTGTGCCTGTTGTTGACACCATGCCAGGCTTTGGCGCTGCGGCGGCTCTGTGCTCAGCGGCAATTCCGGCAATTGCACCTGCTGCAACTGCTGCCACTGACTAACCGCATGACCGGCCGCTAACACCTGTTGTTGCACTTGCTGTAGCTGCTGTTGCCCCTGCTGCTGTTGCTGTTGCAGCTGACGGATTTGTGCTGACTGTTGTTGCCCGGCACTCAGTGCCTGCGCCAATGCCGTAAGCTCCGGCGCACAGCTTAGCGCTATAGCCAGTTGTTGCAGTAGCGTGCCGCTGTCTTGTTGTAATTGGCTACTTTGTTGTTGGAACTGCTGCAGCTGTTGTTGCCGCTGTTTGTAATCCTGCCGCTGCAGCTCAAGTGCTGACTGCAGCTCTTGCCATTGCTGCTGCGCCTGCTGCACTTCCGTTTGCTTGACGAGCTGTTGCGCCTGCAGTTGCTGGGCGAGGCTCAGTTGTTGCTGCATCGCGTCAATTTGCTGCTGTAATGCCGCGATCTGATCAGTGAAGAGGGCACTTGGGCCTGCGGCAAACCACTGCTGCTGCTCAGCCGTCAATAGCTGTAATGCCTGCTCCAGCTGCTGCTGTGCCTGTTGTTGCTGGCGCTTTAACACATCCAGTCGCGCTGCCAGCGCGGCGCCTTCGTTACCCAGCAGTTCCAACTGTTGGCGCAGCTGCAGCACTTGTTGCTGCTGGGCTGAGGGTTCTATCTGCTGATAATGCGTGACCGCCGGATGCTCGGTACTACCACACAGCGGGCAAGCGCTGCCGGCCTGCAAGGCGTCACGGTAGGCACTGAGCTCTTTAATCAGCTGCTGCTGCGCCAGAATGGTTTCTTTGTCGTGCAGGCTGTCCTGCAACTCTTTGTACTGCTGGCGTTTCTGACTGAGGCTTTGCTGCAAGCCCTGTAACTCGTGTTCTAACGTTTGCAGTAGTTGTTGCTGTTGCCAGCCATGGCTGGCTTGTTGCGCTGCACTTTGTAACTGCTGTAGTTGCAACTGCAGCTGATTCAGTTGCTGCTGCGTGAGGCCGGGCGCCAGTTGTTGTAACTGCTGCGCCAACAGCTCAGCCTGTTGTTGTGCCTGCTGTAAGCGGGTGTCAGCCGCCGGTAATGCCGCTTTGTGCTGCTCGGCCAACGCGATGCAGCCTTGCAGCGCTTGCTCTAAGGCCGGGCGCTGCGCTTGCAACTGCTGCAAGTCTTGCTGTTGCTTTTGCAGCTGCAAAAAACCAGCTTGTTGCTGCGCCAGATGGGCGGCGAGGGCCGCCGGCTCCGGCAGTTGCTGCAGCTGCAGGGCATATTGCTGACATTGCTGCTCGAGCTGCTGCAATTGCTGCTGCAGGGTGTGATGCTGCTGCTGACTGTCGGTCAGGCCAAAGGCGCGACCACCAGCAAAAAGTGGATACAACTGCTGCAGCTGTTGGGCGGTCGCCTGATAGTCCTGCTCGGCCTGAGCGCGCTGTTCGCGCAGCTGCAGCAACTGCTGATACAGCGGCCGCAGCGTTAACACCTGTTGATGCAACGCCAGTTTTGCCAGCCCGACTTTAGCGGCTTCCGCCTCGGCATCGGCCGCGGCCAGCTGAACCGCAGCGCTTTGTTGCTGCGCCTGGCTTTGTGCCAGCTGTTGTTGCCACTGCTGGGCCTGACGCAAAGTATCCAGCTGCTGCGTACTTTGCTGACTGTCCGTCTGCAACTGCTGTTGCTGCTGCTCCAGCAGCGCCAGCTGCTCAGCCGAAAGCAACGTGATGCCTTGTAACCGGGCTTGCAGCAGGTCCTGCTGCTGTTTCAGCGTACGGCATTGTTCAAACACCTGCATCGACAGCTGGCCGTAAATTTCAGTGCCGGTCAGCTCTTCTAACAGTTCGGCCCGCTCGTTGGCGCTGGCATTGAGAAAGGCAGCAAAATTGCCCTGCGACAACAACATCGAACGGGTAAACCTTGCGAAATCAAGGCCGGTCAGCTGTTCAGTTAATTTGAGTTTTTCATTGGATTTATCGGTCAGGATCGCGCCATCCGCGTCCGCCAGCTCGACTTTCGCCGCCTGCAGATTGCCATCCAAAGCCCCGCGCGAGCGGCGCTGACTCCAGAAGGCGCGGTATTGTTTGTCGCGCACGGAGAATTCCACTTCCGCCATACATTCGGCGGTATGGCGGCTCATCAGCTCATTGCTGGTCTGACTCAGCGTTTTTAAGCGCGGCGTTTGATGATAAAGCGCCAGACAAATCGCATCTAACAGCGTACTTTTACCGGCGCCGGTCGGGCCGGTGATAGCAAATAAGTTACTTTGGGCAAACGCCGGGTCGCGAAAATCCACCCGCCACTCGCCACGCAATGAATTGAGGTTTTGCAACCGCACTGACAAAATACGCATCAGGGTTGCTCCTCAGGTTCGGCTTGTTGCAGCAAGGCCAGCGCTTCCTGATGCAGCTGCTGCAGGCGCGTTTGCAACTCTGGAGTCATCTCTTCCTGCGCCAGCCGGGCAGCAAACACATCGGCCGGCGTCAGTTCCTGCAGGCTCAGACCACTGTCGGTGATACCGACCACAGCCGCGGGCCTTTCGCGGCGCAGCCGGAGTAAATCGACCGGCAATGGCGACAGCAACTGCTCCAGCTGGATTTGCACATCGGATAACAACGCACTGTCGCCGGTCAGCACCAGCTCCAGCCATAAACGCTGCTCTTTACAGAGCGTCGCTAATTCCGGCGCTAACAAGGCCGGCAAGCTGGCGAGATCCGATTTAACGGAACACAGCGGCTGAAAACGCGGTAAAGGCAAGGCTTCAACCTGCACAGCACCGGCGTCCAGCGTGACGAGCAGGCAATATTTTTGCTGCCTGGCTTCATCAAAACTAAGCGCCAACGGCGAGCCGCTATAGCGGATATGTTCAGTCCCACCGACTTTTTGCGCCTGATGAATATGGCCAAGCGCAATGTAGGCAAAAGGCGGAAAAGCGCTGGCGGCAAAGGCATCGAGCGTACCGATGTAAATCTCCCGCACCGACTCCGTGCTGCTGGCACCGACCGTGGTTAAGTGGCCGGTTGCGACCAGCGGCAACGGAGCATCGGGCGATAGCTCTGCTGCCTGCTGAAGCGCCGCTTGATACAGTTCCTGATACACCAGACTGATTTGCTGCTGCAACTGCAGCTGTTTATCCGACGCATCCACACCGGCGTTGCTGCGAAAGTCGGCGCGCTGCGACAAGTCGCGCGGGCGCAGAAAAGGCACCGCCGCCAGCACTGCCGCCGGTGCGCCCTCACGGTTTTTTAGCACCAGCAAATGCTGGGCTGGATCGCTAAAATAACCCGGTACCACAGTGGTATTGAGACAGCGCAGCAACTCCGCACTTTCTTTGAGCACCGCGACCGAATCGTGATTGCCACCCAGCAGCACCAACTGCACGCCAAGCGGCTGTAAATCAACAATTAATTGATGGTAAAGCTCACGGGCGTAACTGGGTGGGGTGGTGGTATCAAAAATATCGCCGGCGACCAGCAACACATCAACTTGCTGCGCCTCGATGGTGTCGCGCAACCAGCCAAAAAAAGCGCGATGTTCCGCCTCGCGGCTTTTGCCGATAAAAAACTGGCCTAAATGCCAGTCGGAGGTATGCAAAATGCGCAACATCAGCCGGAATTTTCCTTGAAGAGGCGAATTAAACCGCGGGTCTGGACGGGCTATGGCCTGGCAGCAGTTGTTCACACAGGGCAATAAAATCGTGCAAACGATGCAGGATGATCATTTCGGTAATGGGCACCTGTAATTGCTGATATTCATGCACCGCAATATTCCTGAAACCGACCATTTTCTTTAGATGTTCCGCCAGTTCAGTGGGGATCAGCCCGGCAGTCGCCAGTAAATGAAACACATCGCGCGAGCTTTGCGGCACGCCCAGCTTATGTTTGCGGATCAAATGCTGACCCATATCCAACGCCGCTTCGCAGGCGCGCTGAATATTCAGGATCGCCGCGTCCTGGCGGGTATAATCGCTGGCAAAAGTTGCCGGATCTTTCGCATATTCCTCACGGGCACGTTTGACACAGCGCTCAATAGTCGCGGCTTTGTTAATCAGGACGTCGTCCGGCAGAGCTACTTGTTCAACGGCCATACACAGAACCATCCTGTTGAATATCTGCCAGCACGCCGGCACGGGCTTCGTTTAAGGCGGTCATGGCTGAGAGCAATGAAGACTCATAACTGCCAATCGTATTATCTGCAGCAAACAGGCGGATGCCTTTCGTTAGAATTTGATATTGCATCACCGTAGATGCCGCGCGAAAATCCAGTAAATCAACGTCGCAGTTGACCAACTCTGCTAAGTCACTGCTGATGTCCCATAAATCAATAGGGTCCGCATAGCCGGCGACCAGCACAGCCAAATCTACATCACTGTGTGGGGTCGCTTCACCACTCACTTGACTGCCAAACGCATAGATCGCCAGCAAGCCCGGCAACCGGCTTTGCAAATGTTGAACTAACAATGAGAAGTTCACGCCAAGCTCCCAAAGATGACATTGCGCATCAAGGCCATAGTAACCGGATTTTGATCTGCACCCAACCGAATCTTGCCATCAGGCGACATGGTGAATATGACTGGTGAATGATCATTCACTGTGGCCGCAGGCAATGCTAGGTAGTCAGATGATAACGAACATAACACAGGGCATTGGCAGTCAGCGCAGCATCGGATACGTCAGCAGACTGAAATGCACCAAGTTCACGGCAAAGTGCGTCAGTACTGCCACTTCAATCCGGCCGCTGCGCTGATAAGCCCAGCCGTAACCGATACTGGCGACTGCCGCGACACAGGCATAGGCCCAGCCGCCGGCGAGATGGGCCAGACCAAACACCAGGCTGACCAGCGTGATGGCGACCCAGACTGCCGCACCTTCGCGAACGCCTCGCCCGACTAAAGAATCCCGCAGCGGCCGTTGCAACAGACCACGAAACAAGGCTTCTTCCGCCACGCAAGTTAGCAATAGATTACAGGCGATAAAACTCAACCAAAATTCCGGTAGTTTCGGCGCAGGCTGCACCAGACCAAACCCCAGCGCCAAGCCCAAGGCCGCGATCACCGTCAGCGGCAATACCGGCCAGAAGCCACGCCGATAGCGCTGCCACAAATCGCCTTGTTGCTGGCTGGGCCACAACGCCAGTAGCAGACAAAAACCGGCCCAGCCTTTGTCAAAATTGGCGTATAGCGTATAGGGAATGGCGTCGGGAGTGAGTTGTTCGGCATCGACCAAGAGCGGATTCTGCGTGCCGGGCAACCAGTGCAAAGCAGTTGCCAGCGCGAGCAGCACCAGCAGCAGCCAGCCAGCGCCAGTGAGCCAACGCGGCGCGCTGCCAAGCACCAGCCATAGCGCCAGCGCGGCTTGCAGCAACAATACAGCAGCAGCGCTGAGTGAGACCAGCCCGGCCTGCCAGGCCAGCCCTAATGCCAGCAAGGCAAAAACCACGGAGCCCAGTGGCGCCGGGACTAATCGCAGCCGCACCTGAAAACCGACCGTCAACATCGCCAGAGCTAATGCGATAAATGCAAACAGCGTCATGATATTCCTCCGTGAAAAACGCTGCCTAGCATAACAAATTCAGCGACTTAGCGAAGTGATTCGTCGCGAGGCACTGCAAGCACCACTGGTTCAGGCGAACACTGTCACCGTTTGCCGGCTGATGGCGATTAACGAGCCATCCGGTGCCCAGCATTTGGCTTCGATATGGTGATAACCGTCGGCACCATGCTCGATATTGGCCAGATAAGCCCACCAGTCGCTGCCACTAAACGCCGTGCTTTGTGGTAGCAGTTCTAACGTCCAGGTCAATGAACTGGCCGGGGCCGGGCCTTGCATCAACCCGAGACTGACCGGTGGCCAAGCATCGACCAGCGCCAGCAATTCCGGCACCCCCACGGCTGCAGCAAATTCGCCACGAAACCGAATCGCGCCACCGAGCGTACGGCTGTTGCCGCCACTGAACGGCGCATTGCCTTGTTGAATGCGATAATCAAAATGGCGGGTAAATTCCGGCGCGAGGTCGCTATCTGGCAACTGCATACCTCGATGCGGCCACTCCGGCGCCGGCTGCGCGGGCACCTGTAATTGCGACTGACGAGCCGCGCCAAAGCTGGCCAATGCGGCGAGCACGACCTGACCGGCCTGTTCAATTTCGACTTGCGCCTGCACCACAGATTTGCCCTGACGCAAGATCTTACGCCGCACCACGGCTTCGCCGCTATTGAGCGGCGCAACAAAAGACACCGACACCGACCTTAATGGAATACCATCAGGAATAGCACCTTGCAGATGCGCCAACGCCAGTGCGGCGGCCATACCGCCAAACACGGCACGGCCCTGCCCCCAGTGCTCTGGCACTTCAATCAGCCGTTCATCAGCCGCATCGGCGGCGAATTGCTGCATCACTTCCTGAAACTTCATGCTCATTTCCTCAGCTATTTGTCCGCGTACTGTTGCTTGCGGGATGTCGCGGGTCTCAGCCTGCATAATTTCGCTCGGAGAAGGAACCCTTGAGGTCAAAAAAATTTCTGCTGACGCCCGGTGTGTAACCGGGATCAAAGCGGGCAGCCGCAGGAGAAGGGAATATTTAGCCGATCGCCGGAACGCAGCGACAAGCGACGGTTTCTGAGTTGAACCAGACTCCGGCCAGACGTTGCCGGCCCTGCAACAGCGGTAACAACAAATCTTTGTCACTGCCGCAGAGCGGCCCTTGCGCCAAAGGCCCGGCATAACGCAGCTGTCGCTGCTGATACCACAGAACCAGCGGTGTCGCCGGCAGTGCCGGACCGTACTCGCGCCATTGTGTTGGCGTCAGCTCCCGAACTTGCAGCCCGGGCTCTTGCCGTTGCAGTTGCTGCAAATGTTCCCGCGCACCTCGGGCACATGCACATTCCGGGTCGATCACCGCAATCAGCAGATTGACGCCCGGCATCACCGCAACTAAGGGCAGCTGCTGTAACTGGCCATTTGGGTCAAACAAGCCATAACGCTGTTGCTCAAAACCCGCCAGTAAACCGAGTGACAACAGCGCCCAAGCCGCCAAGCCACAGCCCAGTAGCCACTGTTTCTTAGCGCTGAATAACAAATCGCTCCGCCCTTGCACTCAGCTCCCCTGTGATCATTTCAACATGGTGGGCAATATCGGTCACTTTAGCACCCTGCACCTGCTGCTCGCTGGCCAGCGTGATCAGCTCAGCGGTGGAACGGGCAATTTCAGTACTAGCCAGCCCCTGTTGCTCCAGCGTACGCGACATCAAATCCGCCGAGCCAAGCACCTGCTCAACCCGCTGCTGAATACCACTGAGCACCTGATGGCTTTCACCCGCGGTGCTGACCGTCGCCTGCAACTCCTGCAATGATTGCTCAACCGCAGAAACCGACTCATTACTGCTTTGCACCAACCGGGCAATCATCTGCTTGATTTCGTCTGTCGATTTATGCGTTTTGGACGCCAAATTCCGCACTTCGTCGGCCACCACGGCGAAACCGCGGCCTTGTTCACCGGCGCGGGCCGCTTCAATCGCAGCGTTCAGTGCCAGTAAGTTGGTTTGCTCGGCAATCGACTGGATCACATCCAACACCCCTTTTATTTCAGAGGTCGAACTGGCCATGCCATTCACTTTGACTTTGGTTTGTTCGAGCGTGCCAGACAGACTGTTAATATTTCTGATGGTTTTATCGACGACGGATTTGCCGTCATTGGCAGCATTCGATGAATCCTGTGCCAGCACTAACACTTCCCGGGCAGACTCGCCCAATTCCTGAATCGACACGGACATTTGTTCAGTCGCCGTCGCAATGCGTTCCACTTCCTGCAGCTTGTTACTGATGCGATTAGACAGAGTCCCGCCTTCATGCACCAGAATTTCTGTTTCTTTGGTCAGGGTCGTCACAGCAGAATCAATAGTCGCAACCGTTTGCTGCAACGTCTGCATCACATTCCCAAAGTTACGGGTCAGGCGGGTTTCGGTTTCTGACTTCGCGCTGTGCAGCCAGATCCGGCCATTGTCATCGAGCATTTTGTCGGTGGTCTGTAAGAAAAACTCGGCTTGTTGCGCTTCTTTCAGACTGTTGCGGCAGATCATCACCAACACCACTGTTTCAGCAACCACATAGGCGGCATGCAATAACACAATGTCGAAACTTAGTTCACTCGGTGGTAAGACAAAAACTGCACTGCCGCCGGCTTGCAGCCACATAAACAACAAATGGTGCACAGCGATAAAACCAGCCGCGACCAGTACGACCACGTAGTCGCGAAACGCAATCAAAATCGCCAGTAACACAAAGATACCGAAGTGCATTTCCAGCATCCCTTGCGACAAATGAATATGTAGCGCTGCGAATAACATATAGCTGATGCCATAAGAGATTCGGGTCAGCGCCTGATCACCCTGCGACTGTAACAAAAACCACGGGATCAAAGCGGCTGGCAAGCCTACCAACAAAGTCGGTAACCAGCTGGAGAAAACAAAACTGAATACCAGGCTAAGGACGAAAAGCCCGGCATTGACGTAATTAGCAATCTGAAAAGCTTCGGCGCGGAAATGATATTGCATACAAACTCCGGAAAACGCAGAGACCGCTGGATAGCGATCCAATAAGACAAAGGTGCTTACCTATTTCATCCTAGCAGATTGCAGCAGCCCTGGGTTTTCCGGTGGAAGGTCGTCCGACCAGCAATCAGTATGCAATACTGAACCGCCGTCCTGTATGGGCAGGTTGCTCAGCTTCATTGAGCAGTGCGACGGCATAATCACCGGTCGAGATCCGGCTGCGACCCTCGGCATCCGTCAGCAGCGCATCGTCACCTAAACGGAACTGGCCCGTCGCAGCGCCAGGGAAAATTTCCGCTGCCGGAGACAAATAGCTCCAGGCCAGTGTCGTTTCAGCACGCAGTTGCTGCAACGCGGCATAAGCGCCTTCTGCCGAACCGCGGTAGGCCGCCGGGAAATTCGGGCTGTCCAGCAACATGCTGCCATCAGGTAACTGCAAAGATGCCGCACCACCAACCAGCAGGAAGCGATCAACCGCACTTTGTTTGACGGCCTGCAGAATGCTGGCGAAACCACGCTGGTAATAACCGGACACGTCGGCATCACTGTGGCCACTGAACGCACTGATCACCAAAGGTTGTTGATGCAGCAATGGCAGCAAGGCCTGACTGTCGAGCACGTCGACACTGACCACTTGCAGTTGCTGTGGATATTGTTGCTGTAACGCAGCCAGTTTGCCGGCATCACGCACCAGGGCACACACCTGATGACCGCGCTGTAAAGCTGCTGAAGTTAACGCACTGCCGATGAATCCGCTGGCACCAATAATCACGATTTGCATTGTTTCACTCCGATAATTGCGATGGATGTTGACCGGCGCCACGAGGACGCTGACCGGGATGAGCGTTATTATCGGCTTGCGATTGGCATTGAAAAATAGCTTAATCCGCAATTCACTGTCATGATATTTAAAACAATTAAGCAATTGCCGGGAAGATGAATGCTGGATCTGAATAGTCTGCAATTGGTGCAGGCGCTGGCCCACAGCGGCAGTTTTACCGCCGCAGCAGAGCGGCTGGGCTGTACAAAAACGAAAATCAGTTTGCAGGTGAAAGCGCTAGAACAACAGCTGGGTGTCGCCTTGTTTCGCCGCACCACCCGCCAGGTCAGCCTGACCACCGCCGGCGAGCAGCTGGTCGCGCAGTGTTTGCCGTTGTACGAGCAACTCCAGCGTGAACTGCAGCAGCTGCAACATCAGGACAGTGTGCTCAGTGGCAAAATGGTGCTGACGGCACCCGAGGACTACGCCCGTCAGATTTTATTGCCGGTGTTACTCGAATTCAGCCAGTTACATCCGCAACTGGAAATCGAACTGCGCAGCTCGGATCAGGTCCGCGACTTAGTGCGCGAGGGCATAGACCTCGCGATCCGTGGCGGCTGGCTGCGCGATTCCAGTTTAAAAGCGCATAAGCTGGCTGAATTTAACCAGTGGCTGCTGGCCACACCACAATATCTGGCGCAGCATCCGCCTATCTGCCAACCCGCAGATCTCACTGCGCATCCGCTGATCGCCTTCAACCAGTTACGCACGCCATTACACTGGCACTTCAGGCAGGCAGAACTGATGGAGGAAGTGCATTTTACCAGCCGCTTCACCGTCAGTTCGACGGCTAGTATTCAGGCCTTGTTACTGCAACATGCTGGCCTCGGTATTTTAACGGACTACACAGCACAACCGCTGATCGCAGCCGGACAGCTCATCCATATTTTGCCGGATTGGCAATTACCTGCGGGCGGCATTTATGCCGTCTATCCTCCCGGGCCACACCGGCCTTTAAAGGTACGGCGCTTTGTCGAACTGTTACAGCAGCACCTGAGTTATAGATAAATAGTTGCAAAACTGTTTACATTCGGACAAAGTAAAATCCGCAACCCAAGATAAGGAGATGTCGAAATGCGTATGAAATTATTAGGCTGCGCTGCAGCCGTGTTTTTCAGTCTGCAAGTGCAGGCTGAACCCGCCACCCGCGCGACGGTCGAAAAATTCCTGCAGGTGACAGAAGCAGCCGCCATGATGGATCAGGCCTATCTGCAAATGGACCACATCTCTGAACAGATGCTGCAAAGTGCCGGTTCAGGCATCGACAAAGACCCACAAGCCAGACAAATGGTGAAAGAAATCAACGCGCTGGTTCGTGAGGAGTTTTCCTGGAAACACCTGGAAGAGCCGATGATTGCGTTATATGGCAACGTATTCAGTGAAGCGGAATTACAGGACATTATCGCGTTTTATCAATCGGACGCGGGTCAGAAGATGCTCAAACGTCAACCGGAACTGATGCAAGGGTCGATGGTGATGATGCAGGAGCAGATGCAGCGTCTGATGCCGAAAATGAAAGCGTTGATCGACAAGCAAGTGGCGGAATATCGCGCGAAAAAGCAAAGCGCTACTGAGTAATAATCCATATCCCGGCCGTGGTAATTCGCGGCCGGCTGAACTAGGCTTGGCTCATTGCTCCTTGTACGCTGCCGGAGCCGGCTATGAAAAATTTTTGCAGCGTCCTGCTGCTATGTCTGAGCAGTTTCTTATCTGCAGACCCCGTTATTATTGAAACCAGTGTGTGGCCGGGCTTTACCAATGCCGACGGCACTGGCGCCTATTTTGAACTGGCCCGCTTGGTATTTCCTCCCGATAGCCACCCGCTGGTGATTAAAACCAATCATTTAGGCCGGGCCTGGCTCGCGGTTCAACGTAGTCAGGCCGATCTGGCGTTTGGACTGACACAGACTGATGTGCAGCATTTCAAGCTGGAATCGTCTGAACTGCCTTATGACGAAGACACTATAGTCGCGGTATTTCGGGCAGATCTGGTACCAAAGAGCAAGCTGACACTCGCCCATTTACCCGCGCTGCAGCTTGGCTGGGAGAAATCGTACAACTATGGCGCCGTATTGAATATCGATGCGCAGGGCTATGAAGTGCAAAGTCCGGCGCACGCTGTGCAATTATTGCAGGCCGGAAGAATCGAGGTCTATCTGGCCGAGTCCGGCGATTTAAGGACGATGCAAAAACAATTGAGCACCGCCGGATTGCAGCAACATCTGCTGGCCAATGTGCCAGTTTATGCCGGCTTCAGCCCGACGCCTCGCGGTCGCCAGCTCAAAGCGCTGTGGGACCAACGCGTCAGATCACTGTGGAAAAATGGCGAGATGCAGCATTATTATCAGCGTTTTCCGGCATTGATACCACCAACACCGGTATTTTAACCTGGTTCAGGCATGCAGCGCTTACCGGCGCTGTTGCTGCCAAATCAGATAAAGCCCGCTGAGCATAATGACCGCAGATCCCAGCAACATACTGGCGGTAGGCCAGACTTGCCACAACAGGATATCAAAGCCCAATCCCCAGATGAGCGCGGTGTATTCAAAAGGCGCGATGACTGAAGGCGGAGCCAGCCGGAACGCTTCGGTGATAAACACCTGGCCAATAGCACCGGTGATGCCAATCGCCAGAAAATACGGCCACAGTACCCACTGCAACGGCTGCCAGTCTGGCAGCGCCAGCAAGCCGGCGCCGATGCCAATCATCGTCATCAGCCAGAACACCATATTGCCGGCATAGTCCGATTTCGCCAGCACCCGCACCGTGATCGCCGATATGGCATAACACACGGCGGAAATCAGCGCCATCAGAGCACCCAGACTTAACAGCCCGTCACCGGACGGCTTTAACATGTAAATCACCGCGGCCAGACCAACCACAATCGCCGCCCACTGTCGGCTGTTGACCTGGTCTTTTAACCACCAAACTGATAGCAGCGTGATAATCAGAGGGGCGGCAAAGAAAATGCTGTACGTGTCTGCCAGCGATAACAAACTGACCGCATGAATAAACGAAGACAGCATGACAATACCAAGCACCGCACGCAGCACATGCAAGGACCAGCGGGCCTGCAACAAATGCTGCAACCGGCCTGTGGTTGCTAACCAGACGACGATAAAAGGCCAGGCACAAGCGGCGCGAAAAAAGGTGATTTGCATGGCGCTGTAATGCTCGGTCAGCGTTTTCATCGCCGCGTCCATGCCGGAAAACATCAGCACCGCCAGCAACATCGCCAGAATGCCTTTGATTGGATGGTCTTGCGGTTGGGTAGAATGAGACAAAAGCGGCGGCTCCGGCAAAAACTGCAAGAGTACCACAGTGCTTATCCACACACAGCTCCGAAGAGCCGGCGCGTTCAGTCCGCGAAACGAGCAGCTGAGCGGCCAGCGATATGGCGGTATTGATTAGGATCGACGCCTGAGCAACGCCAGCAATAAGACTGCAAAACCCAGCGCACCACCGGAACCACCAGAACTACTCGAACCTGCGGTGCCACCATTATTGATCGGCGTCGTTGTGACAGTCCCCTTCACTTTCATGGTAAAAGTCACCACGGTGCCCAAACCACGGCTATCCATCACACTGATGCTAAATTGCAAATCAGTATCCCGGTTTGGTGCAATAAAGCTGGCGTTATCGGTCGTGGCATTACTCAATGTGACGGGGTCACCACTCACCTGAGCCCAACGGTAAGTCAGAACATCTCCATCGGGATCTGTCGCTTCTGCTTTTAAACTGACCTGAGCGCCAGCATTGACTTCAGCCGGGAAACCGACCTTGACTTCAGGCTTACGGTTTTGCTCGTTATCTCGGATCTTAATCGCCACGCTGGCGCGATCTGTCACAACAGTTCCGCTTAATTCTAAAGTCAGTTGCTCTTCATCTTCCAACAGGCTGTCATCAATCGGTGTCAGCGTGATCGATTTATCTGCGGTGTCACCATCCGCCCAGCTCAGTTCACCAGTACTTTGCTGAATATCAGTGCCTGTTTTGGCGGTCCCGTCTTTTAGCTGATAACTGACCCTCAGCGCACCGCTGCTGCCAGCAAAACGACCAACTTTTATACTCACCGGCCCCCCATTTTCTTCCAGCAACAGGCTGGTCTGCTGAAAACCGGCTGAGCCTTGTCTGGCTACAGCGTTACCGATAGTGACCTGATGATATGACGGTGATCCCAAAGTCAGACCATTTTGCGGGTCAAACAAACGCACAAAATAACTGGCATGCGCTGCCCACTGGGTGTTACCCGCGATGCGGATCTCCTTGTCGGCAACGTCATTCGCCGCCCAATTCAGCCGACCTTTGCCTAACTGTGTATTCTGGCTGATACCAAAACCATTCAGTGTTTCCCAACCGACGCTGACAGCGCCGCTGCCGGCCGGCCGGCGCACTTTGAGTACCGCCTCTTCACCGGCTTTCAAGCTACTGGCCGCACTGGCAAAACTGACCTGACCGGCCGCACTTTGTTTAGTCTGGTCCCGCAGAACAAAAAGACCACTATTGATATCTGCTGAAATCACCAGCCCAGATGGCAAATAAGGATAAGTGCCCCACACACCGTTAAAAGCCGCACTATCGCTGGACGGGAAAGAGTCGAAAAAGCCGGCTTCAACCGGATTGGCCGGATCCGTGATATCCAAAATAGTGGTACCACGCTGATAATTCGAAATGTAATAGCGGTTACCACGGGTATAGCCGTTGTGATCGATAGCGCCGGTCGGACCGGTCCATTCTTTGACAATGACCGGCTGTCTCAGGTTATCGACGTTCATCACCCGCACTGTCGTATTCAGCCCGTGGTTTCGTTCATCCAGCTCGTCGTGAATAAACACAAAACGCTTGTCTTCACTCCACCAGCCGGAATGTACATAGCTGGCTTGGGCATAAGTTAAGTCTGCCAAGGCACCGGCACCAGTCAGCGTGGTGATATCCCATAAACGGACCGACTGCTCATTAAAGTCCATCAGCACAGTGCAGCTGTTGCGCTGACAGCCTTGCTGCGCGCGATTATCATCAACCACCATAGACGCAGCGTCATGGGTGTAGTCCGCACGCACGCTGTTGCTGTTGAGGAAATAAGGGGTCAAGGCTTCCGGATTTTTCAGGCCATAAGTGGTAAAAGCACCACCTACAGCTTTTTGCCCAACGATATGTAATGTCGGTTCAAGGCCATCCAGCGCGGTATTGGTGGTGTAATCGACGTGACTGATATACACATTGTGCGCCGACGTCACGGCTTTGTCCGAAGCGATCAGCCGCACCGAGCCTGGCAACTGGTTTAAATCCAGAATTTGAATGTTGTCCGAGCCCTCTGAACTGACATACGCATAAGCCCGCCAGCGTGCCAAATTGGCATCGTAAAACTGCAGGACTTTGATATCACGCCAGGACGTGCGACTGCCCGCAATAGCGCCAATCTCTTTAGGCGCAGTCGGATCTGCCAGGCTAAACACGGCAGTGCCGTTGTCGAGGCCAATAATGGCGTATTCAATGCCGGTATTGAGGTCAGTGTGGCCCCAAATATCATTGGCCGCGCCCGGCTTCAGGCTGATATCGGCCAGCGCGACATGACTAACCAAATCAATGTTTTTACAAGGATAAATACCTGCTTTGCCATTCACACAAGGGGTGGGCCCCTGGCTTTGCTGGGTTTGCTGCTGGGTGTGTTCCAACAAAGCGCTTTCAGCAAAGCGCTGTGCAAAACCGTCGTTGACGACGACAAAGCCTTGCAGCTGCAGCTGGCCGATATAAGCATCAGGCACGCCGGTCAAAATAGTGGCATTGATCCCCGGCGCCTGATCGAGAAAATGGTCGAACTTGTTGTATCCACCTAACACCGGGACCAGTTTACTGGTCAGATAAAACAAATCGTCAGCAGTCTGGATGGCATATTTGCCCTCAGCGACTAATACTCGATCGCCTTTGCTGGCTTGTTGCACGGCGTAACTGATACTTTGACAAGCGCGCACCGGGCTATCACAGCGGCCCGCATCTTTACCGGTTGGCGCGACAAAACGAGCTCTGTCGTGCTCGGCATGGCTAATCGCTGCCGCGCTAAACAACAAACTGGCAACCAGAGTCAATTGACTAAGTTTGAACGGGCGAAAATGAGGTCCTTGCAACATGGTTCTGACTCCGGCGATGCAGGTAAAGGCGTTGCGTTTTACCCAAGTTTTGATACTGTGACAGCAAAGTCAAATATAAATACAAAAATGCAAAACTGTAAACTGATTATTAAATCGTGTGTGTTTTTCACGCTACTGAGTCTGGCAGGTTGCCAGCCACGATCGCAGCCAATGCTTAACTTGACACTGCAGTGGCAAGGCCAACCGCTGCGCTGCGACTCCCAACTGACACTGGGCGGCCAGACTTTTCAGCTCGCGCAATTACAGCTGTTTTTAAGCGATTTCAGCCAAACTCAGCCCATCGCGCTCCAATCAGGCCCTTATAGCAACGAGCGCTTGGTGTTACTGGGTATCGACTGCCAGAGCAACGATACCGGTCAATGGCAAATCCCGCTGACTTCCCCCTTGACGCCAGGTCCATTCAGCTTCACCTTGGGTGTCCCAGCCGAACTGAATCACCAAAATCCATTGATCGCGAAAGCACCTCTGCAACAAACCGATATGCATTGGAGTTGGCAGCACGGCTATAAATTCCTGCGGCTTGATTTAACCGGTCCTGCAGGATGGTCGCTACACCTCGGTTCTACCGGTTGCCAGGGACCCAGTGTGATGCGTCCGCCACAAGCACCTTGCCAGCAGCCGAATCAGATTCGGGTCCAGTTGCAGTATCAGGCACAGCAACAGCTGGTTCTTGATTTGGCCCCCCTGCTGCAGGACTTTGCAGCAAACGGCAATAATTCTTGTATGTCTGACCAACAAACCCATAGTTGCCGGCAGTTATTACCAAGGCTTGGCATTGAGGCAACGGCAGTGGAAGGCTTATGGCAACTGCACTAAGAACTCGGTCTAGGATCTCCCATGTGCTCCTGATGAGCCTTTTCGGCTTACTGGTCAGCTGCACCCCAGCACCAGAGCCGTATCAGTGGCCTTTGCCTGAGGGATTTCCTCAACCTTCTGTGCCTGCCGACAATCCCATGTCAGCGGCCAAGGTAGAACTGGGTCGATATTTATTTTATGACAAAGCCTTATCAGGCAACGGCCAGCAAAGCTGTGCCAGCTGCCATCAGCAAGCCTTTGCGTTTGCGGAACCTCAGGCGGTATCAACCGGCAGTACCGCTGAGCGACATCGACGCAATGCCCTGGCGCTGGTCAACGTAGCCTATAACAAGACACTGACCTGGGCGCATCCGGACCTGCAGCAAATCGAGCAGCAGCTGCTCATTCCAATGTTTGGCGAGCAACCGGTTGAGCTCGGTATCAGTGGCCATGAACCGCAAGTGCTGCAACAGTTGCAGCGTGGACCTTATCCGGCGTTGTTTGACGCCGCTTTTGGTGATGAAGAGGTGAGTTTTCAGCGCGTGACGCAGGCCTTAGCCAGCTTTGTCCGCAGCCTGGTGTCCTTGCAGGCGCCATTTGACCGCTACGCCTATCAGGGCGATGACAACGCCTTAACGCCGCAGCAAATAGACGGCATGAATCTGTTTTTCTCGGAACGGCTGGAATGTCACCATTGCCATGGTGGTTTTAACTTCACCCAGTCAACCAGCCATGAGAAACAGCCATTAGACCGTCGGCCATTTCATAATACCGGCATGTATTTCACCGGCCGCCAGCAGGTTGAAGGGCAGGGTTATCCCGATAAAGACCGCGGTCTGGCCGAACTGACCATGCAAGAGGGCGATGATGGCCGCTTTCGTGCACCGACGCTGCGCAACATCGCGCTGACGGCGCCTTACATGCACGACGGCAGTGTCGCGACATTGGAACAAGTACTGGATTTATATCAACAAGGTGGGCGCGAACTGAATAGCGGGCCATTTATTGGCGATGGTCGTTTGCATCCAGTCAAAAGTAACTTCGTCAAAGGTTTTGATTTAACAGCTGAGGAGCGGGCCGCTGTACTAGCCTTTTTACAAAGCCTGACCGATCCGCACTTTATCACCAATCCGGCGCATGCCGACCCCTGGCCGGCATTAACCACGGCAGGCTCCAGGTCCCAACCCTGAAGCCTGCCCGACCCTGCCTGTGCAACCCTTACATCTCTTCCAGCGCTTTACCGCGCGTTTCGCGGACAAACCGCCACACAAAAAACAGACTGATCAAAGCCGATAGCGCATAAAAGCCATAAGCACCGGCAAGGCCAACCGAGCCCAGTAAGATGGGAAACGTCATGGTGATAGCAAAATTAGCCAGCCACTGTGCACTGGCCGCCACGGCCAGTGCCGCACCGCGAATGCGGTTATTAAACATCTCACCAAGCAGTACCCAGACCACCGGGCCCCAGCTGATGCCAAAAAACACCACGAACAAATTCGCGGTAACGAGCGCCAGCAAACCCGTCTGATCGGTCAGTTGCAGTTTACCGGCCGCATCGAGGCCGGCGGTGCCAAAGATAATCGCCAGCACCGCCAGACTGATAAACATGCCGAGACTGCCCACCAGCAACAAGGGCCGGCGGCCGACTTTATCAATCAGGGCGATGGCGATAAAAGTAGAAACAATATTGGTGGTGCCGGCCACGATATTAATGAACAGCGACTCTGATTCATCAAAACCGGCGGCCTGCCACAGCTCTGCGCCGTAATAAAACACCACATTAATACCGACAAATTGCTGAAACACCGATAAAGCAATGCCGATCCAAATCACCGGCTGAACTTTACGGGTACCAGCTATCAGGAAATCAGCCAGTCCCGGCTTGGTTTCACCGGCCAAGGACTGCTGCACCACTGCGATTTGCGCCGCTTCGCTGCCCGGACAAATCCGGCTGAATACTTGCTGCGCTTTGACCAGCTGACCTTGCGCCACCAGATAACGCGGCGATTCAGGAATAAAAAAGATGCCCAGCAAAAACAATGCAGCAGGCAACAATTCCATCCAGAACATCCAGCGCCAGGCCGGTAAACCGAGCCAGAACGGTGCTTCGGCACTGCCTGCGCTTGCCGCGATCAGATAGTTACTGACAAAAGCAGCAAATAAGCCCAGCACTATCGCCAGTTGCTGTAAAGTCGCGAGCCGGCCGCGCTGAGCCGGTGGCGCCACTTCGGAAATATAGGCCGGCGCCAGCACTGACGCCGCGCCAATACCCAGCCCGCCGAGCACCCGATACCAGATAAATGCGGTTGCACTGTCCGCAGCACCGGAGCCCCAAGCGCTGATGGCAAACACCAGTGCCGTGATCAGCATCACCGGTTTACGACCATAGCGATCCGCCGCCGGCCCTGCCAATAAAGCGCCCAGCGCGCAGCCCAATAACACCGACGCCACGTTAAAACCGGTGGCGACAGAATCCGACTGAAAAGCTTTGCTGAGCGCGGTGACAGTACCGTTGATCACGCCGGAATCAAAACCAAACAGGAAGCCACCAATCGCGGCCACTGCCGAGATAAAAGTGATATAGACCAGCGTGCCGCCGGAGCTGTGCGGGTGTGAAGTGTGCGGGCGCGACGGCGCGCCAGTGACGGATTGCGTCATCGGGTAGGTTCCTTATCAAGCAATTGAAGACAGCGGTGTGGAGACTGGTACCGGACTGCGTGCAAACAGTCCGGTACCAGGTTTTGTTCATGTTTTTGCTTTAACCTGCGTATTTCAGCAGAATTTTGTCGCGACTCAGTCGTTCATGGCTGATGTTGAAATTACTGCGGAAGATCTCCAGCAGTCCATTCACATCACCGGTTTTAAACATGCCGGCGACATGGATTTGCTTCAGCTTGGCATCATCCGCCAGCTCAAACTGAATATCGGTATAGCGGCTGATTTCGGCCAGCGCGTCCTGCAGGTTTTCTCCGCGGAAAATCAGATTGCCAGAGCGCCACGACAAGCTTGCAGCCATCTCTACCGCATCGATTTTCTGCACTTGTTCAGGTGCTTGGCCCCGCGGGTCCAGATCGACGCGCTCGCCTTTGGAGATCGCCAAAGACGTTTGCGGCAGAAGTTTAGCCAGCGCCTCTGGTGTTGGCGTGTCGACACCGGCATTGCTGCCGACCAGTACTTTGCCGTCAGTGACAATCAGTTCGACGTGGTCCTGGCGTAAGTCGACGTTAAAAGCCGTGCCGACTGCCTGAATGATCTTGCCACCGGCAATCACACTGAGCGGCCGCGCCGTATCATGGGCGACATCGATATTGATTTCACCGCGCTGCAGTTCAATCACCCGGGCACCCGCGCTATAGCGCACCACGACAAAGCTGTTGGTATTCAGTACCAGCTTGCTTTTGTCCGGCAATTCGATGGTGTTGTTTTCGCCAACGCGCGTCTGATAAGTCGCCTCCATCGCCACCACTGCGGATGCCGGCTCGGCGCTGAACTGGCTCAGGTCGCCCCGATAGAAAAACGCACCGAGCAGCAGCACGGCTGCCGCAGAAGCGGCCATCGCCAGACCACTCAGTGGCCGTGCTGGCTGGCTGATTTTCGGTTCTACCGCTGGAAACAGGTCAGATAAACGGCTGAGCGCATCCATCTTGTCCCATAACTTGGCGACTTCAAACAGCGTTTGCTGGTTTAACGCAGACACCGCCAGCCATTGCTGTAACGCCTGTTGTTCTTCAGTTTGCAGTTCCCGGTCAATCCGGGCGATCCATTCACAGGCCTGTTCCAGACGCTGCGCTTCCAGCACCGATTGCTGGCGTTTCGACTGCAGATGGATCTGGTGAATATTACTCATAGGATCCTCCTCTTGATTGTCGCTTCGCGTGTTGCTGGCCCTGTCCGGTTTCGCCACCCGTTGCTTTACGCATAAACAGCGTGCAACTTTTTAAGCCGGTGGCGATATGTTTTTCAACTGTGCTTTCACTGATCCGTAAATTCGCTGCGATCTCCCGCTGCGAATAGCCATAGACCTTTTTCAGCACGAATACTTTGCGGCACTGCAACGGCAGTTGCCGTACCGCTTCACAAAAATGGCCAAACTCGCTGCCCGACAAGACCTGGTCATACACTTCATCCCGGCAGTTGTCTGATAATAGCTGGTCCAGCAGTTCAGCGTCTTCGACATGGTCCACATGGCGCACATTGGCCTGTTTGTGGTAATCCAGCGCCAGATTGCGCGCGACGGTAAACATAAAAGATTTCGGCGAGCTGATTTGCGTTTTATCTTCAATCTGGCAAATCCGCACATAAGTTTCCTGCACGATATCTTCGATTTCGTGCGGCGGCACTATCCTGGACACCGCGCGGTAAATGCCACGCCGCGATGCCAGATAGATCTTGTAAAACAATGAATCGTTTGACATTTTTCCCCGTTTTTTCTGTTTTTTATTGGCTATCAGGCCAAAATTTGCAGTTGTTGTTCTACGCAACGAATCTACTTAACAACTACAGACGAAACAGCCGGGGAAAATCCGCCAGTGCGACCGTAAATATTTTTAAAATAATTGCAAAAAACTACTGATGGTCAGCCGGCCTTGTGCCGGATCGGCAGCTGCCGCGTTCAACTCCCTGATATTTCCTGAATGTAACAGGTTACCCGGATAAATCACCGCCCGGTTAAAACCGGCTTCAACCTCAGCGATTTGCTGAAACAGCGCAGAACTGCCGTGCATATAACGCGGCGCTTCATGCAGGCGGGCCGCCATGGCTTGTTGTTTCAGTACCGGGCCATAACTTTGCAGGCGCTCAGCGCTGATCCGCTCAAAGCCGGTATAACGATGGCGATAAAACGCCGTGCCGCCATGACGAGCGTCACACAAATAATGCACCATCGCTAGCTGATGCGGTTCCACCGAATCAAAATGCGGCAACATCTGAATAGGCTTCAGCTGGTCAGGCGGCGTACAGGCCAGCGAGAACGCCGAACTGAGCACTCGGACTTGCTGCGCCTGCGGCGCATACACCTGTTGTAGCAGCGGTAACAGATTTTGCAGCGCGTCCTGATACGACTGCGGTGTCGGCGTCCGCACACCTGGGTAAAAATTGGCCGGGTCGGCCTGATAAGTGCCGTGCTGCGCTTGCTGCCACAACCAGTCACAGGCTGGGAAAAAATGGTCTATCACCAATAATGGCGTCTGTTCAGTGCCAATCAGCTGACAAACGACGGCAGGTTTAGGCCATGCAGGTGCTGCGCTTTGCATCGGTTTAACCCGCCAACTGCTGATTTTTACGCGCGATTAAGCCGTAGATTTGTGCCGCCGAGCCGAGAATGGCGTAGATCGCCGCTAAATGGCCCTGTTGATGCAGCTGCACCACTTGCTCTGGCGCCAGCGCCGCCAGCTTGTCTGCGTCGATGCTGTACAAACCGTTCAGCCGCGTCGTGCTTTGGTCGGCAAAAGTGATGTCGAGCGACATCGGCTGTAACAACTGGCATTGCAGTAACATCTCAATGAGCGCATCGCGTTGTTGTTCCCCCTGCAGCAGCTGCACCAACCGCTGTTTCGCCTGCCGGTAGAACTCCGTCTCGCTGCCATCAGCTAAAAACAGCAGCTCAGCGCCGGCTGGTAACGGCTGATTCTGGCCGGTGGCCGGACTGTCCATATCAATACAGACCACATAATCGTCGGCATCCGGCGTCGCCTTGCCGACAAAAAACGGCTGACGCTGGATTTGCAAAGGCAGATACAAGCCCTGCCAGCGGCCTTGCTGCAGCAGTAAATTTTCGTTGGGCGCAAAGCCGGTTAATGCCGCCAGCACAAACTGACCGGTCTCACCATTTTTCGCCAGCACCAGCGGCAACTGCGTTGCCACATGGGTCAGTTCGGCCGGTACCACCGGGATCAGATTTTGCCCAGCGGCATGAACATCCACCTGCTCAGGCAATACATACAGCTGTTGATGGTGGGCCGGTTCTATTGCAACTAAATGAGCCATGACTTGCCTTCCTGCTACTCAGATGGTTTGAAAACCATACTGACGAATTTTGTTGATAAGCTCGCGGTGCGTCGGTAGCAACGTCAGCGCCTGATCGATCATTTTGCGGTTTTGCTGTAGCTGCGCCGTGGCAAAATCCCAGTTAGTCAGCTGATGACGCAGGCGGCTGGTATCACTGCGAAATCCCATGCCATACAACACATACTGATAACTGGCGGCCGGGAACACCTCATTATTGCTGGTGAAATCCAGATCGCCCGGCGCGCGATGGGCCCACAATTGCATCAAATCCTGTAGGCTTTGCGGAATCGTCGACGGGTCGCGGTTGTCACGCCAGAAGGCGCTGTCGTTGCGCTGACTCAGAATGTAATGCAGCTTCAGAAAATCGATGATTTTGTCCCAGCGGTATAAAAAGGTTTCGTTAAAACGCCGCGCCACAATATCCATCACGCCCCGAGTAGCCGGCAGCTGCTCGGCAATCATCTGCGCGGACATTTCGACCAGCACCAGCGCCGAGGCTTCCAGCGGTTCGAGGAAACCGGCCGATAAGCCCACGGCGACACAGTTGTTTTGCCAAAAGTGCTGGCGATGACCACTGACAATCGGGATCTTGCGCACCGCAAGCTCCGCAATTTGCGGCCCGACATACGCCGCTAAAGTGTCCCGCGCCTGTTGTTCAGTGCAATAGCGGCTGGCATAGACATAACCCACCCCACGGCGGTGCTGCAGACCGATATCCCAGATCCAGCCACAATCCTGCGCGGTTGAAATGGTATGCGAAGCGATAGGCGCATCCGGATTGGCATAAGGCACCTGCACCGCCAGCGCCGTGTCAATAAACAGCACGTCGTCGCAGCGCTTAAACGGCACCTGATAATGCCCGCCCAGCAACAGCGATTTAAAGCCGGTGCAATCGACAAATAAATCACCGGCGATCAGGCCATGGTTCTGGGTTTGCACGGCAGCAATATCACCATTGTCAGCGCTTTGTACGGCGATCACATCATCCTGAATATGTTCCACGCCCAATTTTTCGATGCAGTGGCGCTGCAAAAACAGGCCAAACTTGCCGGAATCGAGGTGATAGGCGTAATTGGCAACGGCAGCATATTCAGCATGCCGGATAGTTTTTGGTGCCAGCCCCTGCTCACAAATGGCTTCCTGATAACATAAATCGTTTGAGAAGGAACTGAGTGGGCCGGCCAGATCGGCGGCAGTTTTGCCTTGTAGCCAGTAAGCTGCCATATCCGCTTTGCCAAAGCCCTGCGGCAGCACCAGCGGATGGTAATAGAAATCCTCGGCTGCGCCATTCACCCAGCGGGCAAACTTAGCGCCTTGTTTAAAAGTAGCGTCACACTCGCGGATAAATTCGGTTTCACTGATGCCAAGTGCCAGCAAAGTGCTGCGCATCGTTGGCCAGGTGCCTTCGCCAACACCAATTGGCGGTACGCCGGGGGATTCAATCAGAACCACTCTGATCGCGCCGGCCTGACAATTATGTTTGGCCGCAATGCGTCCAGCGGTCAGCCAACCGGCATTGCCTCCGCCGACGATCACGACAGTCTGGATTGGTTGCTCTGCAGTATTGTTGTTTTTGTATTGGGACTGAGATTGCATGAAGTACTTCCTGCTTTGCATCGCAAAAATGGAGTCAGCGAACTGACTCCGAAACAAGCGCAATGACCACCCCGGGATCGGTGGTCACTGCGTCACTACTACATCCGAACTACGTAAAAAATACACAACAACAGCGGTTAGAATGAACCGCGTACACCAAAGGCAACGCGCCGGCCGCTGTCTTCAATCAACAGCAGCTGGTTAGCGAAACGACCGCGTTTGTGCACGTATTCATTGGTCAGGTTGATGCCTTCCACAATGACAGTCAGATCAGGCGTAATGTCATAGCTGGCACTGGCATCAATCTGCGCATAGTCTTCGACAATGACCACACCGTCGCCGTTGCTTTGCGTTAATGACTGCACAAAAGCATCACGCCAGTTGTACGCAACCCGCGCCTGCAATGGGCCTTGTTCATAAAACGCCACCAGGTTGTATGAATCACTGAGACCGGTTAACGCAAACACCTGATTGATGTCCGCAGGGTCCAGCTCAGCATTACTGTCGACCAGTGTCGCGTTCGCCATCACACCAAAACCCGACTCAAAGGTATGTTGCACTGCCAGTTCAAAGCCATCCACAATCGCCGACTCGCCGTTGCTTGGCAGCGTATTGCTAAAGACTGCCGTGCTGTCGCCGCTGTCCGGCGCGCCCGGATTGGTGCCGGTCGACGGATCGGTCAGCAAGCCACCATTAGCCAGCGTGAAGGTTTTGTCTTCAGTGATGTTGATAATGAAGTTCGATACGTTTTTGCGGAAATAACCGCCCGACAAATAACTGGCATCGCTGTAATACCATTCCAGCGACAGGTCGAGGTTGGTCGAACTGAACGGCTGCAGTTCCGGGTTACCCGAGGTGGAAGTTAAGTCGCCGCCCTGCCGGGTGGTGCCAATCACTGTGACCGGTGACATGCTTTCCAGCGTCGGCCGGGTCATGGTTTGTGACGCGGCAAAACGGCCCACCAAGTCGTCGGAAATATCCAGTTTGACGCTGAAATTCGGCAGAATGGCTTCGTAGCTCGAGCTTTCTTTGATCGGCTGCGCAGCGCCAAACTGGGCCAGCATCTCGGTTTCATCGAGGATGCGCAGGCCGCTGACCGGCGCGTCGGTGCCGTCGACTCCGACACTGGTGCGCTCATAGCGGACACCGGCAGTGCTGGTTAACGGCATACCGGCTAATGAACCCTCAAAATCAAGTTCCAGATACAGCGACGCCGTATCTTCACCCACTTCAAACGACTTGTTGCGTTTGACCGCATCAAAGCTAATCGGCTTGCCGATCGAGGCCGCATATTGTTCGAGGAAAGCGAAGTTGGCTTCACCGTCATGCGCCAGCCAGGAGGTTGGCATCCGGCCACTGCCGCTGACGCCGCTTAAGAAATTACTGCCGGCATTAAAGACATATTGCGGGAACCCGGCCATGTTCGGTTTGTCCGGATAACCACAGAAAGTACAGTGAATACCGACGCCTTCGTTATCCCAGCGCTCAAGGCTCTTGGTTTCAGTGGAATACATAGCGCCAAATTTCACTTTGGTTAAACCGCTGGCCGCATCTTCATTCCAGACACCGTCCCAGCGCAGCTGATTCAGATCATCTTCCACCGCCCAGCCGCGGCGCAACATGACGTGGGCCCGGCTGTTTTTCGGATCCAGATGATTCGACACACCGGCAGGTCTCACTCCGGGCCGGTAAGCGGTACCATCCAGTTCCTGCTGGCCGCTGTAAATATTCGGGTTGGCTGATGCAAACTCGCTGGCGTACGGCAGGAGATTGTTGTCGACCTGGAAACGTACTCGGTTGGCATAACCAATCAAGGACAGCTGATCTCCACGGCCATTGTTCGGTTCACGCTCAGCGCTGGAATGGCTGAAATCGAATTTCATATTCAGGTTGTTGCTGACGTCCCAATCGGCATTCAGACCAATCGACAGCGTATCAGTCAGGCGGTCAAACTTCTTCGCGTGCATGTCAGTGGCGAGGCCCACTTCCTGATACAGGTCAATCACAGTGCCGTTGGCATCCACCACCGGGCCTTTGGCGCCGCCAAAACCAGTGATATTCGGCGCGGTAAACCAGTGGCCGTATGACGTAGTATCTGCTTCGACGTCAAAATCGGAATAGAGCGCGTCAGCGGTCAGTTCCAGATTGTCGGCCGGAGCATATTGCAACACCAGATTCGCGTTGGTGCGGCTACGCTCTTCAAACGTCACTTTATGATCGTAGTTCCGCGGTGAGAAAATATTACCGCTGTAAGCAGCGCCGCTTTGCGTGACCGGATTTGGCACGCCAACGTTTTCCAGCCAGCCGTCAATTTGCGCCTGATTCAGCCGGGTATCGCGCTGTTGATGCGACACAGCCAGCAAAGCGCCAACCGAGCCGTCTAAAAAGGTATCGCTGATCAGGCCAGAGACCTGCGGCGAAGTTTTTTCGCTGTTTTCTTCGTACACGCCTTTGATACTGCCGGCGACTTTAAAACCACCGATGGCAAAAGGCCGTGCGGTATTGACGTTGACCGTCGAACCGATACCACCGGATTGCTGCGTAGCTGTGGAGGTTTTATGCACATCAAGGCTACGGACTAATTCTGCCGCGATGGTGTCAAAACTAAAGGCACGGCTTTGGTTTTCCGATGCCATTTGCCGGCCATTGACCAGCACTGTATTAAATTCCGGGCCAAAACCACGCACGGTGATCAGTTGGCCTTCACCACCGGAACGGTCAATCGACACGCCGGTAATCCGTTGCAGCGATTCCGCCAGGTTAGTATCCGGGAACTTACCAATGTCTTCGGCGGAAATGGAATCCACCACACCACCGGCTTCGCGTTTGGAATCCATCGCGCGCCCAAGCGCACCACGGATACCACGCACTTCAATCACTTCTGTTTTTGTCTCTGCCTTTTCCTGTACCGCAAAAGCCGGTGATACCGCCACTGTGCTGACTACTGCTATCACTGCTGTTGCTACTTTGTTTTTCTTATAATTCGCCATGTCGTCATTACTCTCGAAAGTCGGATCTATCAAAATAGATACCTGCCCACTTTCGCTAATCACCGGCTTGAGACCGGTGCCCTGCAGCAGAATGCGCAAGGCTTCGTCGAGGTTGTACTGACCACGGAGCGGATTGGTCACTTTGCCTGCCATCTTGTCGATGGGAAACAGCAAGGTGATGTCGGCCTGTTCAGCAAAACTGATTAGCGAGAGATCGGCTCTTTGTTCCGGAATATTGAAAGCAATCTCAGACGGCTTTTCATTCGCCAGTGCTGCAGCAGATAAGTTGCAGACCAGCAGCAATGACAACAAAGGCCGTCGCGTGCGTCGATATCCCCCCCGCATGTGCTTACGCCATGCAGAGAACCAAGACGACAGAGCGCGAATTTTCCGCCATATCCTTTTAAACAAGCTGTGAAACAATTGGTGTGTCCTCTCCCCGGTCTAAGTCGATCTTATTGTTTTTATTATGTTTTTATTGTGTGCTTTTTTTATGTATGCAAGGTCAGGTTGATTTGCATGGCGCACTGACAATCAGGCTTCGACAACGCCTGCACCAGACCGGTGACAGTGTTGCACCAGAATGACAATTTCTCATCAAACCTGAATTGCCGGGAAGTTTCAAGCGGGGACCCACGATAGCGACGCAGCGACAACGCTGCCAGCGGTGACTGTTAGAGCCAGAGACTGGCAATTTTCTGTCGGGAAATACCCGGAAGCACAAACAAAAAAGCCTCCGATGATGGAGGCTCTTTTTTCCGCAAACCCTTGAATGAGGGTCAGAACGGGATATCGTCGTCGAAATCGATAGGCGGTTCCATCGGGCCACGTTGCTGGCCAAAACCACCTTGTTGCGGCTGATTAAAACCTTGCTGCGGCTGATTGTAGGCCGGTTGTGCCGGCGCCTGATTGTACGCTGGGGCAGCAGGAGCCGGCTGGTTAAAACCTTGCTGCGCTGCAGCTGGTGCACGGTTATAACCTTGTTGCGCGGCCGGAGCGGCCTGTGCTGCGCGGTTTTGCGGTGCCTGATAAGCCTGGGCCGGAGCAGCCATAGTGCCCATTGCCGCGCCACCCATCGCTGCGCCAGCGCCCATGCCTGGTGCGCCGCCCATTTGGGCGCTTTGGCCTTCGCCGCGGCCGTCAAGCATTTGCAGTTCGTTGGCGATGATTTCCGTGGTGAAACGCTCAACACCTTGCTGATCCTGCCACTTGCGGGTACGCAGACGGCCTTCGATATAGACTTTGCTGCCTTTACGCAGGTATTCACCGGCGATTTCGGCCAGACGCTGATAAATCACCACACGGTGCCATTCGGTCTGTTCTTTTTTCTCATTGGTCTGTTTGTCCGTCCAGGATTCAGAAGTCGCAATGGTGATATTGGCCACAGCACCGCCGGTTGGCATGTAACGAACTTCAGGATCTGCACCTAAGTTACCGATCAAAATGACTTTATTAATTCCACGCGCCATGCGCATTCTCCTGATTAACTGTGACGACCCAGCAAGGCTTCGACTTGTTTCGGGTCAAAACCGGCAGAGCTGACTTTTAAATAACAGCGTTGTTCGTTGACGACCACTGTCGCTTCCAGCACGCCGTTGAGGCTGCTGAGCTGGCTGACCAGCGTTTTGGCTGCGGCGTCATCGACGTCACCAACCAGATAAGATAAGCGTTGGGCCCGCTGCGGGACTTGCATGCGACAGGCCAGAAAAAGCCATATTAAACCAATTCCGCCGACAAGGGCAAACAGGCTTGCAGCACCAAACTGGCCAGAAATACTGCCACCCAGCACACCGCCTAAAAAGGCGCCAAAAAACTGCAGACTGGCATAAATTCCCATCGCGGTGCCTTTCTGAGCGGCCGGTGCGATCCGGGACACCAGCGCCGGCATACTGGCTTCGAGATAGTTGAATCCGGTGAAAAAAATCAGCAGCGCTATCGCAAGCGGCCAGAGCCCGCCATTCATCATTAACAATAAACTTACAATCAGCAAGCCGATAGCGAATAAAAAATAGCCCTTTTCCTGTTGCCGGCGCATCGACATCACCATCATCGGTACCATGAGTGCAAATGCCAGCACAAAGACCGGCAGGTAGACCTGCCAATGTTCAGGGGCAGCCAGGCCGTCGGCCAGCAATTGTGCAGGGAGCACGACAAAAATCGCAGTTAACAGCAGATGCAGGATCAACACACCCGCATTGAGTAACCGCAATTGCGGGTGAAAGAATAACTTCAAAATAAAACCGGGCCGGGCTAAAGCTTCGCTGTCGACCGCTTGCAACTGCGTTTTCGGTACTATGGTTAATACGATGACGATGCCAGCCAGCGCCAGCACAGCCGTAAACCAGAAAATGGCGCTCAGCCCGCCAAATGCTGCAATGGCCGGGCCGGCAATCATCGATACCGCGAACGATAATCCGATCGTTGCACCAATCACCGCCATCACTTTAGGTCTTTGTTCTTCCCGCGTGACGTCTGCCGCCAATGCCAGCACCGCGCCGGAAATAGCCCCCATGCCCTGTAAAATCCGACCAATAGTGACGCCATACACAGATTCCGCTTGAGCGGCGACCACCGAGCCAACAGCAAAAAGAGTGAGACCGATCAGCATCACCGGCGTGCGGCCAATCCGGTCCGACAACCAGCCCATCGGGATCTGCAAGATGGCCTGAGTCAAGCCGTAAGCACCGATCGCCAGACCAATCCAGAATGGCGAAAAACCTTCCAGGTCAGTGCCATAAACGGCAAATACCGGGATCAGCATGAACAGCCCCAGCATACGGAACGCAAATACCAGCGCCAGCGCAATCGCAGCCCGCCGTTCCAGTGCGGTAAAATGTTGCATATGTGATGGATCTCAAATCGA
>Ga0075154_10000308_pt1 | contig 43077 bp, 25 predicted proteins | sample JI71714BDNA_FD_70965 | JGI IMG/M metagenome (GOLD analysis project Ga0075154, IMG submission 70965) | Wastewater effluent complex algal communities from Wisconsin, to seasonally profile nutrient transformation and Carbon sequestration -... | ecosystem: Engineered > WWTP > Effluent > Algae... | reverse complement strand
ACTGAAGTTTGTAACGGTATCGACGATAATTGCGATGGCAATATCGACGAAGGTTTAACTTTTACAACATATTATGCAGATGCTGATGGCGATACTTATGGTGATGCAGCTTCTACAGTAACAACTTGCGACGGTGCTCCAGAAGGATACGTATCAGATGCAACAGATTGTAATGATGCAGACGGTGCAGTAAATCCAGGTGCAACTGAAGTTTGTAATGGAATAGATGATAATTGCGATGGCAACATCGATGAAGGTGTTCAAACTACTTATTATGCAGATGCTGATGGCGACACTTACGGTGATGCAGGTTCAACAACAATGGCATGTTCAGCTCCTGAAGGATATGTAGCTGATGCAACAGATTGTAATGATGCAGATGGTGCTGTAAATCCCGGTGCAACAGAAGTTTGTAACGGTATAGATGATAATTGCGATGGCAATACAGATGAAGGTGTATTAACTACCTTCTATGCAGATGCAGATGGCGACACTCATGGTGATGCTGCTGCTTCAGTTGAAGCATGTTCAGCACCTGAAGGTTATGTAGCAAGCAACGACGATTGTGATGATGCTTCTTCTACGGTTTATCCTGGTGCTCCGGAAATTTGTAATAACGGAATTGATGAAGATTGCGACGGTGGTATTGATGTAATTTCAACAATTGCTGCCGGTGGTCCTACTACATTCTGTTTAGGTAACAGCGTTACTTTAAGCAGCACAACTGTAGGCACAGGATATGGCTATCAGTGGATGAAAAACGGTTCTAACATTGCTGGTGCAAATAGTTCGAGCTTAAATGTAACATTACAAGGTAACTATAAATGTACTGTTACAAAAGGCGATTGCTCAAGCACTTCAAGTGTAATAACTGTTTCTGTTAATCTTAACCCAAATGCAACTATAGTAGCTTTAGATGGCACTGACCTATGTGGAAAATCTTATGTAAGATTAAAAGCAAACAACGGAACAGGTTTAACCTATCAGTGGTATATGGATGGAGTAATTATAGATGGTGCTACAGGCAACGTTTATTATGCTTCATTACCTGGCGATTATTATGTTGTGGTTACCAATGCTGCAGGTTGTAGCAAACAAACTGCAACAGTAACAGTTGTTTCTAGCTGTCGTATTGCTGAAGAAGGTGCAGTAGCATTTAATGTAATGCCAAACCCTTCTAATGGTAATTTCCAACTTAATGTTAATTTGGGTAATGGTTTGAATGGTAATGCCATTATTAGTGTGGTTAACATTGCCGGTCAAAAAGTAGCTCAATTAAATGGCGAAATTGCCAATGGCGAAATGAGTGCAAGTGTAAGTATCCCTCAGGTTGCAGGGGTTTACATGGTAGTTGTTGAAGCTAATGGCGAAGTATTTAGCCAACAGATTTTGATTACTGAGTAAGATTAGATTTTAAATAAGGAGGGCTGTCGGTTACGACAGCCCTTTTTTTATGTCTGTAAAGGCCGTGTTATTCCTGTTTTTTATAATTTGGTAAAGAATAAATAGTTACTTTTAGCACATCGGGAATACAGATATACCCTTAATTACCCTTAAGAAGTATAATTTTTTAAATGTTTCCCCGTTCTTAAGCTAATGTAAAACCTCAGGTAAGAATTTTAGTTTTAAAAGAAATTTTTGCTGCGGGTATTGGTTTTAATATTCTTAATTTTATTTTTGCAACCCTCCTAAAACGAGATACATGGAATTATTTTGGCAAATTGTAGGATACATCATCCCCGCATTAGTAGTCTTTTTAACCACTTATGTGGTAATCAGGGCATTTCTGGACCGTGAGCAGCGTATGCGTGAAATGGAATTCAGGCAAGCAAATTTGCGTGAATCATTGCCAATTCGTTTGCAGGCTTATGAGCGACTTACTTTGTTCTTAGAGCGAATAGCACTTAATAATTTATTGCCACGTGTGCGCAAGCAGGAAATGACAGTTGCGGAGTTCCGAACGGCACTTATTAATAATATACGGATGGAATATGAGCACAATCTAAGTCAGCAGGTATATGTATCTGCCGAAACCTGGGGAATGATTCGTGCAGCCAAGGAGGAAACCATCAGTGTAATAAACAGAAATGCTATGACGCTTATGCCCGAATTACCCGGAATTGAGTTACATAAAAAAATTATAGGTGAACTTGCCGAAAGTGAAGATGATGCCATTACCCTAAAAGTACTGGTTCAACTTAAAAAAGAAGTGATGTTGTTATACGGCAAATAATTTTACCTCGCGTTTTCCCTTTCAAATATTTATTTTTTTATAATGTGCTCCTGACCAGAGCATATAGTTACAACCACTGTGCAGCATCTACCATTTATGTACCAACCGATTAGTCGTGGGAAAAATCTGCTATTTGGCATTTTACTGCTGAATGTATTTTTCATAACTGCTTCATGTAGTTATTATTATGCCGAATCATCACATCAGGCATCGCAGGTAAGGGTAATGGAAATTACTCCCGACTCAGCAGCCAATGCACTTATTTTACCTTATAAGTCATCGCTTGATGGAGAAATGAATGCCATAGTTGCCGAAATAGGAAACGAGATGCGCAAGTCAAAACCCGAATCAGCATTAGGTAATTTTATATGTGATGTTATTGTAAAACAAGGCGAATTAGTTACCGGAAATAATATAGATTTTGGTGTATATAATTATGGAGGTATTCGTCAGGATGTAATTGCTGAAGGTCCTATTACAAAAGGCAAAATCTTTGAATTACTACCATTTGAAAATTTTGGAGCAATTGTAACACTCGATGGTCCGTCTACCTTATTATTAATTCAAAAAATAATTGATGAAGAAGGTTGGCCGGTATCGGGAGAATTACAAATTGTAATTAAAAATAATTTGCCCGAAAAAATTCTAATCAACGGTGCGCCATTTGATATCACAAAAAGTTATGTTGTGGTAATGAATGATTATATGGCCGGCGGAGGAGATAATTCTGCATTTTTAACCGGACAAAAAGTAGATGTATTAGGTGTAACAATTCGTGCAATGATGCTCAATTATTTATCGGCAGAAACGGCAGCCGGAAGAAAAATATACAGTAAAACAGAAGGGAGGATTGTATATGCAGACTAGAAGAATATTTCTCAAAAAAATAGCCCTAGGTAGCGCCGTTGCGGGATTGGGCGGCATTCCTTTGCAGTCGTTTGCTGCAGGTGGTGTAGATAAATTAGTGATATTACATTCCAACGATGTGCATAGCAGGATAGATCCATTTCCTGATAATGATAAAAAATTCCCGGGTATGGGAGGTATGGCAAATAAGGCAGCCATAATAAAAAAAATTCGAGGTGAAGAGGATAATGTTTTATTATTAGATGCAGGAGATATATTTCAAGGCACACCCTATTTTAATTTTTATGGTGGTGAACTGGAAATGAAACTCATGAGTGAAATGAAGTATGATGCAGGCACAATGGGTAATCATGATTTTGATGCAGGGATAGATGGTTTTGTAAAACAATTACCGCATGCAACATTTCCTATATTAGTAGCCAACTACGATTTTACCGGGACTGCTTTAGAAAATAAAATTGAACAATACAAAATTTTTCAGAAAAAAAATATTAAAGTTGGCGTATTTGGTTTGGGTATAGAATTGAAAGGATTGGTGCCAGAAAAACTATTTGAAAAAATTCAATACCTTGACCCTGTTGAAAAGGCAAAAGAGATGGTAGCCATTTTAAGGGATAAAGAAAAATGTGACTATATTATATGTCTGTCGCATTTAGGGTATCAATATAAGGATGATAAAATTTCCGATGTTAAGCTGGCGGCACAAACTGAAGGTATCGATTTGATTTTAGGGGGGCATACACATACCTTTTTAGACGCCCCTGTAATTTACAAAAATTTTGCCGACAAAGAAGTGTTGATTAATCAGGTAGGTTGGGCTGGGGTGTGGCTTGGAAGGGTTGATATTTTTTTTGAGAAAAAAAGAACAAAAAAATGGCATTCTGGTAAACCTGTCAAGGTTTCGAAAAAAACAAGGGAATAAAAATTTTTTTTAGAAATATTTTTTTCACACCTTCGTTATCCCGCTGTGAATAAATAATTAAAAAATTCTAAATTCTGAGATGAGTAGCAAAGATTTTCAAACTGTGTGGGCCAATTGTCTTAAGATAATAAAAGACAACGTGAATCTTCAGAGTTTCAAAACCTGGTTTGAGCCGATTGAACCGGTTAAATTGGAGGATGAAGTTTTAACGATTCAGGTACCCAGTCAATTTTTTTATGAATGGTTAGAAGAACATTATGTAACTTTATTAAGAAAAACAATTAAACGTGAATTAGGAAACAATGCCCGGTTAGAGTACAGGATAGTAGTAGAAAATAGCTCTGGAAACAACTCCCCTTTTACTATTGATTATCCGAATTACAATACCGGTAACAACAAGAACCCTGAAGTAGCGGCTCCATTAGTTATGGGAACAAGCATCAAAAATCCGTTTGTAATACCCGGTTTGAAAAAAGTAAATATCGAATCAGGGTTGAACGCCAATTACAACTTCGATAATTTTATAGAGGGTGACTGTAATCGTTTATGCAGAAGTGCTGGTTATGCTGTAGCGCAAAAGCCGGGAGGAACTGCTTTTAATCCTTTAGTAATTTACGGTGCAACCGGACTTGGTAAAAGCCATCTTGCACAGTCAATTGGTAACGAGGTTAAACAAAATTTCCCGAACAAAACGGTATTGTATACGAATGCTGAACGTTTTACCAATCAGTTTATCGAGTCGTTAAAAAATAATTCAGTTAACGATTTTGTACACTTTTATCAATTAATAGATGTACTTATTATAGATGATATTCACTTTTTTGCCAATAAAGCAAAAACACAGGATATTTTCTTCCATATCTTCAACCATTTACATCAGGAAAGCAAACAAATCATTTTAACCAGCGACCGCCCTCCGCGCGACCTGGAAGGAGTTGAAGAGCGTTTGTTGAGCCGTTTTAAATGGGGATTGAGTGCCGATTTACAAGCGCCTGACTTCGAAACACGTGTAGCCATTCTCGAAAAGAAAATGTATGCCGATGGTATCGAGTTACCAAAAGATGTGGTTGAGTTTGTAGCCTATAATATTACCAATAACGTTCGCGAATTGGAAGGAGCTTTGGTATCATTACTAGCTCAGGCTTCGCTTAACAAAAAACAAATTGACCTGGATTTAGCGAAGAAGATAGTGAAGAACTTCGTGAAAAACATGTCACGAGAAGTGTCTATCGACTTTATCCAAAAAGCAGTTTGTGATTATTTTGAAGTGCCGGTTGACAAGCTTAAAGAGAAAACGCGCAAGCGCCAGGTTGTTCAGGCTCGTCAGTTGAGTATGTATTTGTCTAAAAACTTTACAAAACACTCATTGAAAGCTATTGGTAAACATTTTGGCGGTCGTGACCACTCTACGGTTATCCATAGCTGTCAGGCCATCCAAAACCTGATGGATACCGATACCAAGTTCAAAGAAAGTGTTGACGACTTACAAAAGAAGATTCAAATGAGCATTTCATAATGCCCAAAAACGATAAAAATGAGTGCCTCCTCAACCAGGAGGCATTTTATTTTGCAGTAATGCCCAAATTTTTAGGATAAAAAAAACCGTTTTATTACCTTTGCCGTCCTTTCGATAGAAAACAAGCTTAAAAGCTGGGTTTTATTGAGTTGTTCTTTAGGTTTTGAAGATATGAATTGATTTTAACTAATTACCCGCTGAGGTGGGTGAGTGGCTGATCCGCCGCGGCGGATGCGAAACTGCCGGATTATTAATATTTTTAATATTCATAATCAAAAAAAGAAATTTAAGTGCTGATGAAAATCAGATTGACATTACGGTGAGGTGGGTGAGTGGCTGAAACCAGCAGTTTGCTAAACTGCCGTACTGGAAACGGTACCGAGAGTTCGAATCTCTCCCTCACCGCCATCATATTGAAAGATAACCGTTCGGGGCGTAGTTCAGCCCGGTTAGAATGCCTGCTTTGGGAGCAGGAGGCCGCTGGTTCGAATCCAGCCGCCCCGACAGAAACCATCAACTTAGTTGATGGTTTTTTTATGTACACGAAAATGCCCACGTTCACCCGGGAGCTAGTATTTATAGAATGAATAAATAGTATATGATACCTTTAAAAAATACTTTTTTCTTCTTCCGGCTTGCCCTTTTTAAAGATTTCCTTAATTGATTCAGCGTGTTCGCTTCCGTTTTTTGAGAAAATGTAACGGGTAAGCTGGGCTAATCCATAACCTGCAATGGATTGGAAGATTAATTTTCTGCCCTTGTTAAAAATCATGTTTCCGGCAATAACCGGAACCAATGGTAATACCATTTTTGCGACCTGCACACCTTTTTTTAGCGCTGGTTGTTCTGCGTCTATATTAAATTTATCGCTGATGGTATCTTTCAAATTTGTTACGCGTTTAATAACCGACATTACTGGTTTAAGTTGATCGGCCATTGCTGTATATTGAACTTTAATTTCTGATTCTAAAACTTCAGAGCGGTTCCTTAACAAGAACCTTTCGCGACGTAATTCAGCCAAATTTTTAATGTTCAGTTTGGTCATTGGTGTCATCATCTTTATCGTTGGTTAAATCATGAATTAAAATATTCATTAAAAGAGATTTTATGCCTTTTGAAAAGAACAAACGGATAAGTATAAATACAAAAAGGTAAAATGCGCCCATCAGGAGAAAACCCTGAGCTGTATTTCCAACCAATGCACCTAACCAAAAGGCACCACCAAAGCTTATAAAAACTATCGTAATTAAAAGTAAAATGATAGATAAACCATTGGTAATAAAATTAGATAAGGCGAATGCAACCTTTTCGGTTACATTCAGCCCTATTATCTGTAGTCGCACATTGATATACTCTTTTACATCATCTGCAAAATCGCGCAATTCATTTTTATCGGGAGTATTCAATTTATTATAATTGTTTTATTGTTGACCTGCCGTTGTCATGAATTTTATTGGCTTCAGCATGTGTTTTGTCGATAAAGTCCAAAACTTTTTGTTTGCCTTCTTCTTTCATATCGGCAACAGATTGTAAAATTTGATCTTTAAGTGTAATGCCTTTTCCTTTAAATTCATCGGCTTTGCTTCTTAATTCATCAAATTCATTGATGAGCTTTTCCTTAATATCATCGCTAACTGAATTTAAGGCTTTGCTAATTTTTTTTCTCAATTTGTCATTTTTTTCTGACGCGAACCAATATCCTAAAGCAGCACCTGCACCTATGCCGGCTAATACTGCAAATACAGTTGTTTTGTTACTCATATTTCTGATTTTAATTGTTAAATAAATTGTTTCTTATTTATAATTCACTAGTGGTATCAATAATTCAAATATTAAGCCATGATTATTAAATACTATAGTTTATTCATGAAAACATATTGTTCAAATACTACTCGTCACTTGCAATTATTTGACATTTATAAAGGTAGTCATTGCAGCTTCCAGTTTTGTTATATAATTAATTGAAATGTTTACAGAATTATCACATCCTGCAAAAATCTATTATTTTAATTGTAACGTTGTGCTATGTAAAATAGTATAACTTATTTTAAAACATATTTATTTTGAAAAATTATTACAATGTTATTTTAATACTCTTACTTATTATTGTAACGAGTCAAAAACTTTCAGGGCAATATGTAACCTTTGGTAGAGCTTTTAGTTTTGGCGATGCTTTTATTACCGATAAGGATGTTACGCATGGCTTTTTATTAAGTTTAACAGGTGGGTTATCAATTACTTATGCCGACAACGAGCATTATGGATTTGCTGCAGACGTGGTGTATGCAACTGAGGGTAGCAATAGTAAAACAGCCGGTGTAGCTGGTGATATCCAAAATAAAATTAAACTGGGTTATATCAGAATACCTTTTAAATATATTCGATTTTTAGGTGAGTATGGCGATCCGATAAGACCAAAAATATTTGTTGGACCTTCATTCGGATATCTTGTTTCAGCTGAAACAAATAAGGAGAATACAAAAGCAGAATTTAACAAATTTGATATGGGTTTGCATATTGGTGTTGGTGCAAATAAAATTATTTGTGACAGAATATGGTTGAATACCGATATCACCTATACCCAAGGTATTTTAGATGTTACAAAACAATCTCAAAATAATAATGAAATTAATTTAAATGGGAGTGTACGATTAAATATTAGTTTATTATTAGGAACTAACAGAAAATAGGTGGATGTTTTCCGCAAAATGGGAAAAACATCCCCAATTATTAAAAATTACCTTAGACGCTTAATGCTCCATTGTAGAAAATTTAGTTTCCGTTGCGACTACTTTGGCACTTTTATTTTTTGCGGCATGTTTATAGTATAAAATATTAATTATCAATTTATTTAACTTTCTAAATTACTGCTTATGTTACGTTATGCGCTTATTTTCTTTATTGTTGCATTAGTTGCAGCAGTTTTTGGCTTTACCGGAATAGCTGCCGGCGCAGCTTCAATTGCCAGAATTTTATTCTTTATATTTATTGTGCTATTCCTCTTAAGTTTAATTGGAGGTTATACTTTTGGTAAGAAAAAATCTTAATAGATTTTTAACTACAGGCTTTCATTAAATACATTTGCTAATTGTCAGTCAATTAGTGAAGCTGTATGTTTTTGATGCAAGCAAGCATCGATAAAGCACTATTATTACATTTACGCTAATTGGTATTGATTAATAGTGCGTATAGCATGTACTTATATGCTGCAATCCGTTTTATGGATTTTGCTTTTGGACCGAAACCCTTTTGACCTATTATTGCTGTTAAAGTGGCCTTCGCCTCTGCGTTTTCAATTATTGTAATCTTTTTTTATATTTGCCTCAGTAATTATTCAGGCATATGATTTTATAAGTACAAGCTTTCACTTTACCGTATTCGGTTAGCTTAATTTTCCCGGAATCTTACCCTGTCATCCATATGGTGGAAATGCAGACAGGTTTACTCAAATTATTTTATTTGTTAAATTATTATTATGTCCGGTATTCGAACATTCTTTATATTATTAAAAAAGGCCTTAAAAGGCGAAAATATCGATGCTACCCAGGGTAAAGTTGATACAGTTATTTTTTTATTAGCAGTACCAATGATTGCAGAAATGTTAATGGAAAGCATTTTTGCTTTAGTTGATATCATATTTGTCAGCATGATTAGTGTTGAGGCAGTTGCTGTGGTGGGCCTCACAGAAAGTACACTAACCATTATTTATTCCTTAGGATTTGGATTGAGCATGGGTGCTACAGCATTAGTTGCTCGCCGGGTTGGAGAAAAAGACCCTAAAGGTGCAGCAGAAGCAGGTATGCAGGCTATTTATTTGGGATTGGGATTGGCAACAATTATTTCATTAATTGGTATGTTTTATTCCAAAGACATATTGATTTTAATGGGTGCAACTGATAGTATGGTGGAAACCGGTAAGGGTTACATTCAATGGATGTTGTGTGGCAATTTTGCTATTTTATTATTGTTTCTCATTAATGGGATTTTTCGCGGCGCTGGTGATGCAGGTATTGCCATGCGAAGTTTAATGTTGGCGAATTTAATTAATATCATACTTGATCCGCTTTTCATTTTTGGCATTTGGATTTTTCCGGAATTGGGTGTAAAAGGTGCTGCTGTTGCAACAACAATTGGACGTTCGGTTGGTGTTTTATATCAATTATATTATCTCGTTAACGGCAAGTCGATGATTGTGCTGAAGGGAAAAATATGGGAGATAAAAACCCATATTATTGCTCAATTGATGAAGTTAGCAGCCGGCACTGCAGGCCAATTTATTATTGCATCAGCTAGTTGGATTTTTTTGATGCGCATTATGTCGGAGTTTGGCGAAAATGTATTGGCAGGATATACAACAGCGATTCGAATTGTAGTATTTACTATTTTACCCGCTTGGGGAATTTCCAATGCAGCTGCAACATTGGTTGGTCAAAACCTCGGTGCTAATTTACCTGAACGCGCCGAAAAATCGGTTTGGCGGACAGGTTATTTTAACATGTTATTTATGGGTTTTGTAATGGTTTTGTTTTTTGCTATTCCGGAGCAACTTATCCATATTATTACCCGTGATGAAGCAGTTGTAAAAGAAGGTGTTTTATGTCTTCGGATTTTATGTTTAGGGTATATTGCTTATGGTTACGAAATGGTTTTGGCCAATGCAATAAATGGTGCAGGCGACTCCAAAACACCAACCATTGTGAATTTTTTCGGATTCTGGATATTACAAATACCACTGGCATATTTTTTATCTACAGTTTTAGATTTAAAATCGACCGGCGTGTATATGGCTGTCCCGATTTCGGAGGCTTGTATGGCAATTGCTTTTGTATTTATTTTTAAAAGAGGCAAATGGAAAACACAGGTGGTTTAAGCAATTTATTTTAACAATAAAAAGGAAATTAAAACGCGCTTTAAGTATTACTTAAGGCGCGTTTTTTATTGCAACAATTCGCTGATTTATTTTACTATTGTGAAAAAATCAATATGACAATTTGTCGTGTATGTTTTTCGGTGTGTTTTTTCAAGTTGTAATTTTTAGTTTGTAGTTGTAATTAAATAAAAAAAAGACAAAAGGCGGTTTGATTTGGATATAAAATAGACCTGGCAGGTTTTAAGACCTGCCAGGTTTTAAAACCTACCAGGTCTTAGAGCTACCTGACAGTTTTACAGGCGACAAAAACCTGAACTTTTACCACCAAAATTTGTTTCCAAAACAATATAAAATGCTATTTGTCGTCTGCACAAAAATCAGTACACCTATATCATCTTTAACTAACTCAATTAACCCAAATATTATATTCAATTATGCCAACTGCTTTAATTACAGGAGCCTCTTCAGGATTAGGTCTCGAATTTGCCAAAATACATGCTGCTAATGGTGGCGATTTAATTCTTGTTGCCCGAAGTGGAAATAAGTTGGAACAATTAAAGCAGGAGTTAACGGCTAAACATAACATTCAGGTTACCATTGTTGTAAAAGATTTGAGTGTAACTGATGCAGCACAACAGGTTTATGATGAAGTGAAAAGCAAACAATTAAAAGTTGATTATTTAATCAATAACGCCGGGTTTGGCGACTTCGGATTATTCGCCAATACCAATTGGGATAAAGAACATCAAATGATGCAGTTAAACATGACTGCCCTGGCGCATCTCACCAAATTGTTTGTAAAAGATATGGTAGCTGCCCGCAGCGGAAAAATATTAAATATAGCCAGCACGGCTTCTTTCCAGCCCGGCCCTACCATGGCCATTTATTATGCTACTAAAGCCTTTGTTTATTATTTTTCTTCAGCTTTATACAATGAATTAAAACCGTATGGTGTTAGTGTAACTTCATTTCACCCCGGACCAACCAAAACGGGATTTCAGGATGCTGCCGATATGCATAGTTCCCGCTTATTGAAACTCATGCCGGTGCCCGATGCACTTCCGGTCGCTAAAAAAGGGTATGCTGCAATGATGAAAGGTAAAAGAACAGCTATCCCAGGGTTAATTGATAATGTTTTTCAAATGTCCTCCAAGCTGATGCCATGGTGGTTTATAATTCCAACCACCCGCTTTTTACAGGGAAGTGAAGATGTGAAATAGGGATTTTATGGCAATTGGTAATTAAATGCGCTGACCAGCAGATAATACAAAGTTAGCCGGGATTGATGCGGTTGGGATTGCACTTAATTAACAGCTAACCGATTTTGATTTGGGCGGAATGCTTGATCTGCTAACACTAAAGAGCGAAAGCCCGTTGTGAATATTATGACCAGCCAGATTGCCCTGCTCCAAAAAAAGAAAACACCCTTTTCTGTAGCATTTCGCTGTTTAACAGCCCTGGTTTCTGGTGTTTTTATTACTATTCTACCTGCTTAATAGAATATTGGCCTCTATTTGTTCCAATTCTTTCCTATTTTCCTACAAATCCTCGGCATCAATCCTTAACTTTGCACCGCTTTTAACACAGATTTGCGCAATATGAGCCCAGTTCAGGACAATATACATCCGATTTTTGACCGTCTTTTACAAAGAGGCGACAAAGAGACTATGCTGAAGCAACGCTCGAAAGTCATATGGCTTACGGGTTTGAGCGGTTCAGGAAAGAGCACGATTGCAGAAGCTGTGGAGAAAATTTTACATGAACGTGGTTACCTCACCATGTTGCTGGATGGGGACAATATTCGCACAGGAATCAACAACAACCTCACTTTTAGTGAGCCGGACAGGGTTGAAAACATTCGCCGTATTGCTGAGGTTAGCAAATTGTTTTTGAATTGCGGTATCATTACCCTGAACAGTTTTGTGAGCCCAACCAACGAAATCAGGACTTTGGCCAAAAATATTATTGGCGAAACCGATTTTGTAGAAGTTTATGTAAATGCACCTTTGGAAGTTTGTGAAGCACGCGATGTAAAAGGCTTGTATGCCAAAGCCAGAGCGGGTTTGATACCTGATTTTACCGGTATCACATCACCATTTGAAGCTCCGGAGCACCCGGCCCTTGAAATTAGAACCGACCAGATGGAAATTCAGGAGAGCGTGCAACGTTTAATCGATTTTATCATACCTATCATACAACATTCTTAATTAATTGTCATGAGTTATAGTTTAACACATTTAAGAGAACTTGAAGCTGAGAGTATCTATGTGATGCGAGAAGTAGCTGCGCAGTTCCAAAAACCTGCCCTGCTGTTTTCAGGTGGTAAAGACTCTATTGTTATGGTTTACCTCGCAAGAAAAGCCTTTTGGCCTGCGAAATTCCCATTCCCATTAGTGCATATCGACACCGGACACAATTTTGAAGAAACCATGGTTTACCGCGACTGGCTGGTAAAAGAAATGGGAGCGAACTTAATTGTTGGTAGTGTTGAAGAATCTATTTCTAAAGGTACAGCAGTTGAAGAAAAAGGTTTAAATGCAAGTCGTAATGCTTTGCAAACAGTAACCTTACTCGAAACACTCGAAAAAGAAAAATTCGATGCTGCTATGGGTGGTGCCCGTCGCGATGAAGAAAAAGCACGTGCTAAAGAACGTTTCTTCTCACACCGCGATGAGTTTGGTCAGTGGGACCCTAAAAATCAGCGCCCTGAATTATGGAACTTATTCAACGGTAAAAAACATATCGGCGAACATTTCCGTGTATTCCCTATTTCGAACTGGACCGAAATGGATGTATGGCAATATATTTATCAGGAAAATATTCCACTTCCTAAATTATATTTCTCACATCAGCGTGAAGTAATTGTGCGCGATGGTGCATTAATTTCTACTCACCCTGAATGGGTTAAAGTTCGTCCGAATGAAACACCTAAAACAATGACAGTGCGTTTCAGAACTTGTGGCGATTTACCTATTACCGGTGCTGTTGAAAGTGATGCTGATACTGTAGAAAAAATTATCTACGAAGTAGCAACAACACGTGTAACTGAACGCGGTAGTCGTGCCGATGACAAACGCAGTGAAACGTCAATGGAAGACAGAAAAAAAGCTGGTTATTTCTAAATACAATTTTGAAATTAATCGCTTAAGAAAACAATTTATTCAAACACTTATCCAATTATAAATGGAACATTTAGTTCAAGACGGAAAATTCGATCACCATGGTTATTTAAACATGGAATTGTTGCGCTTTACCACTGCAGGTAGTGTAGATGATGGTAAATCGACATTAATTGGTCGCTTATTATACGATTCAAAATCTATTTTTCAAGATCAGCTTGAAGCAATTGAAAAATCTAGTAAATCGCGTGGTGAAGATTATGTGAATCTCGCATTATTAACCGATGGTTTACGCAGCGAACGCGAACAAGGTATTACCATTGATGTGGCTTACCGTTATTTCAGCACTCCTAAACGCAAGTTTATTATTGCGGATACTCCCGGCCATATTCAATATACCCGTAACATGGTTACCGGTGCTTCTACTGCCAACCTTGCTATTATTTTAGTAGATGCTCGTCACGGTGTAGTTGAACAAACTTATCGTCACTCTTTCATCGCTTCATTATTACAAATTCCGCATATTGTTATTTGTATAAATAAAATGGACCTTGTTGACTACAGCAAAGAAAAATACGATGAAGTAGTTGAACAGTTCCGTCACTTTGCATCGAAATTAGATGTGCAGGATGTACGTTTTATTCCTATCAGTGCATTACTTGGCGACAACGTTGTTGACCGCAGCACAAAAATGCCTTGGTATGAAGGACCAACATTAATGTATACTTTAGAAACTGTGCATATTGGTTCTGACCATAACTTAATTGATACCCGTTTCCCAGTTCAGCACGTAATTCGCCCGATGAGCAACGAATATCACGATTATCGTGGTTATGCAGGACGTGTTGCAGGTGGTGTTTTAAAACCTGGTGATGAAGTAATGCATTTACCAAGTGGTATTACTACTAAAATAGCTGCTATCAAAACTATTGATGGTGATTTAGCTGAAGCGTATCCTCCACAATCTGTTACTATTACATTAGAAGATGATGTAGATATCAGTCGTGGTGATATGATTGTTCGCGAAAACAATGTGCCTAAAATTGGCCAGGATATCGATATCATGGTTTGTTGGATGGATGATAAAAACCCATTGCGATTAAATGGTAAATACAGCATTCGTCACACCACTCGTGATGCCCGTTGTGTTATTAAAGAAATTCTTTATAAGGTAGATGTAAATACATTACACCGTATTCAGGATGTAGATTCATTAGCATTAAACGAAATTGGTCGCGTTAAAATAAGAACTACTGTTCCACTGTTTTACGATGAATATCGCCGCAACCGCAACACAGGTTCTCTCATTATAATTGATGAAGGAAGCAATACCACTGTAGGTGCCGCAATGATTATAGAATAATATTTTGACCAAATCAATATTAACCCGGTAGTGAGGAGCTGCCGGGTTTTTTTATGCCCAAATTTTCATAATTCTGTCATATTGCAAGAATGAAGTTGCAAAATGGTAATGATAGTTTTATGTTTGAGTAGCGACTAAAAACTCTGAATTAAATAATCCTGTTTAATTGAGTTAAATATTCTATTGTTTAATGGTTTATGGAAAATACGAATACGCATTTTACGATTGCGGCGAAAGATGATTTAATTGCGGATATAGATATTTGGGATGCTCCGGTTCCAGGTGTTTATGAGCCTGCACATTCGCATGCGTATTATGAAATTTTGGTTTTTAATACCGGTGGCGGAACGCACAGGATTGGTAATAATATTTATGATGTAGCCGACTTTGATATACATTTTGTTCCTGCGAATACTATTCATGAATTAAAACGGGTTGCCAATACTGATGGCTATGAAATAATTTTTTCTGAAATGTTTTTGAATAAAATTCAAACATTCGACCCGAAAACAAATTACTTTCAATTCGCAAATTACGAGCAAGTGATTCACCTTAATGCTGCTGATTTTGAGCTGTTTCGGGGGTATTTTAAAAAACTCACGGCATATAAAACACAATCATCCTTATTCAACTCGGTTGTAGCTTTATTTATTTTACAATTAATTCAATATACAACAACTTCAAAATTGCCAGTAAATGAAATTGATTTGGAGCGCAACATTCGGTTGTTAATAAATGAATATTATAAAAGCAAACCTCCACTTGAGTTTTATGCCGATAAGTTAAATATGAGTGTGAATACCCTGCAAAGAAAATCGAAACTCTTGTTTGGCAAAAGTATTATCGAAATACAAAACGAAAAAATTTTACAAAGTATTAAATATTTGTTAGCGAATACTGGGACACCAATTAAAGAAATTGTATTCGATTATAATTTCTATGATGAGTCGCATTTTAATCGTTACTTCAAAAAACAAACAGGTGTAACGCCATCACAATTTAAATCTACTATATTGAGTTAAGTTTACAATCTATTGCCATCTATTTCCTATTTTGAATAAATAAATGATTGCACTTTTGTTCAAAATTAGATGTCATGAAAAAAATACTTTTACTTTTATTAATGAATTACGCCTTCAGTGCTTTTGCCATTCATTTTACTGAGCACATTTTATTTACTGCAAAACTTGGAGGTGCAGAAATGGTTCCTCCGGTTGTTGGGCAAGCTTCCGGTGTTAGTGCGTTTACACTAAATCCAACCCGCGACAGTATTGCTGTAAATGCGTGTTTTAATCAATTGAGCAGTGCGATTACACAAGTTGCTATATATCGTGGTGAAGCAGGAGCAAATGGTAGTATGGTGCTTGATTTGAGTGCAAACGTTGGAAATAATGTATTAAATACATTATTAACCGATGATTTTTTAGAAAATAATTTGGCTTACCTTTTTGACGAATCTTTATATATACAAGTTGCTACCGATTTACATCCGGACGGCGAATTACGCGGGCAAATTTTATTAGAAGCTGATCAACATTTTATAACAGATTTAACGGGCGAAAATGTGGTGCCTGAATTATTTACCACGGCATACGGGTTAGGTTCATTTTGGTTATCATCAACAAACAAAAAAATTAATTTCTCCATTATTTGTCAGGAGTTATCCGGATTAATTACCAGTGCAACTATTCATAGCGGTGCTTCAGGGGTAAACGGAGAAATGATTTTGGATTTGTCGGGATTTATTAATGGCAATGTAATAAAAGGAGAAATTTTACCATCAGCAGAGTTTTTAAATGAATTGCAATCTGGTGATGTTTATTTGAGTATTCAAACCGCCGATAATCCTTCAGGAGAATTGCGTGCTCAACTTACCAGACAAATTGGATTAAGTTTTGATGCCTTTGCAGACGGGATTCAAATGGTTCCTGATGTGGTAACTACAGGGTTGGGCATTTGTGTTATCAGGCTAAGTCCGGGATTAGATTCGCTTTATTATGACGTTGTGGTTGATGATATTAACTCCAATATTGATTATGCGCATTTACATATTGGTGATTATGGACTCACGTATGGTGCATTACAAGTTGATTTTTCGCCATCAATTAGCGGTCACCGAATTCATGGATTTAAAACCGGTGCAGGACTTTCTGCGGCAACTATTAATAAATTGCTGGTTAGTAATTTAACCTTGATTGTACATACTGTAGATTTTCCCGGTGGAGAAATTCGCGGACAAGTGGTACGTTTTGCACGCAAAGGATATACATTTAATTTGGAAGGAGAACAAGTTGTACCACCAGTAATAACTAGCGCATATGGCTCTGGTATATTGTCGGTTGACAGGAATGACCAAAATGCACATTTAATGTTAGCCGGTGGAAACTTAGATCAAATGGCATCACAAGTACTAATTAATTATGAGGTTGCCGGACAAAATGGTCCAATGATTTTCGATTTAAGTGCTGCTATGGAAATAAATGCAACAGATGTATCGGTTGATACTTATTGGGATAATGATTTTACCCCGGCGTTTGATACAAACATTTCTGGAAGTTTAAATAATGACAGCGTTTATATAGATGTTCGCAACGAAACATTTGCCGGTGGTGAAATTCGTGGCCAAATTCAAGCAGGATTTCGTTTATATAATCCAACTACTGCAATTCAGCAATTTGGTAGTTCAAACAGCACATTTGTAGTTGCTCCCAATCCTGTGATAAACCAAGTTACCATTCAATGCCCGGATCAAATGGAAGAAGCAATGGAACTTAAGATTACCAATATTGCAGGTGCAATTGTGTTCAGTCAAATAATTCCTGCAAATCAATCGGGACAAAACTTGGTATTGGACGCGAACAATTTTATTTCGGGAATTTACCTTATAAAGATATCTGATAGCGATACCTTATATACTGCTAAATTTATAAAGCAATAAGGCTTGTGGCAGGTGCATGCTACCTATGAACAAAGGGATTAGTTGTTACTGAATAAATTTGGCCCGGCACTATAGCCGGGTTTTTTTATGCCCGGATTTCTCAGATTTCTGTCATTTTCTAAAAATTTAGTTGTATAACTAAAAAATTAGTTATATGTTTGTTTTATGAAAGAACTTACCAAAGCAGAAGAGCAGGTAATGCAAATACTATGGGACCTGGAACGAGCCTTTGTAAAAGATGTAATTGAACAACTGCCTGAGCCTAAGCCTGCTTACACCACTGTTTCTACAATAATCAGGATACTGGAACAAAAAGAATTTGTTGGCTATAAAGCCTATGGTAAAACACATGAGTATTTTCCATTAGTATCGAAAGATGTCTATAAAAAATTTATCACTAAAGGTTTATTAAAGGATTATTTCAGTGGGTCACTCAAAAACCTGGTCTCCCATTTTGCTGAAAAGGAAAAAATTGATGTGAAAGAATTAGATGAGATATTAAAAATTATTGAACAAACTAAAAAGAAAAAATAAGCTTATGTTATACTTGATAAAATTGAATATTACGCTTATTGCCTGCTACCTTTTATATAAAGGCGTGTTTCAACATGGAACTACATTGCAGGCCCGCCGGGTTTTTCTGTTGTTTAGTTTAGTGTTTTCACTAATAATTCCTTTTGCAGCAACAATTCATTTCAGCGATAATATTGCAGCAGTTGCTACGGTTTTATCTACTGTAAATATTCAGAGTAATACACTTGTAGAAAATGTTTCGGCAACAGGCAATTATTCGCAGTATATTACAGGAGCTTATATTGGCATAGTAATTTTTATGTTTTTATCGGCTGTTTTCAAAGTATGGTCATTGTTTCGAATTATACGCCAATCAGCTGTCGAAAAAAACGGGCAATATAAATTAATCAGTAACAGTACTATTAGTGCACCTGCATCATTCTTTAATTATATATTCATGCCTGAAAATTTAGATGCCAAATCGTATTCACTCATTTTAATTCACGAACGTTTGCATGTAAAACAATGGCATAGTGTGGATGTACTTTTCACAGAAATACTCAAGTGGGTTTGCTGGTTTAATCCGGTGGTGTATTTGTTCCAAAAAGAAATACGATTTGTGCATGAATGTATAGCCGACAAAGCTGCAGGCGAAACTCAACAAGTTACTTATCAGCAATTATTGGTGCAGTTTCATTTATCTGCATCTGTAAATACATTAACTAATCATTTTAATCAAACAACTAATTTAAAAAGGAGGATCACAATGTTTAATCAACAATTTTCAATTACCAACAACGCTATTAAATTAGCTTTAGTGTTACCATTTTTTGTTTGTCTTGGTATTTTACAATCAGGTGCACAAACTTCAGAAAAAAGCAAAACCACAACTGAAGAAGGTGTTACAAATCCTGAATTTCCGGGAGGCATTAATGAATTAATGAGTTACCTGGCAAGTAATATTGTATATCCTGAAGCAGCAAAAGCGGCTAATATTCAGGGCACCAGTATTATAGAATTTACAGTTGCTAAAAACGGTAAAGTAAAAGATGTACATGTGAAAAAAAGTGCCAATCCTGAATTGGATGCGGAAGCTGTACGTGTAGTTTCGTCAATGCCAAATTGGAAACCGGGTGAAAAGGAAGGTAAAAAAACCGATGTAGTGCAAATATTGCCAATTCGTTTCGCACTTAATTAACAGTAAATTATAATCATTAAAAAACCCCGCAATTGCGGGGTTTTTATTTTGCTTGATTAATCCTTAAAGAATTTCCCTAAATAAATGTTGTCGTGTATCGTTAATCGAATAATGTAATTTGCAGAAGGCAAATCTGCTACATTTAATTGAATATTTGTACTGCTTTTGAAAATAATTTTTTCATCAATATGTAGTTCTTGGCCTGCGATATTCAGCAACGAAATCTGCATACGTTCATCGTAAGCGGGTAAGTCCACAGCAATTATATTACTTGCAGGGTTTGGATAAATATTTACAGCCAAATTGGTAGTATTGTTAATACCGGTAGCAATATCAATTTGTTTACAAACTTGTTCGCTTCCGATATCGTTTGTAGCAGTTAAACAAACAGTATAAATATCTAAAATGGCGTAAGTATGCACAGGGTTTTGTAAACCTGAAATTGCGCCATCACCAAAATCCCACAACCAATCGGTTGGGTCATTAATTGATAAATCGTTAAATACAACTGTAAGTCCAATAATAGTATCTACTTCAAAATCTACAACAGGTGCAGATGCGCCGTTATCGATAACTACATTCTGACAATCTTCATCCACTCCGCCCGGATTAGATACGGTTAAACAAACTGAATAAGTGCCATTTTCTACAAAATCGTGTACAGGATTTTCGAGTGAACTAAAATCGCCGTCACCAAAATCCCAGAACCATGAAGTAGGTGAATTGGTACTTAAATCATTAAATGTAACAACAGGGTCGCCGGTATAATTAAATGTTGCAACCGGAGCAAGGTAACCATCAATAATTACCACTTTACATTCAGTAGCAGATCCTGTTAAGTTGGTTGCTGTTAAACAAACATCATAACTACCATTTGTAGGAAATGTATGTACCGGATTTTGTAACGTAGATGTAAATCCATCATCAAAATCCCAAGCCCATTCAATTGGTGAATTGGTGCTTAAATCGGTGAATGTTGTTGTTGGGTCCCCGGTAAAGGAAAAGTCAACAACAGGCACTACATAATAATCGATAGTTACATCCTGACAAGTGGTATTTGAACCAACGCCATTGGTTGCAGTTAAACAAACATTATAAACGCCGTTGGCTGCATAAGTATGTGTTGGATTTTGTAATGTAGAAGTAAATCCATCATCAAAATTCCATGCCCATGAAGTTGGTCCGCCAATTGATAAATCGGTGAATGTTACAGTTGGATCGCCGCTATAAATAAAATATGCTGTAGGTGATAAATAACTATCTATAATAATATCTTCACAATGTGTATCAGAGCCGGCTACATTTGAAACAGTTAAACAAACATTATATGTTCCATTAACAGCAAATGTATGCACAGGGTCTGATTCAGTGGATGTAAATCCATCATCAAAATCCCAAAAATAACTTGTCGGGTCACCACTGCTTAAATCAATAAATGCAACTTCCGGGTCACCAATTGAAGTAAAGTCTGCAACAGGTTCATTAAATGCAACAATTGTTTCGCAAACTGTTGCTTCTCCATAAACATTATATGCAGTTAAACACACTTCATATTCACCGGGAACATAAGTATGTGTTGGATTCTTTAATGTAGATGTTCCGCCATCACCAAATGTCCAATAATAGGTTTCAGCATCAACCGATAAGTTGGTAAATGTGGCATTAAATGAACCGCCGAAAGGAACTAATACATAACTAAAATCAACGGTAGGATTATATGGGTCGAAACGTTCAGGGGGCCAAGCGGCATATAAAATATTACTTGTAATAATTGCATCAGCAGGAACGTCGACAGCAGTTCCGGGTTCTGCATCTTCCTGCCAAGTTACATGCACAGCACCATCTACAACTCGCGGATAAGCGCTTGGATAGGCGTTTTCTTTGGTAAGATGTGTGGTGTAAGTTAAATTAACCGGACTTGTCCAAGTGTCTCCGTCATCTTCGGTATACATGCCAAAAACATCGTAACGAGTTTGGTTACCAAGTGAAATTTGATATTCCACCGGGCTCATATACATTAAAAATACTTTATCTGTAACTGGGTCCCAAGCTGCGGTTGGAAATGAAGTAACACCTTCACCACCATAAGCAGTAAAATCTGTTCCTATACCACCGTAAGGATTATTTAAACCGTCTGCATTATTCCAATCAATAAATGCATCTAAAACTATTGCTGATGCCATACCGGTTTTCCAGTACCAAATGCCATCGGTTTTTGGGATGTAATAATAACCTGCCGCAGTAGTTGGATCATATACACGAATGCGACCACTAAATACATGTACAGTTCCATCATCTTCAATAATCATTTCTAGTTTTCCATCACTGGAAGCAATAGTATCTTTATCTCCATCACCATCAAAATCAGTGGTTTCACCAGCAGCACCATCAAAATTATCGATAGGAAAATTTACTAATACCTGACTTGTCCAAGTACCGATATCACCTTTTGAATCGGAATGCATTAAAATCATATCACAAAAATTAGCGCCGTATAAAACATATACGTCGTTACCTTTTGCAACAACCTGATAACATGCCGAAGCAATAAAATCGATACCATAAGCTTCTTCCGCATATGGCAATGCATATTCTGCAACAGCCCAAGTTTCGCCACCGTCGTCGGAGCGATTAAACATGAGTGATTCTTGTGTTGTTTTTTTAGCAGCAACTACATAAATATCATCAGAACCTGCCGGGCAATAAGAAACCGGGTAATAGCCGTCAATATCTTCTGAACCGGCAGTTGCTGTCCAGTCTGTGGCACCTGCGCTGCTGTTTTTATGTACCATAACAGTCGATGCCTCATCAGTTACAACAACTTCATGGTCGAGCACACGCAATAAATCGCCATCGTATGATTTTTTGCTTTCTGCCCGATTAGCAGGAAAAGCACCCCAAGAGGCGCCATTAAAATGATTAACAAACATACCACGGTCGTTAAACGTGGCAGCAAATCCATCAGAACCTAACCAGCCGGCAGTTATTTTACCATCGGTGTAAGCAACAATCCTGTTATGATTGCCGCTGTAGGTCTGAAAATCGTATGTGGTGTTCCCGATAACAACGGGTTGTGCCTGGGAGAGTATGGGAATGGATAAAAAACATAAGGCTGTAAATACTCTTTTCATATGATCACATTTATTAAACAATGAACAATAGGTAATAGGCATTATAATATTAGCCATTTACCCAATTAAGTGCAAAGCTTATTGTAATTACAATGAAATAGTCGATGTCACAAATTCCAATAAAATAAAAAAGCGGGTAATTACCCGCTTTTTTATGAAAAAAATCAATTTATAGCTTTATAAACCTGCCGATAAACAATTTATTACTTGATGTTATGTTAACGGTATAGGAACCTGCAGGTAAAGTTGAAGTATTAATTGTCAGCGTTCCATTGTTAGTTGAAATAATACCTTCAGTATTTAATTTTTGTCCAATTGCATTTACAATTGTTAATGTTTCATAACTACCACCAGTCAATTCGCCTGTCACTACTGTATAAGTTTCAGCCGGGTTTGGATACAAGGTGAGGTTGGTAATTTCACTTTGAACAACTCCGCTTGTAAGGTCAATAACCTTGCATGAAGTATTACTTCCAAAAGGATTAGAAGCTGTCAAACAAACATTGTAAATATCAACAACTGCATAGGTATGAGTAGGATTTTGAAGTCCTGAAATATCACCATCTGCAAATACCCAATACCAATCCTCGGGGTCGTTAGTAGATAAGTCGGTAAATATTGCTGTCAGGCCGGTTACAGCGAAATCGAAATCTGTTACAGGTGCTGAACCATTTGCTGCAATTACCACATTTTGGCAATAAGTATCAGAACCACCTGCACCTGTTACCGATAAACAAACATTATAAGTGCCGTTTAATTCGTAAGTGTGAACCGGATTTATTTCTGTACTTACATCACCATCGTCAAAATTCCATAACCATGTTAATGGGTCGTTGGTTGACAAGTCAGTAAATGAAACAATTGGGTCGCCGGTAAATGTAAAGTTGGCTTCAGGTGCTAAATAAGCATCAATAACTATTGTTTTACATTCGCTATCTGCACCTGCAACGTTACCTGATGTTAAACACACATTATAGGTTCCGTTTTCGGTATAAACATGAACAGGATTTTGAAGGGTTGATGTTCCACCATCTCCAAAAGTCCAATCCCAGTAAGTTGGGACGTTTGTGCTTAAGTCCGTAAAGTTAACAACCGGTTCATCCGAATAAGTGAAATCGGTTACCGGAGTAACAGGGTATCCTGAAATATTAATAGTATTACAATCGGTGCTTGAGCCTAAAGCATTTGTAGCTGTAAGGCAAACGAAAAATGAACCGTTAGTAGCGTAGGTATGCACCGGGTCTTGTAATGTTGAAGTAAAACCATCTCCAAAATTCCAGTTCCACGATGTAGGGTCGTTGAGTGATAAGTCTGTAAATGTTACTGTTGGGTCACCTGTATAACTGAAATCAGCTACAGGTGGCTCATATGTATCTATTAATACATTTTCGCAATGCGTATCGGAACCTATACCATTTGTTACGGTTAAACATACGTTAAATGTGCCGTTGGTGGTGTATAAATGGTTTGGGTTTTCCAGAACAGATGTTCCGCCATCGCCGAAGTTCCAGTTCCAAGAGGTAGGGTCTCCGGTTGACAAATCTGTAAAAATTACCGTTGGGTCACCTGTATAAGAGAAGTCTGCAAAAGGAGGAACAGCTTCAACGATATTAATCGTATAGTCTTCAGTTTCACCATAACCATATTCTATACATGGGTCTATACCAATTATGTTCCATGCTTCGCGAACCCGCATTCTGGTAATACCAGGTGTTGCATCAACCGGTACAGTAAAGTTGATTAATCCTGTTCCCATTGCACCTAATCCGGTTACTTCACCAAGTTTTTCTGTAGGGGCGAAAACGCCATCCTGATTATAATCTATCCAGGCGCCAAATCCATTGTCAGTTGCAAACGTTCCTACTTTTGCAGAAAGCGTGTTAACGGTTCCGGTTGTTAAATCGGTTGATAATGGACTATAAAAATAAAAATATGGGTTTGGTAATGCTCCGGTAGTATTATTAATTGAACCTAAATGCACATTGCTCAAAAAGTCGCCTTCCGTAGTTCCATTTATATAAGTTGGAATACAAAGACATTCTTCAGCTGCATTCATCCCAACAAACACAGAACCTGAGTTGGAGTTGTCTCCGCTCAGCGTACACGTTACAGTGCAACGATAGTAAGATGCTTCAATTTGGGTTGCTTCATATGAAGCCGCAGTAGCTCCGGGAATAACTGTCCAAGTAGCACCATCAGGTGATGAAGACCATGCATAGGTAATTCCGTATTCGGCAATCGGACTTATAGATACTATAAAAGGGTCGTAAGGGCAAACAGTAACTGCAGTTGATGTTGCGAAACCTATTATAGGAAGGTCGGCACAATCGGTAGCAGGAGTTGTTTCAAAAGTAACCTGCGGGCGATAATCGGCCCCACCCGGGTCAATTTCATAATATTCAACACCGGTATAACCACATGGGTCCGGTTCAATATCGCTGTTAAATGTTCTGGATGCATTAAAACCTAATGGCCCAGTCCATGTACATCTTGCGTTTTTGGTGTATTCACCAAGGTTGGAGCCGCCACAAATTTCAACTATGATATTTGAGGAACCATCCCAAAGGAAAGGCACATCCAAAGTAAAATTGTTCACCCCAAGTACCGGTGTATAGTCAGTAGGGCCCCATACAGTTGAGGCGCCCGGTTGCCAGGTGATTGCCCCAAGGGACATTACTCCGGTTTGTAATAATTTAACGGTATATCCTTCGGTAACTCCTACAGAAGGTGGCAACACTTCCACATTCCAGCTTAGGTCTGTGATAAACCCTGCCGACATTCCTGCGGCAACCAATTCAGATGCGCGGTATAAAAACTGCATCCTTTGGGTTTTGTAATAGTCGCCAAAAGGGCTGGGATATGTTGTTGATGCGTTATTTCCATCATCAGTTCCAATTGTATACTGGGCAGATAAGGTCGTTGTGCATGCCACTAATACAAATGTTAAAACGCTTAAAAGCAGTTTTTTTCTCATGTGCGTGTTAGGTTTGAAATAAAAATTAAGCTGTTATCAGGGTTCAAAACTAATAATTTTTCAATTTGTATGTTAAGAACGTGTGGATTTTTCTTAAAACCGAGGCCAATAAAGGGTTTTATATTCGGATTTTGGCAAAAAATTGGACTTTTTTGTCGTCACAAATCATCTCTTATTGAAATAAAATAGGTGATTAATTAACATTTGTAAAGTAAAAACTTTGGCGAGTGCCAAACCCTTTGGCTTATTGAAATAAGCGCTATGTAATTTGTTGTTTAACTTAAAGTTTGACAAAACGAACTGACTGAGTTTCGTTTTCATATTGAACCATTATGGTGTAAACACCGGCGGTTAATGTGGTTGTATTTACGTAGTAATTGTTATTAGATAAAGTTGTGTAATCAATTTTAATTTGTTGTCCCTCTGCATTTATTAAAGTAATTGCCTCCGGCGATGTCGGGAGTTCAAATTGTATAAAATGTGTGCTAGGGTTAGGGAATATTTGAATAGCAGATTTTAATCCATTATCAATTGATAAAAAATCGATGGTTTTACAAACTGTATTTTCACCATAAGTATTTGAAGCAGTCAGGCATACATAATAGGTAGTTGCAGCAGCATAGGTATGCACCGGATTTTGAATAGCTGAAAAAGACCCATCACCAAAATCCCAGAACCATGAAGTTGGCATACCTTCAGAATCATCAGTAAATAAAATGGTGTTTTTATCCGACGAGTAATTAAAATCTACGCTAGGAGCAACGCCATTAGTAATAATATTTATTTCAGTGCACCAGGTATTTGTTCCACCTGCTCCTGTTGCAGTTAAACATACATTGTAAGTACCGTTGCTAACAAAGTTGTGAATTGGATTTTGTTCGGTGGAATACGTGCCATCATCAAAACTCCAAAACCATGTATTTGGTGAATAAGTTGACAAGTCGGTAAATGTAACCACGGGATCACCTGAATAAGCAAACTCTGCAGAAGGTGGCAAATAGGTGTCAACCACCACAACCTCACAATGGGTATCTGAGCCAACAATATTAGTAGCAGTTAAACACACATCGTAAGTGCCATTTGAACTATATTCATGTATTGGATTTTGTAACGTAGAAGTAAATCCATCGCCAAATTCCCAATACCACATGGAAGGTGAATTTAAACTTTCATCAATAAATTCAACAATTGGGTCGCCACTTGTGCTAAATGCTGCGGTCGGACTAATAGTGTAACCTTCAATAACAACATTTTGACAAATTACATCTGTTCCAATATCATTAGTTACAAATAAACAAACATTATAGATGTCATTTTCTGTAAATAAGTGCGTAGGATTTTGTTCGGTAGAAATTCCACCATCACCAAAAATCCAATACCATGAATCAGGTTCATTTAATGAATTGTCTGTAAATGTAACAGATGGATCACCACTAAAAATAAAATCTGCAACAGGTGCTGTATAACTATCTATTATAATATCCTTACATATTGTATTTGAACCATGAATATTATGTGCGGTTAAACACACATTGTAGGTGTCGTTTTCTAAAAATAAATGTGTAGGATTTTGTAACAATGAAAATGTTCCATCATCAAATTCCCAATACCAAGAAGTTGGCGTGCCTGAACTTGCGTCATAAAATTCAACTAATGGTTGATTAACATAAGTGAAATCCGCAACCGGTTCAGCATAATTAGTAATTGCAACAGTTTGGCAATTCACATTAAAACCGGCCGGATTTGATGCAGTTAAACAAACATCATATTCACCATTTTCTAAAAAAGTAAATGTTGGATTGGCTAAAGTTGAAGTGCCTTCACCACCAAAATCCCAAAACCATTCAGTTGGATTATTGGTACTAATATCAGTAAATGAAACTGCAGGATCACCCGAAAATTCAAATAATGCAACAGGAGTTTCGTAATTATTTACAATATTAATTGTTGCACAAAAAGTATTTTCACCCGCCACATTTGATGCGGTTAAACACACATTAAATGAGCCATTGCTTGTAAAATTATGAACAGGGTTTTGTTCTGTAGAGAAATTACCATCCCCAAAATTCCAATACCAATTGTCCGGAATGTTGGAACTTAAATCAGTAAATGTAACAATCGGGTCGCCGGAAAATTCAAAAGCAGCAGCCGGTGTTTCATAATTATTTACAATATTAATTGTATTACAAAAAGTATTTTCACCTGCTACATTTGATGCGGTTAAACACACATTAAATGAGCCATTGCTTGTAAAATTATGAACAGGGTTTTGTTCCGTAGAGAAATTATCATCACCAAAATTCCAGTACCAATTGTCCGGAATATTGGAACTTAAATCGGTAAATGTAACAATCGGGTCGCCGGTAAATTCGAAATTTGCAACAGGTGTTATCGTATTACCATTTATTGCAATAAAATCACAATAAGTATTTTCACCATTGATATTAGAAGCTGTTAAACATACTTCATAATCGCCATTAGTTAAATAAGTATGTATTGGATTTTGTTCTGTAGAAAAATTGCCATCACCAAAATTCCAACTCCATGCTGATGGAGCGTTCACAGATAAATCTGAAAATGTAATAATAGGATCACCGGTAAAATCAAAGAGGGCAACAGGACTTGGATGGCCATCGATATTAACTTCCTGACAAACGGTATTGCTGCCAATTGGACCTTCTACAGTTAGGCAAACATTATAGATGCCATTATTTTCAAATAGATGTGTAGGATTTTGTTCCTCAGAAAAGTAGCCATCATTAAAATCCCAATCCCAACTATTTATTTCACCGGTTGATAAATTATTAAACATTACTTCGGGATCACCGCTAAAATCAAATGCCGCAATTATTGGAATATTATTTTCAATGGTGATATCCTGACAAAAAGTATTTTCAGAAAAATCATTCATAACGGTGAGGCATACTGAATAGATGTTATTCATTAAATAGGTATGCACCGGATTAATTTCTTCAACAATAACACCATCGCCAAAATCCCAAATATAAGTAGTAGGCTCACCGGTTGATAAATCGGTAAATGAAACATCAGGGTCTCCGGTAAAACTAAAATTAGCTGTAACCGGAATATAACTATCAATTGTAATTTCCTTGCAAATGGTATTGCTGCTCACAACATTACTAGCAGTTAAACAAACATTGTAGCTGCCGTTAGTTAAAAAGGTATGGGCAGGATTTTGTTCAGTGGCGGTAAATCCATCATTAAAATCCCATTCCCAATTGGTAATTAAACCTACAGACAAATCGGTAAAATTTACAGTTGGTTGTCCGCTATAAGAAAAATCGGCAACTGCTTCAGGGGTACTAATTATCGTAATAACATAATCTTCACTTTCACCGTAATCATATGCAGCACAAGGGTTAATTTCTGATGCATCAAATACTTCTCTTATTCTTAAAATAGTTTCACCAATTGTTGCTGTTGTTGGTATAAAACAATTTAATGTAGCGACTTCAAATGCATTTAAATTAATTGCTTCGCCAATTTTTTCTTCTGTGCTAAAAACACCATCTGCATTAAAATCTATCCATGCAGCAATTGTATTTTGAGCAAGTTTGCTGCCAACACTAATTTGTAATGGATAGGTATTTCCTGTAAATAATGATGTTGTGTTTTCTGTATATTTAAAATAGTAAGGGCTCTCTAATTGTTCGGAGGTATTATCAATATCTTCGATAGTAACATTGCTAATGAAATCGCCGAAAGCGGAACCAATATTTGTTAATGGTGTGCAGGCACAATCAATACCGGTTGAAGTTGTTATTAATACTGGAGTTGATAAATTAATGATGTCAGTATAGGGACATTTTGCGCCACTGCGATACCATGTTGTGGATGCCGGCGATAAAATGATATCGCTGTTATTTTCATCTGGAATTAAATCCCAATTTTCACCATCTTCAGATTGATACCAGCTATAAGTAATTAATGGACTTTCGAATGGTGTGATATTTACATGTATTTCCTGTAAAGGACAAATTGTTGTAGTTGCAACATTAACGGCATAACCATCCCATAATTCATCGCAGGTTAAAGGTGTGCTTCCAAAAGCAATAACAGGTCGGTATAAACTGCCACCTGTTTCGGTTATTAATTCAGTTTCACCTGTGTAATCGCATATTGCATCCGTGGCATCATCGGCATATGAGTGAGAAACATTATTTACAAATGGGCCCGACCAGGCTATGATGGCATTACCGCTTGCAAGTGCGTCGGTTGTTCCGCTACAAACTTCTACAATGATATTTGATATGCCATTCCATTCGAAAGGAGTTGTTAATTCAAAGGTATTATCGCCGGGAATTGGGGCATAATCAGATGGTCCCCAAACTAGGGTTGCATCTGCTTCCCAGTTTGTAGCTGAAAGAGAAGCTGTTTCAGTTGACAGTAACTTGATGGCAAAACCGGCACAAATTGATGGGGTTAAAGGTAAATCTAAAACATTCCATGAAATCTGATTGATTAAGCCTGCTGTTATTCCGGCAGTCTGTAATTCAAGAGCAGTATAAAGGTATTGAGCCTTATGCGATTTAAAATGCGTAGCAAAGGGCGATGGATAAGTATGCTCCATATTGGCCCCGTCCTCTGTTCCGACAATAACGGCTTGATTAAAGCCTTGGGTTATCATCGAAAAAAGAAGAAACATAAACAGATTCGTGTGTAAAAATCTTTTCATGTTGTTGTGACTAGTTAAATCTTGTTTTCAATTTAGTTTTTGGGAAATAATTATTCTGTAAATATAAAGCACCTTTCCTCAAAACCCTTTATTATGTGGAAAATTCACGGTTTGCCGTGAACAAGTGCGTTAAAATGCGCCTGTTTCCAGGCTAAAAAAAGTACGAAATAATGAGAATATGTGACACACGATTTGCCAGCATGGGCTGGGACTTCGATTTTGAAAAAAATCTACTTTATTTGTGACAAGGTACGTTCGCTACTAAATTGGTAAGGAATAATTCGAAAATGGTGAGACACAAAAAAAACCACCGTAATTGGTGGTTTTTTTCATATGAAAAGAGAACTTTATTATTGTTTTACAAACGAAATTGAACCAAATTGGGTGGAATTGTGAACTAAAATTGTATATGTACCAGCTGCAAGTGATTGGGTGTTGATTATTAAACTTGTCGGGCTGGTTATGGTAATGTCGCTTGCAACTTGTTGACCGGTTGTATTATATAGTTTTGCGACTAAATTGTCCATGTTTTCCGGAAGTTCTACTGTAACAAAATCTATGGCAGGATTAGGATATAAGTTGATGTTTTTAATTTCTTGTAATGTAATTCCGGTATTTAAATCGATGGTTTTACAAGTTTCAGTAAACCCGGCATCGTTGGTTGATTTGAGGCAAACTTCATAGATGTCTTTTTCACTATAAGTATGTGAAGGATTTTGTAAGCCGGAAATAATACCATCATCAAAATCCCAGTACCAGCTTTCTGGTGCGTTGGTAGACAAATCGGTAAACTCAACTATTAAGCCTGATATTTCGTAGCTGAAATCGGCAACAGGAGCTGATTGATTAGCAGCAATAGTGATATCTAAACAATAGTTATCGGTTCCACCGGGAGCAGTTACCGATAAGCATACATTGAACGTACCGTTTGTTGCATAGGTATGCACAGGGTTTTGTTCTGTACTTACATCGCCATCATCAAAAGTCCAAAGCCAGGATTCAGGACTGTTTGTTGAAAGGTCAGTAAAGGTTACGGTAGGGTCGCCTGAGTATGAAAACATTGCATCAGGTGCGGCATAAGAAGTAATAACAACTGTTTTGCAAGAAGTATTTTCACCTGCTGCATTTGAAGCTGTCAAACAAACATCATAAGTGCCGTTAGAAGTAAATTCATGTGTTGGGTTTTGGTCGGTGCTAAATCCGCCATCATCAAATTCCCAATACCATGAAGTTGGTTCGTTTGCGCTGATGTCGGTAAATGTTGTAATTGGGTCACCACTGAAAGTGAAATCTGCAGCCGGTGTTTCAGGATGGCCGGTAATTTCTATGAATTCACATGATGTATTAGAGCCTAATAAGTTTGTTGCTGTGAGACAAACATAATAAGAGCCGTCTTCAGCAAATGTATGCACAGGGTTTTTTTCCGGAGAAGTAAATCCATCGCCAAAAGCCCAGTTCCATGAAGTTGGGTCATTTAAAGATAAATCAGTAAAAAATACTTCAGGATCGCCAGTATAACTGAAATCAGCTACCGGAGGGAGGTATGAGTCAATAGTAATTGTGTTACAATCGGTATTACTGCCTAAAATACTGGTGGCAGTTAAACAAACATCATAAGTGCCGTTTGTTGCAAATGTGTGGGTAGGGTTTTGAAGTGTAGAGGTAAATCCATCGTCAAAGTTCCACGACCACGAAGTTGGTTCACCGGTAGATAAATCAGTAAATGTTACAGTTGGGTCGCCTGCAAAACTAAATGCAGCCAGTGGTGGAACACCTTCAATAATATTTACATTGTAATCTTCTGTTTCACCATATTCATAACCGGCGCAAGCATCAATGCCAATAATATCATATACATCGCGAATACGCAATCTAGTTGTTCCCGGAACACTTCCGGCAGGAACGAGGAAATCGAATGTTACTGTTTCGAAACTGGTTAAACCTGTTCCTTCTCCTAATTTTTCAGAGGCACTAAATGCACCATCTGCATTAAAATCTATCCATGCGGCAATGCCATTATCTGTTTCATATTCGCCACAAGTAATTGATATGGTGTAAGTTTCACCTTCATTTAAATCGGTAGAAAGTGCATCAAAATAGGTATAATAAGGCACAATGGCCGGACCTGACGTATTATTTATATCGCCAAGTGTTACGTTGCTTACATAGTCGCCGGATGTTGTTCCTAACAAGTAGGCAGGTGTGCAATAACAATCGCTAGGGTCATTTATACCAATTAAAACGGGAATTGAGTTTGAGTTATCGCCACTAAATGAGCAACTCACTGTGCAACGATAATAAGTTGGCAGGCTTTGCGATGTGGAGAGTGAGGGTTCATCAGCACCTGGAATTACTGTCCATGAAATTCCATTTGGAGATGAATACCAAGCGTATTCGATGCCTAATTCAGCAACTGCTCCAATTGAAAGCGTAAACAGTTCGTCTTCACAAACCATCAGGTCGGTGCTGGAAGTAGCACCAATGATAGGTAGTTCGTTACAGTTGATAGCAGCTTCAGTTGCAAACGTAACTCTCGGGCGATAGTCGAAACCACCGGGCGTTGCATCATAATAATCGCTGCCTGTGTATTCGCACGGACTGCTTTCGGCATCATTTGCATAGGTGCGTGAAGCATTAAATCCAAGTGGTCCGGACCAGGTAACACGTGCATTTTTGGTATAGTCGGCTACGTTATCACCCCCACAAATTTCTATAATCAGGTTAGATGTGCCATTCCAATAAAAAGGATTGTCAAGCACAAATGTATTAGTACCAACTGTAGGTAAATAGTCCAAAGGACCCCAAACCAAAGATGCACCAGATTCCCAGCTTGTGATACCCAATGAAGTGGTATTGGTTGCCAGTAACTTAATAGTGTAATCCTCAGTGGTTCCGGTTCCAACAGGCACACCAACAACATTCCATCTGATTTCTGTGATGAAACCTGCAGCCATTCCTTCGCCGGTCATTTCAGAAGCCAAATACAAATATTGGGACTTCATTGTCTTAAAATAATCAAAAATTGGTGTAGGATAACTTGTTGCAGAGTTCGCACCATTATCATCACCAATAGTAAATTGTGCCGATGTGGTCGAAATAAGAGCAAAGTAGGATAAACAAGTTACAACCAGGAGTCGTATTGTCCTCATTTTGTGTGTGTTAATTTTTAAAATTTAGTAAAACTGTGTTTTCTAGCTTCCAAATGTAACTAATTTTCAATTTCTAATAAAACAAATTGCATTTTATTTGTCATATGTCAATACATGAATTTTATCAAAAGTACTTACTCTGCTTGATTTTTGCATTTATTCACTAAATTAAAACAGCGTTCTATTCAGTCACAAATTTTAATTTTTTGTAAGTTTTTTTATCCAATTCAAAATATCAATAATTAGCCTTATGCTGTTCTGTTTTGGGTAGATGAAATTATTTTAACATTTAATTTACCTATTTCAATTTGAGTTTAATTGCAAAAATAGAAGTCAATCATTTAACCAATATTTCAATTAAATTAATTAATAATTATATGCCAATTAACACAAAAAAAAAGCGGCTGTTAATTTAATAACAGCCGCTTTTTAAAATATTAAAATGAATTTATTCCTTAATAAATGTTGCTATATATTTTATTGATTTTGCATTAATTGCAACCGTATAAGCACCTGCAGGTAATGATTCAATATTTAAAGAAATGCTTGAATTATTACCATTCATAATTGGTTCAATTGCAATTTTTTGTCCTATAGCATTGATAACCTGAACGGTAACATCACTTTGTATTTGAGGCATTTCGATAGTGATTGTTGCTGATGCCGGATTAGGATAAGCAGTAAGGCTAACAGCGTTGTTTGTCTCAATACCGGTTAAGGTAATTTGCTGACAATATTCATCGCTTCCTCCTGCATTTCCTGCAGTTAAACATACATTGTAACTTCCCGGAGCTGCATACACATGCACAGGGTCTTGTAAGTCAGATGTTTCACCGTCGCCAAAAGTCCATGCCCAGCTTGCAGGTGAATTGGTAGAATTATCAAAGAAGCTAACTGAAAGGTCAACGCCAAAGAAATAATCGAAATCGGCAACCGGAATAGTTACCACATTGCCAATAACTACATCCTGACAAACTACATCAACACCACCAGCATTGGTAACTTCAAGACAAACATTATAGGTATCATTTGTAGTGAAGGTATGCACCGGATTTTGTTCTGAGCTGAATCCGCCATCATCGAAATTCCAGAACCAGCTATCAGGACTGTTTGTAGATAAATCGGTGAATGATACGGTTGGGTCGCCTGTAAAGGTGAAAATTGCTTCCGGTAATGGATAAAAGTCGATAACTACCGTTTGACAGCTGCTTCCTGAGCCAATATCGTTGGTTGCAGTTAAACACACGGTATAAGTTCCGTTTTCGGTATAGTTGTGAACCGGATTTTGTTCAGTGCTAAATTCGCCATCACCAAAATCCCATGACCATAAACTAGGTGATTCAGTAGAGAGGTCGGTAAATGTTACCAGCGGGTCACCTGAAAAAGTAAACAATGCAACCGGTGGCAAATAGCTGCCGATAGTTACATCCTGACAACTTGTGCTAGTTCCGAGTGCATTTGTTGCTGTTAAACAAACGTTATAAGTGCCGTTTGTTGCATAGGTATGTACTGGATTTTGTTCAGTTGAAACATCACCATCATCAAATGTCCAGTCCCAAGATGTTGGGTCACCAATTGTTAAATCGGTAAAAGTTACTGTTGGGTCACCTGCAAATGAGAAATTGGCTAAAGGTGCTGCGTAAGTTGAAATCACCACATTTTCGCAATAAGTAGATGCACCACCAACATTTGATGCAGTGAGGCAAACATTATAAATACCATTTAAAGCAAATGTATGTGTTGGGTTTTGCAGTGTACTTGTGCCACCATCATCAAAATCCCAAGCCCAGCTTGTAGGTTCATTTGTAGAAAGGTCGGTAAAATCAACAGTTGGATCGCCACTGTAATCAAATAGTGCTGTTGGAGGGAATACAGCAATTATAGTTTCACAAACCGTTGCTTCACCATATACGTTAAAGCCGGTTAAACACACGTCATAAACGCCTTCTGCATAAGTATGAGTAGGGTTTGTTAAAGTAGAAGTAAAACCATCACCGAAATCCCAGAAATAAGTTTCTGCATCTGCACTTAAGTTGGTAAATACAGCATCGAAAGAAGGTCCGGCAGGGGTTAAGGTATAACTAAACGCAACATTTGGTGCATAAGGCTGAAAGCGTGTTTCGTCCCAAACAGCATAACGTAAATTATTAGTGTGGATGGCATCTGCAGGAGCGGCATCAACAGCAGTTCCAGGATTATCATCTTGTTGCCATAATACGTGAATTTTTCCATCAACAACACGGTCGTAAACCATTGGGAAATAATTTTCCTGACCGGCAAAAGCGGTGTAGGTAAGGTTTACAGGAAATGTCCATGAATCACCATTATCATCTGAATAAATCCCAAATAAATCGTTTTTCGACTCTGCTGCAGCTGCAGTAGGGTCGCCTAATTGGTCGGTATATTCTACCGGCATAGTATACGTTAAATAAATTCTTCCTGAAGCGGGATCATAAGCACTTGAAGGTAAAGTAGTAAAACTTTCACCGCCATAAGAAGCAAAAGATTGGCCAATGCCGGCATAAGGATCATCCAAACCGTCGTCGTTTTTCCAGTCAATCACAACATCGAGATAATACATACCGGTTACTCCTGTTTTCCAGTATAATATACCGCCAACAGTAGGGAAATAGCTATAACCGGCAGCAATATTGTTATCTAAAATATACATAGTTCCGGCAAATACGTGAAGGGTGCCGTCATCAGTCATTAACATATCATAATTACCATCAGTAGTTAGGATGGTATCATAATCGCCATCTTCGTCATAATCGGTAGTTTGTCCAGCAGCAGCGGTATAATTTTCGAGTGGACTATCCCAAATAATTTCAGAAGTCCATGTGCCATCTGCTCCACCTGCATCAGAATGTAATAATACTAAGTCTGCATAGTTGGCACCATACAACACATACACATCTGAGCCATATACAGCAATCTGATAAGCTTCGCCGCCAATAGCGCCAAAACCTTCATCGGTTGTTAAATAAGGAAGGGTATATTCTAAAATATCCCAGCTTTCACCACCATCGGTAGATTTTGAAAAATACACTCCGGTAGGTGTTGATGAATTGGCGTTTACTACATAAATGTCATCAGTTCCCTCAGGGCAATAAGCATTTGGCCATAAGCCTGTAATTTGCAATGAGCCTGCTGTAGGTGTCCAGCTCGTGCCGCCTAATTCGTCGTTTTTAAAAACATAAATATTGGTGCCATCGTGTGAAAACATTACTTCATGGTCACCAACTTTTACCATATCGCCAAAACCTGTTCTGGTGGGTTCAATTCTTGTGGTTGGAAATGCACCCCATGTTGTTCCATCGGGAGATGAATTAAAAAACATACCGCGATCAGTAAATGAAATTGTTCCGCTGGTAGAACCTGTCCACATGGCAGAAACGGTTCCGTCGTCGTGAACGAGTAACCGGCTTTTATTGCCTCCGTTCGTCTGGAGGTCGTAGGTGGTAGTGCCTACAACGGTAGATTGCGCCTGCAAAGCTGCTATGGAGCAAATACCAATAATGAGTGTAAAGATTTTTTTCATAGTATTATTTATATATAAAACAGGGAGGAAAATTATAAAAAAAATTGAAGAAATTATTTTTCGTTATTGGGATACAATCACAAATACCGCCATATCCATGAAAATATTTGCCTTGTTATTTGCCGTTTTTATATGTGCACATACACATAGTCAGCAACCGGATTCATTGCAATAACGAGATGATTCGTTTTTTGTAATTTAACAAATGTCTGAGTCCCCCTCGGTGAAGTATAATTTACCTATAAAATTTGAACCACCTGAGTAAAAAGGGAAAAATCAATTATTTTCTAATCCTCCATTCAGTTGGAAAATAATTGTTTAATCGGCCCGGAATTATTTTTGCCCAGCCTAATGGTATATTTTGATGCGTAATTAAACACCAGCCTTTTAAGTTACTGTTTATTTGCAGCGTGTTTTTACGCAAATAGGTGATTGCATCGGTTGCATTTAATTCCAACCGCGGAATTGTTTTCGAAATAATACTACTCATGGCCAATTCATGGTCAGGAATTAATTCATTGTTTTTGATACTTCCCAAAGCAGTCCCTGATTTAATTAAATGTAAGCCACCTAAAGCACTAATTGATGATTTTACTATTTCCGGTATACAATAAATTACTTCTTTATATTTAAAAAAGAAATAATTTTCCGGTTGATGAAGGTAATTGGCAACAATATTTTTTTCATCGGCGTTAATCGGAATAAATTGTTTTTTGATTTGATTAGTTTGTTCGTCGCCTCCATTTTTTTTGCGTAAAGCGGCAATAAAAAATCCTTCACCGGTAATTTTATCGGGATAAAAACGATATCCTGACTTACTGAAAACAATGCCCCCAAACTCAGCAGGGACGCTTATTTTAGGCAAAGGTTCAAAATCATTTTGCAATAATATTTCAACAATTTTTTCGTCTTCTTCGTATGCGTAAGAACAAGTGGCATATAATAATAATCCGCCCGGTTTTAATGCAGGAATAATGTCCTCTAAAATGCGTTGTTGGCGCAAACTACAATGATTTACATTTTCGATGCTCCATTCTTTTTTAGCTTCAGGTTCTTTGCGAAATAGTCCCGAACCACTGCATGGAGCATCTACAATAATAACGTCAAAAAAACCATTCATGCCGCTAAAATCTCTCGGGTCGTTATTGCTTACCACCACATTTGGATTTCCCCATTTTACGATATTTTCTTTGAGAATTGTTACCCGCGATTTAATTACTTCATTACTCACTAATAAAGATTGTGGAGACATTAATCCGGCAATTAAAGTAGATTTTCCTCCCGGTGCGGCGCAAACATCTAAAATATGCAGTGGCTTTTTATCATCGGTAAATTGCCGGAAAAGATAACCGGCAAACATACTGGAAGCCTCTTGCACATAGTAGGCTCCGGCATGAAAAAGTGGGTCGAATACAAACAAGGGGCGTTCGGGTAAATACAAGGCTTCGGCGCACCATGGCACAGGATTTCCTGCCATTTTTTCAACCGGCTTTTGAGGGTTGTAACGAATTGAGACAGGCGTAGGCAATTGATGTGCCTGCGTAAATGCAACTTCATCGAAACCTTTACAATTGCTGATATGTTGGATAAAACCCGCTGGGAACTGCATGCTACCTTTATTGCAAAAGTAAGCCTTAAGAGCAGGATTTACAGAAAGTTGTTTTTTTGTTTAAGCCGGCGCTCGACAACATTTAAACTTTAATGATTAAAGCCCATTTGAATTGTAGCTCCGAAAGAATTAGTTAACTTTATATTCATATTCAGTTAAAATGAAAGGGCACACACCATTTTTTTTATTCCTGGCATTTTTATGCGGGATTGTAAATTCGCAAGTTGTTATAAATGAAGTTACTTCCCGTGGTTCACTGGTTGACGCAACTGGCGAAGAAATTGATTGGATTGAAATTTATAATACAGGCTTCTCAGCAGTAAATCTTCAGGATTATGGTTTAAGTGATGATGCATTAACACCATTAAAGTGGCAATTTCCAAATTACATTTTAGATCCATCAACACATATGCTGGTTTTGGCTAACGGTGTAAATAGTTATGCTACAACAAACCATTGGGAGACAGCAGTGGTGAGTAATGATACTTGGAAATATTTTATAGGAACAAGTGAACCTGCCTCAAATTGGGAAACTCCGGCATTTGATGATGGTAGCTGGTTAAGCGGCACTGGTGGGATTGGATTTGGTGATGGTGATGATGGAACTACAATCGGTTCAGCAATTAGCGTATACACCAGACGTGAATTTATTATCGACGATGTTGATGTAATTGAAGGTGCAAAATTACATGCCGATTATGACGATGCATTTGTTGCTTATTTAAATGGGGTTGAAATTGCCCGTTCAGGAAATATTATCGGTACACCGCCAGCCTATAACACAACTGCAAATTCTGACCACGAAGCGGGCATGTATGCAGGTTATTTACCGGAAGAATGGAATATAGATGCCGCAATAATAAATAGCTTAATTGTTGAAGGCGATAATTATTTATGTATTCAAACACATAATGTTACTGCGGGTTCTTCAGATATAAGCGGGAATTTTTGGCTATCATTTGGGATTAATACTGCTGATACTTATTTCTATGCAGTGCCGGCATGGTTCGTAGCGCCGTATGAATTTAACCAAACCAATTTTAAATTAAGTAACACTGGCGAAACATTATATTTATCTGACCCATCAGGTGCAATAATTGATTCAAAATACACTGGTGATATTGCTTATGGCCAGAGTGTAATTCGCAAACCAGATGGTGTAGCAAGTTGGTGTATTACAACTGATATCACTCCGGGGTATACCAATAATTTTTCAAATTGTTATGCAGGTTACGAACCTGACCCGGTGTTTTCAGTTGGCTCAGGATTTTATCCGGATGCCACTTTGTTATATTTAAGTGTTGCTTCTCCAACAGCAGTAATCAGATATACTACAGATGGTTCTGCTGTAACTGAATCGTCTCCATTATATACCGGTGCTATTTTATTAAGTGCTAATACTATTATTGCTGCAAAATGTTTTAGCACAGGAGGTTTATTGCCAAGTAAGTTAATACGTAATACTTATTTTATTGATGAAGATGATTATACATTACCCATAGTTTCTATTTCAATTGATCCGGGTAGTTTGTTTGATTTTGATACCGGAATTTATGAATTAGGATGTTGTTATGATGTAAATTATCCTTATATAGGTGCAAATTTCTGGCAACCTTGGGAACGGTACGCGCACATTGAATATTTTACCGAAACCGGCATTCCGCAATGGAATAAAGATATGTCACTCGAAATACATGGTGGATGGAGTCGAGCTGAAGCACAAAAAGGATTTAGGGTCGATTTTAATAATAAATATGATGGTGATTTAGATTACCCTTTATGGGGGGCAAAACCTGATATGGGCCCTATTAATAATTTTAATTTACGAAGTGGTGGTCAACATGTTTGGACTTATAAATTCCAAGATGCTTTTTTAGCAAAAGTGATGAAAGAAACACATATTGACTATGAAGAATGGCAACCTTGTTTTGTATTTATTAATGGTGAAGCCTGGGGATTATATGAAATTCGTGAAAAAGCAGATGAACATTTTGCGGAAAGTAATTACGGTGTAGATAATAATAAAGTTGATTTTTTTAATGCATGGTCGGTATTGAATGGAAGTGATACCGGTTTTGTGAATATGTATGGCAGTTTAATGTCGTTAGACCCAACATCAACTGCTTACTTTAATAAATTTAATCAGTATGTTGATTATGAAAATTACATGGATTATTATATTGGTGAAATTTATTATCAGAATGTTGACTTTGGTGGATATTACTGGGGTGCCAATAATATGAAATTATGGCGGGAACAAAATGGAGGTAAATTTAGATTTATCATGTATGATATGGATGGTGCTATGGGTTATTTTGGTGAAGTGCCCGGGACTAATTATATTAATTTAACGCGTAATCCAAGTTATCCGAATACGTTTTCACAATTGTTTGACCGTACTTTAAATAATATTCCGTTGCGTAATTATTTTGTTAATCGGTTTGCGGATTTAATTAATACCATTTACCTCCAAGATAACATGGAGGAAATTATATATTCCATGCGCGACTCAATTGTAACTGAAATTCCGCACCAGCTTAGTGCATGGGGTGCGCCTACAGTTGCTACTATGGACGCCTATATTGAAACTACATTAGATTATAATTATACGCGAAGAAATACTGCAAGAGCCCATATTAATAGTTCATTTGGATTAGGCGGTCAGCGCACAGTTACTTTAGCCGTTGAGCCTGCAGGAGCAGGATATATTAAACTGAATACAATTATTCCTACAGACTTGCCATGGAGTGGAACATACTTTGATGGCGTTCCGGTTACTATGACCGCCATTGCTAATCCTGGTTATACATTTAATAATTGGAGTAGTAATGATTTAATTCCGGGTGGTTCTACAGATATTTCCATTTCCATTAATATGGAGGAAAGTGAAACATTTACCGCCAACTTTACAGGCACTCCGGAAACACCTGCAATTATTATTACAGAAATAAATTATAATAGTAATAATGATTTTGATGCCGGCGATTGGATAGAAATTTATAATAATAGCGACAATGCAATTGATATCAGTGAATGGACAATTCGTGATGCCAGCGATGCTTATAAATATATAATTCCATACGGAACAGTTTTAAGTGTTGCTGAACGATTAATTATTGCTCAAAAACCTGAATTGTTCGCAGCAATTTATCCATCGGTGAGTAATGTAGTAGGTGGATTTAATTTTGAGTTTGATAACAGCGGTGATAATATCCGAATTGTTGATATAGCGGGTAATACAATTACCAGTGTGCAATATAGTGACGCACCTGCTTGGCCTGTAGGAGCTGATGGCACGGGAAGAACATTGGAATTAGTATCGTTTGGTGCTGTGCCGAATAATCCAATCAGTTGGTTCGACGGTTGTTTACTGGGCTCACCGGGATTTGCCTATACACCTTGTAATGATGCGGTATTATTTGATGAAATAAATTATAACAGCTCAGCAGCATTTGATGCCGGTGATTGGGTTGAAATATTAAACGCCACAACCGGCAGTATTGATCTTTCCGGATGGCGTTTTGTTGATGCGGATGATGAAGCAATTTTTGTATTTGAAGATGGATTAATTCTGGAGGCAAATGAGCGACTGGTAATTGCTAATGATATAACAAAATTTAATACTATTCATCCAACTGTTACCAATTATATAGGACCATTTACATTTGGTTTAAATAGCGATGGTGATGAATTGCGTTTGTTTAATGCGGAAAGTGTTTTACAATTCACCATGATTTATAATAATGATGCTCCATGGCCGGTTACACCTGATGGAGGCAGTTACACATTAGAATTATTAGATGCAAATGGCAAAATGAACAATGCAGACAATTGGTTTGCGGGTTGTCAGCTTGGTTCGCCGGCTGAAGTATTTAACCCTGATTGTTTAGTTGATATTGACAATTTGGTAGAAGGGGATTTTGCTATTTATCCCAACCCTGCACATACTTATTTTATAATTTCGACTGGTGATTATGCGCAGTTGGAAACTGTAGTGCAAATAATTGATGCATCCGGTAAAATAATACAGGAACAATCTGTAATTGCTTCAGATCAAATTATCGTTAACACCACACAGTTGTCGGCAGGAATTTATTGGGTTAAAATCAGCAATGCAACTTTACAAGCCAGCAAGGCATTAGTTATTGAAAATTGATAAAAAGTATTAGAAGAAGAACAGAAAACAAATCCAGCAATTATTTGCGCCGTTCAATAGTATATTTAACTAATTCTATTAGAGAATTTTTGCTTTCACTATCAGGGAATTGATTTAACAATTCAAAGGCCTCTGCCTGGTAAGCTCTCATTTTCTGCTCTGCATATTGAATGCCTCCATTTTGTTTTACAAATGCAATCACCCAATCAACCTTTGCCTTATTTTTGTTTTCGTTTTTAACGATATTAATTATTTTTTGTTTATCGGCATTAGACGCATTTT